>ERZ795060.2393-NODE-2393-length-19079-cov-3.927828_pt1 | contig 19079 bp, 15 predicted proteins | sample MGYA00375144_ERZ795060 | MGnify/ENA primary metagenome ERZ795060 (study PRJEB30189, sample SAMN05720157) | activated sludge metagenome | isolation source: anaerobic digester from wastewater treatment plant | place: Japan | collected 2015-05-15 ...
TAAATTAAAATATTTCAAAGATTGAAAATACACATAATTTTGTAAATTTTCAATAAATCCTATATGTTTAGAAATATCGTTATCTTCATTAAAATCTAAATATGGATTTTCAAGTATCTTGATATAATCATTTATTAACCTACTAAATTCTGTATTGGATTTTTGCAAATTAATCATTTTCAAAATAATTTCATCTAATTCTTTTTGGAATTTTTGATATTCTAAATTAGCATACATTGACAGCATACTATTTATTTGATTAGCTAATGATGATAATTGTCTTGTCAAATTTTGACTTTCTTTTTGTAAATCGTCTGGCGAAATATTGCGCTTATTATTCGTATTAAATTCTTTTAATAGTTCCGCGAATTTTTCGGATTTTTCCGTTAGTTTTTTTAAGGATTCTTCTAACTGCTTAATTGTATCATTAATATTTGTCGATTGCTCGCTGTTTGCTAATTCAGTTAAGGTATTCTGCATTTTTGATAGTTCTTTGGTTGTCAAATTTTGATTATGCGCGGCGTTATTGAAATTGTTTTCTTGTAAATTTTCAGATATTTGCGATTGTTTTTTTAAAATGTCAGTTATTGATTTTTGCAGATTGTTCAAAAGATTTTGAAATTTAAGTTGATTAAGTAGCGAGATAGTTTTTTCTAATTTGTTTGTAAATTGTTCTTTGTCAAACAGCGCGGCATTGAGATTTTCTAATCGTTCTTTTTGAGTCGCGGCGTTCAGCGCTTTTTCTAATTTGAATAATTCTTTGCCGATTTCGCTATTAGCGAGTTCATTCATTAATGCTGTTAATTTTTGGATTTTTTCGAGAGTATCTGCGCCGAGTTTTTCTTTGGCTTGTTGATAATTAGCAATAGCATTTTTTACATTTTCCTGCAATTGCGAAATTTCATCTGCAATCTTGCGCTGTTGGTCTATTAATTCTTTGATTTGTTTTTGAGTAGCCCAATCAGTCGCGCCTTTTCTCACTAAATCATCAATAATTTTTTGCGTAGATTTTAATAATTCGGTATTTTTCTTTTTAAGCGCGTCAAATACATTAGTTGTTGTCTCTAACTCTTTGTTTAAATTATTAAAAATGTCGAGCATTGTCGGCATTAGTATTTTATATTTTTCGCTTTGTGCAGATTTAAAACCTGATATTTCATCATTGTCATATACTTTTGCAAAATAAAAAATTTCATCGCCCGGCAGCAGATTATATTTTGAAAAATCAACTGTATAAAAAGCTTCATAATAATTTCCGATATTTTTGAATTCTAATTTTATTATATCTTGTTTGCTCGGCGCATTAATATACAATTCGCCGGCGCTTATGCCGAAATCGTCTTCTGCGTAAATATTAAATGGTATTAACATATCTTCCGACAATTGTAATTCTGGTTTATTAGGATAACTAAATCTGACAGACGGATAATTATCAGCAGAAATGTCTATTTTCAAACTTTTAAAATTTTCTATAGCATCAGCGAGCGGCGATTTAAAATTGAATCTTACTATTCCAGATTGATTTACAGTCCACTCAAAATCAAATATCCTATTATTTTCTTTTTTCGGAGAAAATTGTTTGCTATTAAATAAAATTTTTAAATTGCTATTGTCAAAATTAACAACGCATTTTAGTTGAATTTTCGAGCCCTTATAAACATTTAATTTTTCAGGAGCTGAATAATAATAATCAATCGGCAGTCCTGTATATTTCGGCGGCTGCGTGCTAATCTGTTCAATTTCTAAATGCGGCGAATTGTATGTTTTGACATAATATCTGTCTGATTTTGAAAATTGCGTTTGTATATAAAATTCAAAATTTTCTAATACATTGCTAAATGTATATTCATATTTATTTTTGGAAACTTCAAAATTTTTAAGATTAATTTTTTTAGAAGCGTAATTATTATTATTAACTATAATCATATCCGGTGTTTTGTCTTGATCAGCGCCAGCAATTTGTATTTGGATTTTTATGCTTTCGCCTTTTAAAACAATAATATTTTGCGGCGTGATTTTGAAAATAGTAGCGGTGATATAATTTTTCGGCTGAAAATAATTTTTGAAAAAAATTATTATACGCGGTCTGAAAATATAAAATAGCAGCGCCTGCAATATTATTGCAATGCCGCAAATTATAATAGATGATTTTAAAATATTGTTTGTTGATTTACGATAATCCGAATATTTTAAAGATTTGAAATCGGCGATTAATTCGTCAGTTAAATATTCTACAAATTGATTATTAATTTTATCATTGTAGGCGGTAAATACCGAGCTGAGTTTATAATTAAAATTGCCAAATTTTTTTTCAATTAATTTTATTACTGATTGATAATTGTAAAATGTAGTAAGTTTTAAAATAAGCCCAATAAAAAAAATGTATAACAAACTTAAAATTATAGAATTATGATTTTGCAGAAATTTTGCAGTTTGCTGCGGCTGAAAAAAATCAGCAACCAAAATAAAATAAATTATAATAATTAAAAAAAGATATGCTAAACACAGCGCTTGAACAACTGTCGCGCAATTAACAAACCAAAAAAATTTTTTTATATATTTATTCAATTTTTCCATAAATTAGCATTCAATTTTTCAAATTTTTCAGCTATGGTTTTTATCAGATTTTCATTAAAAAAATTATCGCGTTTTTCGCCGGTAAACACCGGAACTTTAATAAAATTATTTTCAGGTTTAATTTTAAAACTATCGTCTAATATTATCATTTTATAAATCATATAATTCGGCAGATGTATTCTTTTTATTAAATGTGTTAAATCCTTAACGCTATTGTTTGTCGTAAAAGTATAGTCAAAATAGAAAAAAAATAAATCGTCTAATTTGCAGTGTTCTATTGTGTATTTTATATATTCAATCGTGCTTTTTGAAAAAATGCAGAGTATATATTTTTTGGATAATTTTTCTAATATCTCGCGAGCGTTAGGCCTTAATAAAATACTTTTCGGATTTGAATAACTTTGAATATCATTATTTACTATTGTTCCGTCTAAATCAAATATAATTATATTTTTTTGTTGGTCGATTTTTTCGCGTTCGGATTTGTATAACAGCACAAATTCTGAAATCTTATTTTTTTGAAATTGCGTAGATTTTATGAGTTTTTCTAATATTTCGGCAAATTCATTGTTTACTGAAACTTCTGTATTAATGCTATTATAAAATTTTAAAATTTCTTTTTTTTCTGCAAGTAATATTTTAATTATATCGTCAAATTTTTGGATAGAATTATTATTTATAAATTTTATGATATTTTCTAAATTTGAAAAAACATCTAATTCCTTGGATTTTTCAGTAATAACACAAATTTCTGTTTCTAAAACTAAATTCAATTTTTGCAATAATTCGATATTCTTTTTTTTTGCTTTTATTAATTTTAACAATAAAATTCTTGAAGCGCGTAAAAATTTAGCAAACAACAATAATTGTTTTAATAAATTAATCGTTTTATATTCTAGTTCTATACTATTAAAAATGCTGATTTTCAAAGTATTATTAAATTTCATTGCGTTGTAAAAATTATTTTTGATTGTTAATTTTAGTTTTCAATATAGCAAGTTCCTGTGTAAGTTTTTTTATTTTATTTTGTAAATTAGAAATTGTCAAAGTCAAATTAAAAATAATAATTAACAAAAAAATAATTGAGAAAAAAGTTAGAGCATTAATCGGCAAAATAAATCCCAATTGCTGCGAAATATAGAAAAAGAATTTGGGGTATGTAGCCAAAACAATCATCACGCAGGATACGGCGAGCCACAACAGCGAATGTTTGATATGTAAGCGTCCTTGTCTAATTTTAAAGATGATATAACTAATAGTTGCCAAAGCAATTACAATCGCTAAAATTTTAAATTTTGGAGTGATTATAGGTGTTAATTGTTCCATGATTTATTTTCCCTTAAAAAAATCAATAAATATCGCTATTAAAACTTTTATCATATAATAAATGCTGTCAATCGCATTAATTGACGATTTGCCACCGTAGCGTTCATTCATCTTAACTGACACTTCTAAAATTTTTAAATTGTTTTTGTATAGTATTACAAAAGTTTCAGGTTCAGGATAATCGTCCGGATAATTTTCAGCAAATAATCTAATTACTTTTTTATTTGCTGCGCGAAAGCCGGAAGTAGCGTCAGTAATTTTTTGTGAAGTTAATAAAGACAATACATTCGCTAAAATTTTAATGCCTATTCTTCTTAAAAAACTTGAACGGTATGCAGGATTATTTTTATTTATAAATCTGCTGCCTATTGCAATATCACAATTGTTAGATATTATCGGGTCTAACAAACTTTTCAAATATTCTGGATTATGCTGACCGTCGCCGTCAATCTGCACAGCAATATCATAATTATTTTCAAAAGCATAAATATAGCCGGTCTGCACTGCGCCTCCAATACCTAAATTATTGATTAAATCAATAACAATAACATTATGGGCTTTTGCAATTTCAGAAGTTTTATCTTGCGAACAGTCATTTATAACTGCTATATCAATTTGACAATTTTCTATTTTTTGATTTTTTATTTGCTTAATTACATATTCAATCGACGCTTCTTCATTATAAGCTGGCACAATAATCAAAATTTTCATTTTTTCTGACCCTGCATTTTTTTTATTAAATCTCTTAATTCAGCGGCATATTCAAAATTTAATGCTTTTGACGCTTTTAGCATTTCTTCATATAATTCTGTTATTAATTCTGTTGATGCGTTGTCGCCAGTAATTTGTTCTTTTATTTTTGTTTGAACAATATTTTCAACTTTATCTAATTTCAATAATTTTGATTCTTCGAATATCGCGCGTTTTACTGATTCTGGTTTGATATTGTGTTTTTTATTATATTCTAATTGTTTTTTTCTACGCCGATTTGTTTCGTCAATAGCGTATTTCATTGATTTAGTAAGTTTATTAGCATACATTATAACTCTGCCATTGACATTGCGCGCCGCACGGCCTGAAACCTGAATGAGCGACCGTTCGCTACGCAGAAACCCCTCCTTATCAGCGTCAAGTATCGCGACTAACGCCACTTCTGGCAAGTCTAATCCTTCACGTAATAAATTAATTCCGACAAGCGCATCAAATTCGCCTTTTCTTAATGAATATAAAATTTTCACTCTATCAAGTGTATCAATTTTCGAATGCAAATATTGCACGCGAATATCCATTTTTCGCAGATATTCTGTTAATTGTTCAGCCATTTTGATTGTTAGAGTTGTCACTAATACGCGCTCGTTGTTTTCTACTACTTTATTAATTTCATTGATTACATCGTCAATTTGATTATCCGCCGGTTTGACGATAATTTCAGGATCAACTAAACCAGTAGGTCTAATAATTTGTTCTACTACTTCAAAACTCCGCGATATTTCATATTCTGCGGGAGTAGCTGAAACATACAATACATTTTTTAATTTGCTATTAAATTCATCAAATTTTAATGGTCTGTTATCTAATGCCGACGGCAATCTAAAACCAAAATCTACTAATGTCTTTTTGCGTGAATAATCGCCGTTATACATCCCGCGAATCTGCGGAATTGAAACATGAGATTCGTCGATAATAGTAAGAAAATCGTCCGGGAAATAATCGAATAATGTATAAGGAGTAGAGCCGGCTGGTCTGCCGGATAAATGCCGCGAATAATTTTCAATGCCATTGCAGTATGCCATTTCTTTAAGCATTTCCAAATCGTATTCTGTTCGCTGTCTAATACGTTGCGCTTCTAAATATTTATGCTGTTTCATAAAAAATTCTACTTGCTCATCTAATTCTTTTTTTATTGCTTCAAGCGCCTCATCGAATTTTTCAGGAGTAGTCATAAAATGTTTTGCAGGGAAAATAAATTCTTCATTTAATTCAGAAATTATTTTTTTATCTGTTATATCTAATTCCTGAATTTTTTCGATGGTATCACCCCAAAATTGTATGCGGATACAAGCTCTGCGATACGCCAAATAAATTTCAATAATATCTCCTAATATTCTGAATGTGCCGCGGTCAGGCGCTAGATCATTTCTACTGTATTGCATTGTCACTAATTGATTAGCGAGTTTTTTGCGGTCTATATCTTTGCCTATTTTTAAATGTAAAACCTGCCGTTCATAATCTACCGGCGAGCCCAAGCCGTAAATACACGATACTGACGCTACGATAATAGTATCGCTCCGCGATAATAATGATGATGTGGCGGATAATCGCAATCTATCTATTTCTTCATTTATATCAGAATCTTTTTCAATATAAGTATCACTTGCCGGAATATATGCTTCCGGCTGATAATAATCGTAAAATGACACAAAAAACTCAACTGCATTTTCAGGAAAAAATTGTCTGAATTCTTCGTATAATTGCGCGGCTAATGTTTTATTATGCGAAATAATGATTGTCGGTCTATTGATATTTGCGATTATATTAGCCATTGTAAAGGTTTTACCGCTGCCAGTAACACCTAATAATGTATTCTCTCTTTTATTTTTTAAAAAATTATTTGTTAATCGTTCTATTGCTTGCGGTTGATCGCCGCGCGGTTTGTATTCTGATACGAGTTTAAATTTATTTTGCCGCATAATTTCAAGAATTTAAAAATACATCATTATTCGTGTTAGAAAAAAATTTGCAATTAGTATAACTATAAATGAGATAACGACTGTCATAGTAGTAGATTTTCCAACTTCTTCTGACCCGCCGGTTGTGCGTAAACCATAATAGCAACTTATCAATGAAATTAAAAAACCGAAAGTCAGCGCTTTGATAATATTAGAGACAATGTCAACAGTTTCAACAAAAGCTAAAAACGAATCAAAAAAATTTTCTAAACTTATATTGTAATAAATGTAAGATATAAACGCGCCGCCCATAAATCCGACAAAATCAGTGTAAATTACTAATACAAGCGTTGACAATGTGCAAGCGATAAAACGCGGCATAATGAGATAATTAAAAACATCTATGCCCATTATATTAATAGCGTCTATTTCTTCTGATACTTTCATTGTGCCTAATTCCGCAGTAATAGAAGAACCGACTTTGCCAGCGATTAATACTGCTGTCTGCACAGGCGCTAATTCTTTTAATAGCGACAGTCCGACAATCGCGCCTAATAAATTAGTTAAATTAAAGCGTTCGAGTTGATAGCCGGATTGCAGCGCGAGCACCAGCCCGACAAAAAACGACATAATAACAGTTATCATTGTAGTCTCTACGCCCATTCTAACAAAATGAGTCATTAGAGATTTAAAGCGTTTGCGAAAATTGTAGAATGACAGCAGTATATCTTTTAACATTATCAGCATATCGCCGCTTATAAAACAAAAATTACAAACTTTTTCTTTTAGCATGTCCATAGATTGTTTAAATTTTAAATTTAATTAATCCGCAAAATAATTTTATTTGTCGCTCTTCTAAATATGTGTCTGTTTTTTCTATACTTAATACCGGAAAAATTGAAAATTTAATTTTATTTTCTTCTTTTTTATAACGCAAAATATTAAACAAAAAGTTTATATCAAAATCATTATTTTGTCTATAATAATTTAAAATGCGCCAATATCTCGCGTAATTTTTTTCAATAGAAGTATCTTTTAAAAATAAATCCAAACCTAAAACATTGAGTTGCTTGACATTTTGCGCAGTATGCGAATATTTATAAATCGGAAAAAATTGATGTATTAACTCATCATTTGATTTGCGGTATTTATAAATCGGCAAGATGTATAATTCTGATTTGTTTTCTGACGGATCATTAGTTTTTTTTATCAACGGATATATTAAATCTAAATTTGTTTTATTATTTTTTTTAGTGTGATTGTATACAAAAAACAAAATTGAATTTTTGGAATAGTTATTTGAATGGATTCGCTCGTATAATGGAAAAAAACTAAAATATTCGTTCGGCGCATTTACTTTATATTTTAAGATAGGGTATAGATAAGATTTGTATTCCGCGTCAGGTCTGCGTTCAACTGCATACAGCGGAAAAATATACTGCGATTTTAAAGATACTATTTCATTTTGTTTGTTTTTTGTTTGAAGTTCAGACGATTTATAAAAAGGCCAAAGAATAGAGCGCTCTTGATAATCTATGCGGCGTTCATTGGCGTAAAACGGAAATAATTTGAAATAATGATAATTCGGATTATTATTGCTATATGCAAAAATAGGATAAAGATAATGGTTGATCTCTGTTTGTTTATAGCGCGTTTTCATATAAATCGGAAGCATTATAAATTTTATTTCATCTTTGCCTAATTTACCGCGGATATTGCCAAATAGCGGCAAAACCGCAAAATAATCGCCTTCTTTGGTATCTTTGCCTTTTAAAATATTCGGAAAAATAAACCAATCTTTATCTATATGATTTTGGTCTTGATGTCCTTTGTAATTTGTATATTTGAAAAGCCATAATAATTGATAGTCTTCTTTATATTCATTATCAATATAAGAAAACAGCGGATACGCTAATTCCAAAATTTTTGAATTAGCGTATTTTTCAGAACGATAAAGCGGCAGTCTGATTTCAGAATTTTCAATGTATTTTTCAGTTAGCGGATTCAAAATTTTTTCGTAATTATCAGTTTTTTCATATATAAAACCGTAATCGTAATTTTGATTTTCTGCAGGCGCTACCGCCGCTCGCAAAAATAAGGATGCAAAAACAATTAATAGCCAAATAAATTTTTTATTCATTATTTGAAAAAGCAAAATAGAACAATAAAATAAAAAACTATATTTCAAATAAGATTTTTTGTCAATAAAATTTGTTTGACTAAATTAAGATAATGAAGTAAAATATTAATTTTTAAATAAATATTTGAATTAGGAAATTATGGTTAAATTGACAGAGAAACAAAAAAATTTGATATATGTTATTCTATTTATAATTATTAGTATTGGCTGGATTAAAAAAATTTATAATTTATATAGATTAAATCTTAAAAACCGTTGCGTTATTAATATAGACAAAAATAAAATATTAGAACAACAAAAAAATATAGAAAGCAAAGAATGAAAAAATTAAGATTCAGATTATTAATTCTATTAATATTTTTTTATATAATTTCGCTGTTAGCGGAAATAAAAATATCTAAAAATTTATATATTGATAAAGAAAAATTATCAAAAAATTTTCAACAAATCAAAATAGAGATTACAACAGAGACAGTCAATACACTTGGCAAATACGACGGATTGATTGTTAAAGTATTAGATTATTCAGAAAACGAAAAACTCACAGCGACTGCGTTAGTGAATTTATACGGTATTGGTTTTATTTTTGATAATGATGAGGACGGCTTTAAAATAAACAGTGAATTCAAAGAATATTTGAAAAACAATATAGTGGGTAAAACATTGAATTTATATTATTCTTCGCCGGAAAGTGTAAGAATTTTAAATCTAAAAAAATATGGATTTATCACTAATATCAGCGATGCTGTGATTTTAGATTTAGATGATATTGCGTTAAACATTGAATTTTTGAAATACGGTTTTGTTGATTATATTTATCCGATAGATAATTATAGATTTTTACGCAAAAACTCGTGGAAATATGAATATATTTATAGTTTTAATAATAATCTTGGATACTGGTCTGAAATTTACGGAGCTAAACAATTAATAAATGAAGAAGAAAACAAAATAATTGAAGATACAATCAAAAATTTTGTGATAATGACAAGAGACACGGAACGCACAGATAAAGATTTATTAGATTATGTTGTCAAACTTTACGAGCAAATAAAGAAACAAGGCAGAACGCGTTATAAACATAAATTTTTTGATATGCTCTGCAAATTTATAGATGATTCTATATTTTTAAAAGTTGCCGAAGGCGAAAAAAAAATCAATCGTTATCAGCGTTATTATTTTTATATAAAATTAAAGAAAATATTAGAAGATAAGGATTTTACAGAGTTTAAGAATTTTTTAGAAGATTATTATCCGGTGTTAAATCAAAAAATATCAGAATCTAAAAAAGATTTTCAGACAGTAAAAATAGAGATACAGAAAAAGCAATTATTTGACGAATTAATGGCAAAAGCGGACGATATATTAGAAAATACTGCGATGACAGACGAACGATACCGTGTAAAAATCAAGCGCGCGATTGACAATTATACAAAAGCATTAGAACTGACAGACGAAAAAGCGCCGATATACTCAAAGATATATCGCGCCTATATAAAAATACACGATAGTTATACAAAAAATCTGCAATATAAAATGATAGCATTGCAAGAAGCGGAAAAATATAGAATGTATGCGAATAGCGACATTGATAATTATAAAAAATTCGAGCAGTTAGAGAGTGGCGAGACAATCAAGCAAGTAGAAAGATTATTAGCAGAAGCCGGTCAATATTATAATTTGATTTTAGAGCCGACAGATGAAAATTCCAAAAAATGTTTTGATTATTATTCCAAAGCAATAGAAAAATCGCCGAAATACGAATATTCTTATATTAAGTTAGCGGCTTATTATTTGAAATTGTATAATATTGCCAAAGACGAGAATCAAAAAAATGATTATGCTTTAAAATATAAAAAAACATTTAGCGATTATTATACGCTGCTGACAAATGATAAGCAGCGCGCTGAAGAATTAGCGGAATTGGAATTATTAACGCTTATCACTGACCGAGTAAATGAATTATTGATATTGAGCCGCAGATATATAGATAAATTAGAGACAGATTTCGAAAATGCTAAACATAAGTGTTTATCGGCTTTGAATAATCTTTATAAACTATCAAAATACAATGAAACTATTTACGAATTGTATTTTGAATTTTATAATAAAATATTGCCGAAATCCAATGATTATCGCGGCGCGAGCAATTATTTTAAAAGTTATGCAGATATTTATAAAAATTATCTTATATATATCAAAAAATTCGACAATGATAGCGCTTATAAAAAAAGTTTAGAGTTCATTTATGATAAATATATTAATACGGCGAATGATTGGATACAAAAATATGACGAAAGTTCAGACATCAAATTATCATTAATATCCGGAATATTGAAAGATGCGCAGATACTGCTGCCTGAAAATATACGGGCATATAGATTAGAAAATGATTTATATAAAATTTGCGCAAAAAAAGCCGAGACAGAAGAATTGAAAAAAACATTTTTAGAAAAATCAAAAAAAATAATGGACGATTATTATTTTATAATTTCTCAAAAAAAATATTGACTAAAAACAATAAATTGTTAATATTAATCTCTAATTTTATTTAAGGTTGAGGAACTATGGAAAACAAAGAATTTCATAAAATAGAATTAAATATACCAAAAATTACGCCGATGGTAAAATTGCTTATCATCGTTAATGTTTTGATATTTTTTATAGACCATATTTTCGGAATTTTAGGAATAGCGGACAAATTAATCTGGGAATTTAACAGCATTATTAAATATTTTGAATTCTGGCGATTGATGACTTATTCTTTTGTTCATCTTGAATTGACTGCGCTGCTTATTAATATGCTGGTGTTGTGGCTGTTTGGCAGCGAACTTGAAAATAAATGGGGCGGCAATTTCTTTTTGAAATATTATTTTGGCACAATTCTATTAACCGGCTTGGCTGCGTTGCCATTTGCAGCGATTAGTTATAATTATCCGCTTTGGGGCGCAAATGCTGCGGCATTAAGTTTATTAGCAGCTTATGCTGTGAATTATCCAGATATGATAGTTTATTTTATGTTTGTCATTCCGATGAAAATTAAATGGCTTGTGTGCTTAATAGCGGGGATAAATATTTTAACTATCAAACCTGCGCAGCCGCAAAATTTAATGTATTTATCGCATTTATCAGGAATAATTTTTGGATTAATTATTTTAAAAGTAGCAATTTTTATTGATACAATTAAATTTACTTTTTTCACAAAAAATATATTCAAAGAAAATCTCAAAAGACATAAGAAAAATCAAATTTACAAAAAAGATAATGAAGGCGTAAAGGTTTATTCAATTACGGATTTTAAATCTATGTCAATTGATAAGCAAGATAAACATAATAATAATATTAAAATAATTAAATCCACGCCGGCAAATAAATCTCCGGAAAAACAAATTGAACAACAGGAAAATATGGATTTACATAAAAAAGTAGATGATATTTTAGATAAAATCAATAAGAATGGTATGGAGAGTTTAAATGCCGAAGAGCACGCTATTCTGAAAAGCGCGAGTAATTTATTAAAAAAACAGTATCTTGACCAAAACAATAAAAAATAACAATATGAGCGACACACGGGCAATAGGAATATTCGATTCAGGATTAGGCGGTTTAACAGTAGTCAAACGTGTGCGAGAAATTTTACCCAACGAGAATATAATTTATTTTGGCGATACGGCACGGCTGCCCTACGGCAGTAAATCCCGCAAAAAGATAATAGAATTTTCTATAGAAAACACAAATTTTTTATTATCCCATAATGTTAAAATAATCGTAGTTGCGTGCAATACATCAACAGCTGTGGCATTATATGAAATACGAAAAATGACTAATATTCCTGTAATCGGAGTAATAGCGCCCGGCGCTCGTGCTGCGGTGGCGTTCACAAAAAATAATAAAATCGGAGTAATTGGCACAGCTGGTACAATCAATAGCGAAGAATATACAAAACATATACTTGAACTAAATGATAAAATAAAAGTATATTCGCAAGCGTGCGGATTATTTGTGCCGATAGTTGAAGAGGGCTGGATAGATAAAGAGATAACTAATCATATAATTGCAGAATATCTTATGCCTTTGAAAATCGCAGGGATTGATACAATCATTTTAGGGTGCACGCATTATCCACTATTAAAAAATGGCATAGCAAATTTTTTTGAAAACAAGATTAATATTGTAGATTCAGCTGAAAGTTGTGCTGCGGCAGTAAAAGAAAAATTGGCTGAATTGAATATATTAAATTCATCGGCTGCGCGCGGTACCGCAACATTTTTTGTTAGCGATACGCCCGCGAAATTTTCAGAAATTGGCTCACGATTTTTAGACGAAGAATTTTCTGCAATAAAAGTAGTATAATTTTTTTTAGGAGTGGTTAGAAATGAAATTAGCGCAAAATAATAAAATATTAGTAATCTGCGCATTAATTATTTTTTTACTACTAACAATAAAGATTTTGAATAATGCCGCAATTTCCGATGAATTGGATATGGACGCATTCGCCGAAGAATTCGAGCGAACAGACAATCAAAGCGCTGATACTATTTCAAGAATAGAAATAGAATTATCCGTTGAAATGAAATTAAATGTATTTTATAATCAATTTAAAAATAATAAAGATGATTACGCAAAATTCGATGCTATTTATAATGCTGCGACAGACCTAAAAGAAAACTGCAAACCATTGTATAAATACATTTTATCCGAAAGCGAAAGCAAATACAAAATAGAAGTTTTAAAAACAGTTAATAAATACAAATTTCAATTTGCAGATTTAATAATAGCAGCGCTTGACGATAAAGACGAAACAGTAATTATTCGCGCAATCGAGGCGTCTATTAATTTAGATAAAAAAGATAAAATAGCAGTAATTGATAAATGTTTCAAAATGCGTAAAGAAAATATTTTAGCGCATCTATTGCCAATTTTATTTAATGCTCCGGAAGAATACAAACCTTATATTCGCAGAATTTTATTAAGCGAAAATTTGGAGTTGAAATTAACCGGTTATAAGTATTTAATCAATATTGCGCCTAAATTATTTGAACTTGTATGTTTAGGTATGTTTGACGATGATGCCGAGATTAATAGATTTGTCTTGGCTAATTACAAATTATATCCTGAAAAAGGCAGGCAGTTAATTTATTACGGATTAAAATCTGATAAAAAGACCGTCGTAGAATATGCAAAGGCATTATTAAAAGAACTTCGCGATTAAATTTATAAAAGGGAAAAATATGAAAACAAAAAAAAGATTAGCAGGTATTTTATTGCACATTAGTTCCTTATATGGTGAAGATTTGATTGGCGTATTAGGTAAAGCGGCATTTGAATTTGTTGATTTTTTAGAAGAGTCCGGGCAGACGCTCTGGCAATTAAACCCCATTGGACATACTGGTTTTGGCGATTCGCCGTATCAGTGTTTTTCAGCGTTTGCTGGTAATCCGTTATTTATAGATTTAGAAAAATATTTAAAGTTAGGAATTCTAACCAAAAAAGAATGGCAGGATTATATTGCAAATAATGATTATTCAAAAATTGATTACGGCAGATTAGTATTTTCGAAAACAAAATTATTAAAATTGATTTATGATAGAATTAAAAAATCATTGGATAAATATATAGATACCAAAGAATATAATAAATTTTGCGATGAATATAAATGGTGGCTCAATGATTATGCGATATTTATGGCTTTAAAAAATTATTATAATGGCGCAGCGTGGAATAAATGGGCCGCAGATATAAAATTACGCGAGCAATCTGCATTAGAAAAATACGGCATAAAATTATCAGAAGAAATTTTATTTTATAAATTTTGGCAGTTTGAATTTTATCAGCAGTGGCTGAAATTAAAAAAATATGCCAATGAAAAAAATGTGAAGATTATCGGTGATATTCCGATATTTGTTGCATATGACAGCGCTGATGTCTGGGCGAACAAAAAAATGTTTATGCTCGATGAAAACGGCGAGATGACATTTGTAGCTGGCGTGCCGCCGGATTATTTTAGTGAGACAGGACAATATTGGGGCAATCCATTATATGATTGGAATTATCATCAAGCGATTGGCTTTGATTGGTGGCTCAAACGAATCGGGTTGTCTTTGTATTTATTTGACGGAATAAGAATTGATCATTTTCGCGGATTTGAAGCATTTTGGACAATACCTGTTGCTGAAAATACAGCGGTAAACGGTTATTGGACAAAAGCGCCAGGGTTTGAGTTATTTAGAAAAATCAAAGAAAATTTAAGAGAACCGTTTATTATTGCTGAAGATTTAGGAGTGATTACTCCGGAAGTTGAAATGCTGCGCGATACCTATAATTTTCCGGGTATGAAGATTTTACAATTTTCGTTTAGCGACGAAACAAATCCGTATCTACCGCATAATTATAACACTACTAATTGCGTTGTATTTACAGGCACTCACGATAATGAGACGACAATCGGATGGTTTGACAGTATTTCAAAAGATGAAAAAATATTTGAAATCGTTCGTCAATATTTACCGAATATAAACAATAAAAATGCGCATTTAAAATTAATAGAATATGCTTTTAGTTCAGTTGCTGATTATGCAATTATACCTTTGCAAGATTGGCTTGGATTAGATAACAGCGCAAGAATGAATACGCCGTCTACTCCGCAAGGCAATTGGCAGTGGCGATGTCAGAAAAAGCAATTAACCAAGCCGCTCGCTAAAAATATTTTGAAACTCACGAAAATTTATAATCGCGTAAATAAAACATAATGAAAAAAAAAAATGGATTGTTAATAAAATTAATTTTTCCATTTATCGTAATTTTAATTTTATCTACGATTTTTAATATATTATTATTCGGTTATTTTTTTAACGCTAAATTAGTTAATGCTGTTAATATTAATCCCGCGGAATTAAAAAAAATATTTTTTTTGTTTTTTGCAATTATCTCAATTTTGCAAACTATTATAATTATTCTATTTTATACTTATTTTATTCGCAGAATAATGATTCTGCCATTGAAAAAAATTATAAATTACATTTCTAATGTTTCATCTAATGATATGTCTTATAGAATGATAGTGGATAGAACTGACGAATTCGGCGAATTACAAATACATTTTAATGGGATGATTGAAAAATTAAAAAAAACTATGTTGCAAATAGAGCAAATGCGCGACCGTAATTTTAAATTAGAGAAATTGCAAATACTTTCGAATCTGTCAAGCGGTATCGCACACGAAATAAATAATCCTATAAATAATATTTCGCTTGATATTGAAGTTTTGAAAAAAATGGCGAATTTTCCTGAAAAAATCAAAGAATATTGCGATAAGATTGACAGCGAGCTTTTAAAGATTAGCAGTATCACAAAGAAATTTTCGGAATTTTCTAAATTATCTGTTAATAATATCGAGCAGACTCGTTTAAAAAATATTTTTGATGAAATATTTGAGATGCTCGGCTATTATCGCCTTACTAAAAATTATGAAGTTGAATTTATAGATAAAACTAATAATCGCGAATACAAAATTTATAAAGAGCCGTTAAAATTTATTTTGATAAATCTAATAAAAAATGCGATTGAAGCGCTGCCCGAAAAATACGGAAAATTAAAAATAGAAATAAGCGAAGATGCCGCGCATTTGATAATAAAAATAATGGATAATGGCTGCGGTATAGATAAAAACGCCGCTGATAAGATATTTGAGCCGTTTTTTACTACAAAAGAAAACGGCAGCGGATTGGGACTTGCTATTTCTAAAAAATTAGCGGAATTATGCCGCGCAATTATTGAATGCGAACGCAACACAGAAAATACCGGTATGACATTTATTTTGAAAATCGGAAAAATATCACAATGATAGATATTCATTGCCATTTATATAAAGAATATTATGAAAATTTAGACGAGATAATTCCGCAAAATTTTGAAGCGTTAATAAATACCGCTGATTCTATTGAAAAATTTGACGAGTGTCGAGCAATCGCTGAAAAATACAAAAATGTATATTTTGCGGTAGGCATTCATCCGCATAATGCGTCAAAAGAAAAAAATGAATTTCAAAAAATAGCGGATTATATTTGTCATAATAAATGTCTTGCTGTCGGCGAAATAGGACTCGATTTTTATTATGATTATTCTGATAAAAAAGACCAGATTGAATTATTTGAACGACAAATTGAAATAGCGGAAGCCGGCAATAAAAATATAATAGTTCATTCGCGCAGCGCAGAAAATGAAGTTTATGAAATAATCAAATCTTTGCAAAAAATTAATGTTTTACTGCACTGCTATACAGGGCCGAAAAATGTATTGGAAAAAATTTGCGCGCATAGAAATTTTTTTGTCAGTATCGGCGGAATGATTACATTTAAAAATAATCAGCAGTTTATTGAATATTTGGATATTTTGCCGTTAGAAAAATTATTGATAGAAACAGATGCTCCGTATTTAGCGCCAGCGCCGCAGCGCGGCAAACAAAACATACCGGAATATATAAAATACACATATCAAAAAATTTCTGAACTAAAAAAAATTGATTTTGATGAATTAGAAAAAATAATATCGGATAATTTTCATAAAATAGCATCCGCTTGAATCTGACTGGCTTTTTACTCAGCGCGCAGCACTGACCGCATTAGCTGCTGCGCAGAAGAGGGCGCGAGATAAAAAGTCGAGTACACTGCGGTTCCGCGTATTTTCTCCCTAAGATAATAATTTCTCGGAATACATTATCAGAAATGCTGTGCTTTTAAGAAAAACTTCTTTGGTTTCTCAATCTTTCAATGGCGCGCAAATGCCTGCTGTCTTTCTTACTGTTTTTGCCACGCTTAAGTTGAATAATATTAATCCGGTTGATTTTCTCATTTATTCCTTAAAAGAATATATTAAAACTAACAAACTTCCTGATTTATCTTTCTGAACTTTTGTCCAACTGCAAAAACATTACAAAAATATTTTGTCAAGTTTTTTTAAATTTTATTATTGTAGTATAGATTGCTCCTACTAATAATATTAGCACATATTGCTATTATTTTAGCAGAAAATATGCTTTTTCGCTATGGAATTTTCTTCGGCGTTTACTATGGAATTTATTATACCATTGAGGTTTGAACTAAATCTATTTTTTATATATTGTGATTTTTGAATGCGCTTTGAATTATCTAATATTTTTTTATTTTTTCTTTGAGACTTGTTTTTCTTCGCAGTTTTATTTTTATTTTTCGCTGCTTTTTGTAAAAAATTTAATAATGCCGCAGGATTATTTTTTTAATGTTATAAATGCGGTTTTTCTGCCGTCTGATTGAACAATGCTGATATCGTTTTCTAATTCATTCAAAGCTAAATCGCTCCAGACTTAATTTTTCATCTTTTAAGATATTTGATTTTTTCAAATTTTTAAAAACTTTCTTTGCTTTGTGTTTTTCTGATAAATGCGCTAATATCATTATGGCTTTTTCAAGCGCTTCAATTTCGCTATTTTCATTGTTTAGAGTTTTTAAATATTCATCAAATTCTTTTTGCGTAATTTTTACTGGCAAATCATAATCTTGCCAATCCCAATATTTTTTATTTTCTTTTATTTGCGGCTTTGCTGTGATTTTTTTAAAACAAAAACTTTTTATAATTTAAAACTGCATCTGCCATTGCCAAAAGTATAGTTTTTGCCGATATTGACAAGTTCGCAAAATTTCAAGATATTAACATAAGGTGTTATATCAAAATTTTTTAAATTAAATTTGATAGAGCCGATAAGTCCGCCAAAATGCATTTTTTCATTATGCCGCGTAGAATAACGGCGCCAATCAAACCAATTTGTATTATCTTCAAGTTTTTCGACATTTTCAATTTTTTCTCTTATGGCTTGATAGTCCACTATTGGATAATCATTGTTATCATAATAAAACAAAAGTAGCGCCGTGCGTCTGAGGCAAGCGTTAAATACATCTTTGAAAGATAAGTCGTCTTTAAGTTTTCCGTCTTGTTTGATTCTAATAGGCGTAATAAATTTTACTGTTAGAATATTATTATGCGGAGAGAATTGACGGTGATTGTCAGTTGCTGCGATCGTTAAATTATGCGTTATAATATATTCAGGAACAATAGCAGATAATTGATGGTTTTCAAATATTGTTAATTCTTGATTATTGTGGTTAATAATTTTTACTTGTTCTATTTCAAATTTAGATTCTTTTTTTGTCAACCCTTTTTCGCCCATACTAATAATAGAATACAGTAAAAATGGAAAATTATTTATAAATTCATTTAGCAAAACAAGATTAAATTCAAAAGAGTCGTCTGCTTCAAAATATTCGCGTAAATCAAGAGTATCAAAAGAAAAAACATAAGGCCGCGGAGTATCTTTAATTTTTCCATAAAAAAAA
>ERZ795060.2398-NODE-2398-length-19047-cov-6.625053_pt1 | contig 19047 bp, 14 predicted proteins | sample MGYA00375144_ERZ795060 | MGnify/ENA primary metagenome ERZ795060 (study PRJEB30189, sample SAMN05720157) | activated sludge metagenome | isolation source: anaerobic digester from wastewater treatment plant | place: Japan | collected 2015-05-15 ...
AGAGGATGTCCTGCTAAAGCCATAAGAATATCACAGGGTCAGGCAGAAATAATAGACGATAGATGCATAAGCTGTGCGAACTGTGTTCTTATGTGCAGCAGAGGTGCAAAGAAGATAAAATCAAATGTTGATAAACTTGTTGATATGTTTAAATCTCAGAAAAAGCTTGCAGTTATACTTGCACCGAGTTTTCCTGTTGAATTTGTTGATATGGATGTGATGAGATTTGTTGGAATGTTCAGAAAAGCGGGGTTCAGATATGTTTGTGAAGTTTCTTTTGGCGCTGATATGGTTTCAATTAAATACAGAGAGCTTATAAATAAAAATCCAGGCAAAAAATACATCAGTTCAACATGTCCGAGTGTGGTAAATTATATAGAAAAATATCATCCTCTTCTTGTAAATAATATAGCTCCTGTGGTTTCTCCTATGGTTGCAACAGCAAGGGTTGTTAAAAAATTTTACGGAGAAGATGTTGGTGTTGTGTTTGTCGGACCGTGTGTTGCTAAAAAAAAGGAAGCAGAATCTTATCCTGAAATAGATATGGTTTTAACATTTTCTGAAATAAGAGATTTCTTTTCAGTTAATAATATAACTCCGCAGAATTCGCTTGATTCTTATTTTGATCCGCCATATCCGGCAAAAGGTGTTTTATATCCAGTGGGAAGAGGTTTGTTAAATGCTTCAGAGTTTGATGATGATATTTTAAGTGGAAGGTTTATGACTGCAGTTGGGCTTGAGAACTTTACTGAAGCACTTAAAAACTTTGAAAAAGGAGATATAAAAGCAGATTTTCTTGACCTTCTGTGCTGTGATGGATGTATAATGGGACCGGGTATTACAAACAGAATATCCAAATACAGAAGGGAAGAGATACTCAGAAATTATGCAAGAGAAAAATATTTTAATATGAGGATAAATGAATGGGAAAGTTTTGTTTCCAGATTTAATCTTCTTGATTATTCAACTTCTTTTTCTGTCAAACCTCTTTCTGAAAAACAGCCATCAAAAGATGAGATAAAGAAAGTTCTTGAGAATATGGGTAAGTTTAAGCCTGAGGATGAGCTTAACTGCGGCGCATGCGGCTACCCTACCTGCTCCGAACACGCCATAGCGATTATAAAAGGACTTGCGGAAAACGAGATGTGCCTCCCTTATACGATAGACAAATTGAAAGTTACCGCGAAAGAGCTTAAAGATTCTTACGATCAATTATCCAAGACAAAACAAGCCCTTATGCAATCAGAGAAATTGGCCGGTATGGGACAGTTAGCCGCAAGCATCGCTCACGAGTTGAATAATCCCCTTGGAGTGGTACTTCTTTATTCAAAACTGATAGAGGAAGAGATAGATAAAAAATCCGAGTTGTATTCGGATATTAAAACAATAGTGGAACAGGCCGAAAGATGCAAAAAAATAGTGGCGAGCCTTTTGAATTTTGCGAGAAAAAACAAACCGGTTTTTAAAAAAACCGACATACATTCTCTCTTTGAAAATTATTTCAAGATGTTTAACTCCAATAATATCGAGGTTGTTATAGAAAAATCGGGAAATACCTCCGCCGAAATAGACCCGGACCAGATAACTCAGGTAATAACCAATTTAGTAACGAACGCCGTAGAAGCGATAAGCGGAGGGGGAAGGATTTCGGTAAAGGTTTTCGAAGAGGGAGAAAACGTTTGTTTTACCATATCCGATACCGGCTGCGGAATAAAAGAAGAAAACATGAAAAAAATATTCGAGCCGTTTTTTACAACCAAGCAGATAGGAAAAGGAACGGGACTCGGGCTTGCGGTAAGCTACGGAATAATAAAGGCCCACAAAGGGGCCATAACGGTTAAATCCAACGCGGACTCAACCAAAGGTCCGACCGGAACCGTTTTTAAAGTTTCAATTCCCAAAGTTTCTTATTACAAAGAAAAAAGCGGTTTATTTGAAAAATTAAAACAAAATTAAAGGAGAGGTTATGGAAAAAAAGAGAAAAATATTAGTCGCGGAAGACGATAGCGATATGATGGAGCAAATGAATATATATTTGGAATCTAACGATTACCGGGTCTTAAAGGCTTATACTCAGGAAGAGGCGGAGAAAATAATCGATTCGGGGGATTTTGACGCGGCGGTTTTGGACCTGATGCTTGAAAACCCCGATTCGGGTTTTATCTTGAGCCATAAAATCAAAAAGAATTTTCCGGATAAGCCGGTAATAATAGTAACTTCGGTGGCCAAAGAAACCGGAGTCTATTTCGACAAAAACGCCGATTCTAACAACTGGATAAAAGCCGACGCCATAATACAGAAAGAATTGAGATTCGAACAGTTGAAAAAAGAACTGGAAAATTTATTTTCGAGGTCTAAATGAATAAACCTGAGATAAAACTTAAAGTGATAATAGTGGACGACGAACACGGGATGTGTGCGGGCGGAGAGAGATGTTTGAGAAATTACGTAATAGAAGAGAAAGAATTTTCCGATAAAATTTCTTTCGAAGTTAAATCTTACAATAACGGAAAATCGGCCGTGGAGGCCATAAAAACCGAACAGCCGGACATACTTATACTCGATTATAAGCTTCCGGATATGAACGGACTTGAGATACTTGAAAGCGTAGAAGATAAAAAATTTTTAACTATAATAATCACGGCCTTCGCTTCTTTGGACGTGGCCATAGCCGCGACAAAGAAAGGGGCTTTCGATTTCTTATCAAAACCTTTTACTCCCGAGGAGCTAAGAGAATCGGTAAAAAAAGCGGCAAAAAGCTTATACACCGCGAGAAAAATGAAATCTTTGGAGGAGGAAAAAAAGCAGGTAAGGTTTGAGTTTATATCGATACTGGCTCACGAACTCAAATCTCCGCTTGCGGCGATAGAAGGTTATTTAAGACTTATAGACGAAAGAGTAAGAGGAGAAAGTCTTGAATCTTACGACCAGATGGTTAAAAGATCGATAGAAAGAATAAATTCTATGAGAAAGTTAATAGCGGACATAATCGATCTTACCAAGTTAGAATCGGGAAGAAAGAAAAGAAACATAGAAACGTTCGATATAAAAGACTTGATAACCAGAACCGCGGAGGGTTTTTCGAATTACGCGGCCAAAAGAAACATAAAAATAAATCTTTCATGCGAGAGTTTTTATGTCAAAGCCGATCAGACGGATATGGAGATGCTCGTTTCAAATTTTTTAAGCAACGCGATAAAATACAATAGAGACGGCGGATCGGTTAACATTGACGTTAAAATAAGCGATAAAAATATATCGCTTATTTTTTCCGATACCGGGATAGGGATAAAAGAAGAGGATTTAAAAAAATTATTCAACGATTTCGTAAGAATAAAGAACGAATATACCAGAGAAATAGAGGGCAGCGGTTTGGGGCTTAGTATAGTTAAAAAAATAGTCGATTACTACGGCGGTAACATAGACGTTAAATCGGAATACGGCAAAGGCAGCGTTTTTTCGGTAAATTTGGCAAACATAGCGGAAGAGGTCGGCGTTGGGAAAGAGATATGAATTATAAGTACGACGATAAAGGAATGATGAAAAATTTTATCGACGGAGATAAAATAAATTATTTGATTAAAAATTCCAACGAGCCCGATTTAAAAGAACTAACCGACATACTTGAAAAATCTTTTTCCGTATGCGACGCCTTAAACATAGAAGAAGTCGCAAGACTTATGGCCGTTAAAAGCCGGGATAAATGGGAACTCGTATTCTCATACGCCGAAAAAATAAAAAAGAAGGTTTACGACAACAGGATAGTGGTTTTCGCTCCGCTTTACGCTTCAAACATATGCGTTAACAATTGTCTTTATTGCGGATTCAGGTCGCAAAACAAAGAAGCGGTAAGAAGAACGCTTTCTATGGAAGAGATAAAAAAGGAAGCGGAGGTTTTGGCCGGAGAGATAGGCCATAAAAGGTTAATATTCGTAGTCGGTGAGCATCCCAGGACCGGAGCGGAGTATATAGCCGGGGCTCTTAGAACGATATATTCGGTTAAGGTCGAAAGAAAAAACAGAATAAATAACATAAGAAGGGTAAACATAAACGCGGCTCCGATGAGCGTTGGCGATTTAAAAATAATAAAAGAAGCCGGAATAGGAACCTATCAGGTTTTTCAAGAAACGTATGACAAAAATCTTTATTTAAAATTGCATCCTCAAAACACCCCCAAATCCGATTTCGAATACAGGCTTTATTCCCACCATAGAGCCTTCGAGGCCGGCATAGACGACGTTGCAATAGGGGCGTTATTCGGTTTGGGGGATTGGAGGTTTGAGGTTTTGGGCCTTGTTTGTCACGCCAAAGAACTTGAAAAAGTATTCGGAGTGGGCCCTCATACCGTTTCTTTTCCGAGGCTTGAAAAAGCGTCTAATAGCGCTTACGATGGGGTAAAGATATCCGACGAAGATTTTAAAAAGATAGTGGCTTTATTGAGGGTTTCAATTCCTTACTCCGGCCTGATAGTAACCTGCCGCGAAAAACCCGAAACCATAAGAAGCGTAATACCTTTTTGTACCCAGAGAGACGCTTCCACTAAAATAGGGATCGGGGCTTATTCCGAAAGGTACTCCGAACAGGCTCTTAAAAAACAGCAGTTTGAGTTAGGGGACACTCGTTCGCTTGAAGAGATAATAGGAGAGCTTGCGGATATGGGTTACATAACCTCTTTTTGCACCGCCGGATATAGATGCGCAAGAACCGGAGACCATATAATGAAGATGCTTAAAAGCGGCAGGGAATCTAAGTTTTGCAAACTAAACGCGGTTTTGACTTTTAAAGAATGGATAGAAGATTTCGCAAATTCCGATATAAAGAAAAAATGCGAGAAGCTTATAATGAAAGAGATAAAAGAAATACTTTCCGAAGACCGCAGGTTTTCAATAGATATGAAGAAAATGTTTTTTTCTTATTATCAGAAGATAGCCGAAGGGGAGAGGGATTTGTGTTTTTGATATGAAAGAAAAAGAAATAGAAGATTTAATAGCCGACAAATCTTTTGAAACCGATATTTTTAATAAAGCCGATAAAATAAGAAAAGAAAATTTTGGGGACGGGGTTCATTTGAGAGCTTTGATAGAATTTTCAAATTACTGCTCTCGAAATTGTCTTTACTGCGGTTTAAGGAGAGACAATAATAAATTGAAAAGATACAGGATGAGTTCTAAAGAGATACTTTCTTGCGCAAAAAAAGCTTTCGATATGGGGTTTAAAACCGTGGTGCTTCAAAGCGGAGAGGATTTGTTTTTTAAAACTAAAGATTTATGCGCCATCGTTTATAAAATAAAAAAAAATTACGGTTTAAGAGTAACTCTTTCGGCTGGCCTTTTAAAAAAATCGGATTACGGCGATTTAAAAAACTCAGGCGTCGACAGATATCTTTTAAAATTCGAAACTTCGGATAAAAAACTATACGAATATTTAAAACCGGATTCGGTTTTTGGCGACAGGTTAAAAGCGATAGAAATTTTAAAAGAGCTGAATTATCAAACCGGCTCCGGTATTATGGCGGGGTTGCCCGGTCAAAACGATAAAATACTGGCCAAAGACCTTAAGCTTATAAAAGATATGGAACTCGATATGGTAAGCGTAGGGCCTTTTATCTCAGACCCCGATACCCCGTTAAAAAATTGCTCGACGATAGAAGAATTTAAAATGATTAAAATATTGGCCTTAACAAGAATTTTATCTCCTTTTTCTCATATGCCGGCAACGACCTCGATGGGAGTGCTATACAAAAACGGAAGAAAAAAAGCTCTTTTAGCCGGAGCCAATGTCTTAATGCCCGACATAACTCCGGTTATTTACGGCGAAAATTACAGGATATATCCGGGCAAAAATATAAAAGACCCCGAGGATAATATTAACGAAATAAAAGATATGCTTTCATCCATATCCCGACATATTTCTTATGAATTCGGGGATAGCGTACGCGGAGGTTTTTATGGAAAAAACTCCTAAATCCATGCGGCTTCATATAGGTGTTTTTGGAAGAACCAATACCGGCAAATCCAGTTTTATTAATTTTTTGACCGCTCAGAACGTATCCATAGTTTCGGATAAACCCGGAACCACAACCGATACCGTTGAAAAAACGATGGAACTTTTGCCTTTCGGTCCGGTGGTTTTCATAGACACGGCGGGAATAGACGACCGGACAGAGCTTGGAAAATTGAGAATAGAAAAGACAAATAAAGATTTCGATAGAACTGATTTAGGAATAATATTGACCGAAGCGGATGTTTGGGGAGATTATGAGGATTATATAAAATCGGAACTTTTAAAAAGGAAAACGGATGTTATTGTGGTAATAAACAAAACGGACATTAAAAAACCTTCCGAAGATTTTAAAAACCGATTAAAATCTTTAGGACTGAATTTTATTGAGTGCTCTTCGATTAAAAGCGAGATGAGAAACGAGGCTCTTAATAAAATAAAACTATTTTTGAAAAACGACGAACCGGATAAAAAAATAATAAACGACATAATTTCGAAAGGTTCTACCGCGGTTCTGGTAATTCCGATAGATAAAGAGGCGCCGAAGGGCAGAATAATTCTTCCTCAGGTGCAGGTCATAAGAGAGCTTTTAGACGGGGGAAATACCGCGGTATGCGTAAGAGACAAAGAGTATCCCGAGCTTCTCAAAACTTTAAGGCCCGATATAGTAGTTTGCGATTCTCAGGCGGTTAAATTCGTTTGCGAAAACACTCCTTCGAATATAAAGCTTACCACTTTTTCAATATTATTTTCGAGGTTTAAGGGAGATTTTAAGATTTTTGTGGAAGGAGCGAAGTTTGTGGAGCAATTGAAACCCGGAGACAGAATAGCAGTTTTTGAGGCGTGTACGCATCATCCGATAGGCGACGACATAGCCAGAGTAAAAATTCCGAAATGGCTTAAAGAGAAAGTAAAAGGAGAAGTAAAAATAGATTATTTCTCGGGGCTCGATTTCCCCGACGACCTTTCGGTTTATAAAATGGGGGTTCATTGCGGAGGGTGTATGATAAACTCTAAAAATATGATTTTGAGGCAGAATTTTTTCAAAGAAAAAAACATACCGATTACAAACTACGGTATGCTTATAGCGGCCTGCAACGGATGTCTTGAAAGAGTTTTAACCCCTTTTAAAATTTAATCACTGGGGGTTTCTGGAAAGTGTTATTCCTATTATTTTATCTTCCTTATAACCCGAGCAAAACATTACCGGGAAGGGTTCGAAGTCCGCTCTGTTAAAATATCCTCCGCAGACTATGTTTATATCCCCTTTTATTTTGGTTTGCAGCGAGAAATAAACCGGACCTTCATAAGGGAATATGGAGTAGAAGGTTATTTCCATTTCCAAAGCGTAGGTCTGAGTTGTTTTATATATAAATTTTTGAGTTTCGATTGTTTGAGGAGAAGTCGGCAGTTTTAGTTTTAAGTTTATCGGTAGGTTTTTGTTTATGGCTATGGGAAGAACTTCCGTTTCTTTCTTTTCCCACAAGCTCAGGTATCCTTTTAAATTTATATCCTCGCAAAACAAACGAAAAGGGAATAATAAGCAGAAAATAACCGATATTTTTGTTTTCATTTTTGATTTATTTTTTAGGCTTTAAAGTGACTATCATCTTATTGCCGGTGTCTGCCATCTTGCCGTCTATTTCGCCTATATGAGCGAGTTTTTCTATTATTTGATTCAATAAAGCCTCTCCCAATTCTTTGTGTTGCATTTCTCTTCCGTGAAACATCAAAACGACTCTGACCCTGTCGTTATGCTTTAAAAAATCTTCCATATGCCTTATTTTAGTGTCCAAATCGTGCTGCGCTATTCTCGGATTTAATCTTATTTCTTTTAAAACGCTTTCTTTTTGTTTCTTTTTCGCTTCCTTTTCCTTTTTTTCTTCTTCGTATAAAAATTTATGATAATCCATTATCTTGCACACCGGCGGATTGGCGTTGGGGGATATTTCGACAAGATCCAGCCCGGCGGATCTGGCCATATTTAGAGCTTCATAAGTCGGTTTTATTCCTATCATCGTGCCGTCGGTAGCTATTAATCTAACCTGAGGCGTTTTTATGTAATTATTTACTCTGTATCTTTTATCTGACAATTGAACCTCCCGTTTTATTATTTATTAGATAATTTTTTTCGATTTCAAATGAGAAACGACCCATATTTAGAAAGGGAAACGGCTATGAATAAAACTCGTCATATAGATTATAATACAAGTTTTCTCGTTAATAGTCAAATTATTCGTATTTAAGCGATTCCACCGGATCTAAGTCGGCGGCCACTTTAGCCGGGTAAACCGAAGCTATAAAGCCGGTCAACATCGCCGCGATTATGGCGGCCAAAACCATCCACCACTTAAACATTATCATATTCGTATCGCCTTTGGATTTTAAATATTCTATCGCCGCAACTCCCAAAACGGAACCGAAAATTCCTCCCAAAAATCCCAAAAGCACCGCTTCGAATACGAATTGTTTCATTATGTCGGATTTGGAAGCCCCGAGGGCTCTTCTTATTCCTATCTCTTTTACTCTGGAATATATAGCGGCTAAAGAAACGTTCATTATTCCTATTCCGCCGGCAAAAATGGCTATTATGCCGATTATCATAACCGTAGTCATATCTCTTTTTTTGTCCGTCATCTGGTCTTTAAGTACTTCTATATAGTCTCTCATGTTAATAAAATCCGCGTTTCCTTTCCTCGATTTTATAAGTTCGGTTATGACTCGTTTGTATTTTTCTATCGTTTCTTTTTGGCCGGTGTCTATGTTTATTCCGTCTATAGCGTCTTCTTTTTCGTTCATCGAGTATCCTTTTAAAAACGATTGCATGCTCGATATCGGTATAAGAATATTGGGTTCCCACGAGCCTACGCCTATGAAAGATTTCGGATTTTGTTCTTGGGGGGGTTCTTCCAGTACCCCTACCACCTTGAAAGTTTGATTTCCTATGTATATGTCTTTTCCTAAAAGCTCGTTATGTTTTACATATTCTTGAAATTTATCTTTCCATCTGTAAAATTTAATCCACTTGGGTTTTTTAAGCCATCCTCCTTCTTGTATCACCACGCAAACCTTGGATTTGTTTTCTATGTCGTAATCGTTTATAAATCTTCCTTTCAGTTTATATATCCAGCCCCTTTTTTTCCATTCGGGGGTTATTCCGGTTACTCCCACATATTCCTTAAATTTAGACTGGACATCGTAAAATCTTACCCATTTATTGGAATAAGGGGAAACCATATAAAGTTCCGGGAATGATTTTCTTATGGCATAGGCGTCGTATAAATTAAGATAAGACTTAGATTTATTATCGTAATCGTCGTCCCATCTGCGTTTTGTTTCTATGTTTATCCTTCCCGGCCCGTTTACTTCTACCGCTTTGCTTATTCTATAGCTCATAGAGTAGGTAAGAGTCAACGTGTATATTATGGATATGACGCCTATCATTATGGAAAAAAAACTTAAAAAGGACCTTACTTTGTGATATTTTATTTCGTTCAACGAAGATTTTATTATTTCAGAAGTTCTCATCTATTTTACCGTCCTTGATTTTTATTATTCTATCGGCTATTTTAGAAACGGATATGTCGTGGGTTACCATGAGTATCGTCATATTTTCTTTTTTATTTAAATTTTTTAAAATTTCTACCACTTCCATCGCGTTTTTGGAATCTAAGTTTCCGGTAGGCTCGTCCGCCAATAAAACGGAAGGAGAATTGATAAGGGCTCTGGCTATTGCGACTCTTTGTTTTTCTCCACCGGAAAGTTCGATTATGGAGTTTTTTGTTTTTTCTGATATGTTTAACCACTCGGCTAATTTTTTCGCTTTTTCTACCGCCCTTTTTTTGTCGGTATTTAAATAAAGAGCCGGGAGTATTATGTTTTCAAGAGCCGAAAGTCTGGGGAGCAAATTGAAAGATTGAAATATAAATCCTATTTCTTTTCTTCGTATGACTGTTCTTTTATAATCGGAAAAATTCGAGACATTTTCATTTTTAAATAAATATTTTCCGCCGGAAGGAGCGTCTAAAAATCCGGTTATGTTTAATAAAGTGGATTTTCCGCAGCCGCTAGGCCCTAAAAGGCATATAAACTCCCCTTCTTTTATTTCTAAGTTTACTCCCTTCAACGCCTGATAATATCCGCCGCCGAAGCGGTAATTTTTAGTTATATTTTCAAGTTTTATCATTTTCGCTTTCTATGTTCAAAGGCTTATCGGTATATAACTCGTCCCCTTCTTTTACTCCGCTTAATATTTCCACATCGGTGTCGTTTCTTATTCCGGTCAAAACGGGAGTTTTCTTAGCTTTTTTTGTTTTCGGATTATAAACATACACGAAATTTGCGCCGTATTCGTTGAATAAAGCGGATATGGGTATTTTTATTATGCCGCTTTTTTTCTCTATCGAGGCGGTAATCCTTGCGGTCATATTGGGAAGGGCGTTTATTTTTTGATCTATCTCTATTTCTACAGGATAGGTTTTTGAATTCAAAGAAGACGCCAGGGATATCGTCGAAATTTTACCTTTGACTTTTTGATTTACGGCGTCTATCGTTATATCTACTTTCATCCCTTTTTTTATTTTTAAAATATCTACCTCGTTAACCTCCACTTTCGCTATCATTCTTTCCATATTTGCTATTTTCATAACGCAGGTCGGGTTGTAATCCGCCTGACCTGTTATTCTTTCACCAACCTTTTTAATTTCGCTTGTTCGATTTGAGTATCCATCATCTGAAGAACATGGCATTACAACGCCGTTTATCGGGCTTTTAATTTCTATGGGGACGAATTTGTCTGCGGCGCTTGAGCCGGGTTGTACTACCAAAAGCTTATCTCCTTCTTTTACCTCGTCTCCTTCTTTAAAAAACATTTCGGATATGACACCGCTTACGGGAGAATATACTTCTCTAACGATTTTCGGCTGTATGTATCCCGTCTCGTTAAACATTATTTCTATATCGCCTTTTTCCGCTTTTACTTTCTCTATGTCCGCCTCTACCACCGAGTATTTTTTATAAGCTTTAAATCCGTAGAAAACCCCGGATAATATTATCGCGATTATTAAAGTTTTATATAACCTTTTCATATTATTCTCCGTTCCATAGTTTTTCGCCCATGGCTTTTTTAAGCGAAATGATGGATAAATAAAGTTCGTAATAAGACTCGGCTACCTCGGTATTTGCGTCCAGCTCGTCTTTTTGGGCGTCTATAAGGTCTATTACCGAGGCTTTCCCTTCGGCATATTTTTGTTTTATTATATCCAGATTATCTCTTGAAATTTTTATTTTTATTTTTGCGACTTCATATCTTTTTATGACGTAAGAAAGCGAAAGCAGGGCGGCTATAACCTCTTTTTTTATCGATATTTCCGTTTCGTTTAACTTTCTTTTTAGTTGTTCCAATTCGGATTCAGCCCTGTATTTCTGAGCGGATTTATCGACAAGTTCGGAAGGCCCGAAAGGATAAAACATAGAGAAGGAAAGCGAATAATTAGTGTCTTTTTTGTTGGAAAGACTCAGTATGTTTTGTCTGGAATATGAAAAATCCAATTTTAATTCGGGATATAGATTTATTTTAGATTTTTTGAATTCGTTTTCTTTTATTTTTAAGTTTTTTTTAAGCGTGTCTATTTCTTTTCTGTTTTTAAGAGCTTTTTCTACCGCTTCCGTTTCCCCGGGGATTTTAATGTTTTCGTCAAAGACTATATCGGATAGCGTTTCTTCCTTTAACGGGTCTTCGTAATAAAGAGAATTGAAATTCATAAGAGAGTTTTTAAGATAATTTTGTTGGGATAGGTAATAAAGTTCCGCCGTTTTCAAATTCAATTCGGATTTTAAAAGGTCGGAATAGCTTCTTAGGCCTTCGTTGTAATAAGATTTTGTTTTTTCGTACTGTTCTTCGTAGGATTTTTTGTTTAATTTCGAAACTTCCAGAAGTTTAATCGCTTTTAAATAATTTATGTAGGTATTTATCGCGTTGTAGCTGATTTCTTGTTTGGCAAGCCACAGATTGTTTGAGGATATTTCGAAATTTATAAAGGAATTTTTAAGATTTAAATCGTCTTTGAAATTGTTAAAGATATTTTTAGATACTGAAAGGTAAGAAGAGGAATAATCTTTTTCAAAACTCAAGTTTTTTTTATAATCGGAATATAAATCCGTCGAAAAATTATAGCTTATTTGCGGAAGATACATATCGTAGAGCTGGTATATATAGCTTCTTTTGGAATATTCCAGTTCTTCTTCCTGTTTTTTTATCTCGTGCGAAACTTCAAGGTTGCGCCTTAGATAGTTTTCTATGGTTATTTCTGAAGAAAGGTTTACGGCCGTTAAAAATAGAAAAATCAAATTCATAATTATATTGTATAATAAAAACTATGGATGCGAATAAAATAAGAGAATATATAAAAGATAAAGGTTATCCCGATTATAGATTTAACCAGATAATCGAGGCGGTTTTTTCGGGTAAAATTTCTTCTTTCGCCGAAATAACTTCCATTCCTAAAAACGTAAGAGAAGAGTTGGATAAAAAATTTTCTTTTTTTTCGTTCAAAAACTTAGGAGTTTTTAATTCGAAAAACGATAAAGCCTTTAAGTTCCTTTTCGAGCTTTACGACAAACACAGGATAGAAACGATGGTATTCGAAAAAGGAGAAGGGGAGTGGGTGGTTTGCGTTTCCTCTCAGGTGGGATGTCCGGTGGGGTGTTTGTTTTGCGCTTCCGGGAAAAAGGGCCTTAAAAGAAATTTAGATTGGGAAGAGATTGTCGATCAGGTGCTTTTTGCCAAAAACCATATTTTAAAAAAGAAACTCGGAGATGTTAAAAGAATAGTTTATATGGGAATAGGAGAGCCTCTTTTTAATTACGATAACCTTATTAAAAGCATAGAAGCGATAAATAGATATATTAAAATAGGCAAAAGACATATATCCGTTTCCACATTCGGATATATACCGAGGATAAGGGATTTCGCCAAAGATATGCCTCAGGTAAACTTGGCCTTATCTTTACATTCGGCGGTTCAAGAAAGAAGAGACGAACTGGTTCCTTTTTCTTCCAAATATCCTCTATCCAAACTTAAAGACGCTCTTTCCGATTACCTTAATATAACCAAAAGAAAAATTTTCATAGAGTATGTTATGATAAGAGGCGTAAACGACAGAGAAAAGGATGTTTATAAGATACTTAATTTCATAGATTCCATATCCAAAAGAAAGTATTTTACCGTAAATTTAATACCTTACAATCCGACTTCCAAAGAATTCGAGTCTTCGTCTTACGAGAGGATAAAAGAGTTTTGTAATCTGCTAATTTCCGAAGGAGTGAATTCCACCGTAAGAAAAAGTTACGGTTCCGATATAAAAGGAGCCTGCGGACAGTTGGCGGGGTATTGAATAGGACTTTGGTCCCACAGATTTGCTTCCCGAATTTCCTTGATTATAATCAAAATAAATATTAAAATGTATGAAATTGACAAGGAGGAAGTATGTTAAAAGTGTTATTATCGGGTTTGCTTCTGCCGATATCCGTATTTGCGGAAGTAAACTTTGATGGGAATAAAAATAATATAAAAGAAACAATGATTAATGTCGAGACCCCCGCTCCTCAGGTCTCAAAAGCGACAAAGACTACCAAAGAATGGACGATAATGGTATTCTTAAACGCTAAAAACGACTTAGAGAGGTTCGGCATAAGCGATATGAACGAAATGGAAACCGTAGGCTCCAACGATAATTTGAACATTGTAGTTCAGATGGGAAGAATAAAAGGTTACGATTCTTCAAACGGAGACTGGACGGGTGTTAGAAGGTATTATGTTACCAAAGATACAGATAGATCCATAATAAATTCTCAACTCATCGAAAATATGGGCGAAGTGGATATGGGAAGCTATAAAACTCTTATAGATTTCGCCAAATGGGCGAAAAAAAATTATCCGGCCAAAAAATACGCCCTCGTAATATGGAACCACGGTTCCGGATGGGAAAAGGGTTTTAAATCTTCCGTGACAAAAGGTATTTCATACGACGAACAGAGCGGAAATCACATAAACACGCCGCAGTTGGGCATGGCTATGAAAGAAATAGGAAAAGTGGATATTTTAGATTTTGACGCCTGCTTAATGCAAATGGCTGAAGTAGCTTATGAAATAAAAGATTATGTTACATACATAGTGGCTTCCGAAGAAACCGAACCCGGAGACGGAGACAGCTACGACGGATTTCTTGCTAAATTAGTAGCGAATCCGACTATGGGGCCTCTGGACCTTTCGAAAGCCATAGTAGACGCTTACTCCTCATACTATTCTCAAAAAGGAGAAGGCACCACTAAATCGGTTATAAGAGCTGAGCAGATGCCGGGCCTTTTAGATGCGGTTAATAATTTCGCTTACGCTTTATCTCAGTCTAACGACAAGACCGCGATTAAAAATGCGGCATCGTCGGCTCAGTCTTATGCCATAAGCGATAACAAGGACTTATATCATTTCGCAAAGCTTTTATCTAACTCAAATAACGCCGAAGTAAAAGCCAAATCTCAGGCTCTTATGGACTTTATAAAAAACAAACTTGTCGCTTATAATAAAACCACAAACGGCGGGTACAGCTGGTACGGCAGTTCCGATTATTCCAATTCTTACGGTATAGCGATATATCTGCCTTCTTATTCCGTAGCCAGTGGTTATACCGACCTTCAGTGGTCTAAGTATTCCAACTGGGACGAGTTCTTGGTATGGTATACGGGAAAAGACGCCACAACAACGACTACGACTCCCACCACTCCTTCAACCGGTTCTTATTACGACTGGTTGTTTGGCGGTAAGATATAAAATTATTAGACTAAAAGATTGAAGCTTAAAGAGGCGGTTTTAAAAAACCGCCTCTTTTTTTATAGAATATATTAATCGGGCGGTTAGCTCAGCGGTTTAGAGCGTTCGCCTCACACGCGAAAGGTCAGAGGTTCAAATCCTCTACCGCCCATTGCTGGTACTAAGCGACAACTGGTAGTTGTCGCGCGAGGATTTGAAAGTCCGCAGCAAAACTTTCGCATACAGTTTTGCGAGGAGCGGCCCGCGAAAAAATGAGCGGCAAGCGTTTTTATTTGCGGGAAAATCCTCTACCGCCCATTGCTGACGAAACTAAGTTGAAAGTTTAATGTTCAATGTTGAAAGTCATAAAAAAGAGAGTAGAGAGAAGGGGTTAGAAAATAGGGCTATAAAGTTGTAAGTCTAATGTTCAATGTTATACGATTGGAAAAAGTTTAAATTTTTCCAATAACTCTACGCAACAACACATCTATATATCTACACGTCTATACTTCCATACATCTAATTTTCCCAATCTAAAAAAACTAAAAATTAAATTTAAAGAGGAATCAAATCGAGAATAGTTAGTTATAGCTAAATGTTGATTGAGGAGTATTTACTCCGGTTTTTCCAGTTTTTCTTTTAAAATTTGGTATTCTCTTTCCAGTTCCTGTTGTCTTATTACGAATTTTTCTTCCAGTTCCAGATTTCTTTTTTCGTATTTTTCTATAAGCTCTTTCTCCTGTTTTATCATTTTATCCAGAGTTTCTTTTTCTCTTTCTATCGATTCCGATTTGATTCTGTATTCGTAATCCAATTGTTTTTTAAAATCTTCGGTTTCTTTTTTGTATCTTTCTTCTATGTTTTTAATGTTTGTGTCGTAATCTAAAATTTTTTTGTTAAGCTCTCTGGTTTTTTCTTTTAATTCTTTCTGAAGATTTTGTATTTCGGAGTTTAATCTTTCTCTCGTCTCGTCTTCCAGCTTTCTTTCTTCTATCATCTTGTCGTATAATTTTTCCAGGAGTTCGTATTTGTTTTTTAATTCCGAGTTTTTTGCGGAGTATATCTCTTCTATGGACATTATTAATTTGGATTCCCTTTCTTCGTATATTCGTTTCAATTCTTCTATCTGGTTTTTGTATTTGTTTTCTATTTCGGTTCTTATTTTATCTATCGATATTATTACGTCGTCTATCTTGCTTTTATCGGTACTTTCTTTTTCGGTTATTATTTCTTCTATATATTTTATATATCTTGACTCTATTTCGTTTATCTTTAACGAGTATTCCTTCTCAAGGTCTTTCTTAAGGTCCAGAAGTTTTAACGTAAATTCGGATTCTATTAAACCTTTTTCTTTTCTTAGAGTTATTCTTTCCTCTTCTATTTCGTTTAGTTTTTTGGTTAAAGATTTGGAAAGTTCGTCGTATATTCTAATTTCTTTTTCTTTGTTTTCGAATTCCGATTTTATTATTTCCATTTGCATTTCTTTCTCTCTTTTTGCGTTTTCAAGTTCGGCTATTTTTTTGTCTTTTTCTTTTAAAGAATCGTTTAAACTTTCGATTATCTTTTCTTTTTTGTTTTCAAGTTCGGCGTATTCTTTGTAAATTCTTTCAAGTTCAAAAGAATTTTTTTGTTTTTCTCTTTCTAATGCCGAATGAAAGGAATTCTTGATATTTTCAAGATTCTTTTTAAACTGCTCCGATATTGTTTCCGTTCTTTTAACCGACTGTTCTTTTATTTGAGCGAAAATTTCTTCAAAATGATTTTCTATAATCGAAATTATTTTTCCGCTTTCTTCCAAGTTTTCCGCCAGTTTGGCGTTTGTCTTTTCCGTCAATTTTTTAAATTCTTCCCCGATTTTTTCCCTGAATTTTTTCTGCTTTGATTCGAGAGAATCCAAGGTATCGTTTATTTTTTTTATATATTCGAGTTCCAGTTTGTTTTTTTCTTCTAAAAATTTTTCTCTTAAAGTTTTTACGGCTTCTTCTTTTTCTTCTTTTAATCTTATAATATTTTTCTCTTCCTCTTCTCTAATACCGGATATTTCCAGTTTTAACTTTTCTATTTCCAGTTTAAGCTCTTTTTCTTTTTCTTTTTGCGATACCAATTGTCTTTCTTTTTCTTCAATCTTTTTTAAAAGCTCTTTTTCTCTTAGTTCAAACATTTCGGTTATTGCGGAAATCTCTTTTTCTTTAAGTTTCATATAAAAATCTTTTAATTCTTTTTCTTTTTCTTTTAAAATTTCTTTGATTTCCGCCCTTTCGTTTTCTACGGACATCCTTTCTTTTTCCAATTCCTTCTTTTTTATTTCGAGCTTTTCTTTTTCCGCCGCCAACTCCGCTTCTTTTTCCGAATAAAATTTTTCTATTTCTTTTCTTCTTATTTCGTATTCTTTTTTTAGTATGCTTATTCTTTGCTCGTTTTCGGATTTTATCTCTTCTATTTCCGTTTCGTAATCTCTTTTTATCTCTTCTATTTCTTTTTTGTGATTTAAAGAGATTCTTTTTATCTCTTCCGACTTAAATCCGATTTCTTCTTCGAGTCTTATTATCTTATCTTCATATTCCTTTCTTATGTTTTCTATTCTTAACTCGAAGTGCCTGGTTATCGATTCTATTTCTTTTTTTCTATTTTTTTCGTTTTCCTCGATAATCTTTCTTTGTTCTTCTTCAAATTCTTCTCTCAATAGTCCTCTTAGGCGATTTAATTCTTCCTGTTTTTCTCTTTCTTTTTTGTTTTCCGTTTCTTTTAATTTCAAGCCGTGTCTCTCTTCCAGGGTTTTCCTGACCATTTCCAGTTTTTCTAGGTATATTTTTTCTATGGCTTTAACCTGCTCTTCGGTTTCTTTCGAATATCTTTCTTTTATGAAGTTTATTTCGAAATTTATTCTATTTCTTTCTTTTAAAAGCTCTTCGTCTTTTTCTCTATTTAATTTTTCGGTAAGCTCTTTGAAGTTGTTTTCAAGGTCCTCTTTTCTTTTCTCAAATTCCGTTTCCAAAAGTTTCTTTTCCTCATCTATTTTTTTCTTTTCAATTTCCACCTCTTCTCTCATTTTTAACGTTACTTCTTCCATTAAATTTTTATATCTATTCCATATCTTTTTTTCTCTTTCCGTTATCATTTCTATAAGTTCTTTTTCTCTTCTGGCTATTTCGTTGTCTTTGGATTTTAAAAGAGTTTCAAACTCTATGTCTTTTAGTTTTTTTAGTTTGGATATTTCTTCGAAATGAGAATTTTTTATTTTTTCTATCTCCTCTTCCCGTTTTTTTAATTCCGAAGAAAGTTCGAGTATAATCTTGGCTTCGTCGAGTTTTTCAATCTCCGGGCTTTCTTTTTTTTCCAATTCCCATTCCATAATGTTTCCGATTATTTTTGGTATTTTTTCCTGAGTTCCTCTTCTTTTTCCGCTATTTCTCCGAGCATCGTATTTCTTTCCATTTCAAGCTCGTCGTATTTGGCTTTTATTTTGTCTTCCATTTCTTTTCTTTTCAAACTAAATTCTTTTTGCCATTTCTCTATTTTTAAATAATATTCTTTTTCAAGTTCTATCATCTTGTTTTCATATTCTTCGTTTAGTTTCATCTTGAGCCTGTCTATTTCTTCAAGTCCCGCGGATATTTTGTTTTCAAGTTCCGCCCTTTTCTTGTCAAACTCCGCTTCCAGTAATTGTTTTTCTTTTAATATCTTTTCCGCTCTTTGTTTTTCCCACTCCGTTTTTTCCTTTTCGAAATCGGATATGAATTTTTGCCTTAACAATTCGTAGTCTTTTTCCAGTTTTTCTTCTTTTTTCTTAAAAGACATTTCCATTTCCGCTATTTTTGTTTCGTATGTTTTTCTTATCCTTTCTTCGGTTTCGGCTTTTTTCCTTTCATATTCCCTTAAAAGAGAGTTTTTATATGTTTCAAGCTCGGCCTGCATTTCTTTTTCTTTTTCCGCCGCTTTTTGCTCGTATTTTATCTCCATTTCTTTAATCTTTTGAGCGGTTTCTTTAATCATATTTTCTTTTAACTCGGTTATCTTAAAATTAAGCTCCGCCTCTTTCTCTATCTGTCTTTTCTCAAGCTCCAATTTTTTCGCGTAATACTCTTCCTCAAGTCTGGATTTTAGGTTTTCTATTTCCTTTCTCTGATTTTCTATGCTCATTTCCTTAGACTTATAAAGTTCGGCTATCTTTTTCTTCTCTTCTTCCAATTTTAACCTGTAATGATTTTGAAGTTCTTCGTATTTTTGCGGAAGATTTTTTA
>ERZ795060.2412-NODE-2412-length-18973-cov-4.423565_pt1 | contig 18973 bp, 21 predicted proteins | sample MGYA00375144_ERZ795060 | MGnify/ENA primary metagenome ERZ795060 (study PRJEB30189, sample SAMN05720157) | activated sludge metagenome | isolation source: anaerobic digester from wastewater treatment plant | place: Japan | collected 2015-05-15 ...
AGGTCTCATTCTCTATTCAACCCCTATTCACCTACTAAAAATGTACACAACCAATTGGCTGTTCTCTAGTCTACCCCGTACAGGTAGTTGTCTTATTGTATTATCATAAAAAATGAAAATAGAAAAAATTTAATGACAAACCGGGAAACTTGTTTTATAATAAACTTAACACTAGTAATTATTAACCTGGTTAAGCAATTCTCTTTCGGGGGGAGGGAGGAATAACTTCTTTAGGAAAGGGCTTAACTAATGATACAATCGGTCTTAACTACAATTAAAAAAATTTAAGGAGGCATTACTTAGATGGCAGAGTTTAGTGAACTTGTAGGTAAACTTAAAGCCAAAATGGATATTGTGGATCCTTCTAAAATAAAGGGTATGAATGCTGTCTATCAGTTCGACCTGTCCGGAGATAACGGCGGCGTTTTTCATGTAAAGGTAGCCGACGGCAGCGCCGTCCTGGAAGAAGCGGCTCACGACAACCCCAATATAACCATTAGCATGGCTGCCGATGACTTTGACGCGTTATTGGATGGCAAACTAAATGCAACCTCGGCATTCATGGCCGGCAAACTGAAAGTTAAGGGCGACATGTCTCTGGCCATGAAGCTTCAAGGACTGCTGGGATAATACTGCGGGCCAAAAGACAACCATTTTAATGAAGAGGGGCTGCCCCCTGGCTGGAGGATAGCCCCTTTTTTAATTCCTGCCTGTTAAAGTTAAGGCAAGATCTCTAGCTGAACCATACCCACGCCATGTGGCAACAGGCCAATTTCAGCTGCCGCCGCCCGGGAAAGATCAATAACCCGCCCGGCGTGAGCAGGGCCACGGTCATTAATGCGCACAATAACGCTGCGGCCTGTTTTCAAATAGGTGACCCTGACCAGGGTCCCGAAAGGCAATGTCCGATGAGCAGCCGTGTAGGCGCTGGCATCAAAACGCTCGCCGCTGGCGGTATATAGCCCGTCCAGCCCGTCAGACCCGCCGTACCATGAAGCCAGCCCTTCGATGGCTTCGCTGTAACTGCGCTCTCCCCGGGAGGGAAGCGCCGTTTCCCTGCCCGTGTCTGCTTTAGCTTCATAGAGTGACACCTCCATGGAGACCTTCTCCTGTCTGGAAGAAATGAAACTCAGCTCTTCTGATTTAATTACAGGCATACAAATCAGGCGCTTCTCCTCTTCAAGTTCCGTTGAAAAATCAACCGGTTCGCGGAAAAAAAATAGCGTCCCGGCAACTACGGTCGCAGATAAAAAACAAAATATGGTTGTCTCAGCAATTCTTGGCAAACGATACATATTGTTCCCCCTCTTTTGGCCGTTTTATCTCTCTATTCTAATTATTATATGCAAACAATTAGCCGTCTATGTTTTAGGCCAGCTCAGGGAAAAGCCTAAAAACATTCTCCTGGATTTGCGTGGCTAAAGACGTTATCTCCATATTCAATAGAAGGGCCACGCGCTCGTAGGTAGCTTTAATAAATGCAGGCTCGTTTCGTATCCCGCGGTAAGCCTGGGGCGAAAGATAGGGGCAATCTGTTTCCAGAAGAAGGCGCTCCCGCGGAACTTCCTTAATTAGTTCACGCAGGGCATGAGAGCGGGGGTAGGTTACCGGCCCGGCCACGGATAGATAAAAACCAAGCTTAATGAAGTTGCGCAAATCCTGCCGGTCCCCGGAAAAACAATGCATAATCCCTTTTCTGGGAGGAAGTTTCTCCTCCTGCAGCACCTTGAGGGTAGCGGCGCTGGCTGAACGGCTATGAATAATTAGCGGTTTATTCACCCGGCAGGCCAGACGTATATGCTCTCTAAATACTTGCTCCTGAATCTCGGGCGCAGAGAGATTGCGGTAAAAATCAAGGCCGGTCTCGCCGATAGCCACTACCTTTGGGTTTTCCGCCAGGCTTTCCAGTACTTCTGGCCAGCTAGGCGAAACTTCTTCCACAAAGTGCGGGTGGATTCCCACAGCTGCCCACAGCGGTTCATAGCGTTTGCTTAAAGCCACAACCCGGTAAGAGTTTGCTTCCGAAGTGCCTGCGTTGATAATCGAACAGACGCCCGCAGAAACCGCCCGCTCCACAACCTGGTCCAGGTCGCTTTCAAATTGAGGGAAGTCCAGATGGGCGTGGGTATCAATCAGGCTGTTCATCTAGCGGACACGGCTTCCCACGGCAATCTCTTTGTCCACGGTGGTTAAGGCCAGCCTTCCCTGTTCGTCTTCTGCGGCCAGTAGCATGCCCTGGGATAAAATACCCCGCAGCTTGACCGGTTTCAGGTTGGCGGCAAATAACACCAGCCGGTCAAGCAGCTCCTCGGGGCGGTAATAGAGAGCGATGCCTGCCACAACCTGGCGCGGCTCGCCTTCACCCAGGTCAACTTTTAGTTGCAGCAGCTTATCGGCTCCTGGTACCGGGGCAGCTTCAACGATTCGGCCGACTCTTACTTCCACCTGCTGAAACATATCCAGCGTAATGAGACCTGGCTTCTCTTCTTCCGGCCTGACTTTGGGGGCAGCCTTGGCGGGGTCATCCCGGTTCAACTCTTCTTGCAGGTTTAAGCGGGGGAAAAGGTCCTCTTTACGGCAGACTTTGGTGCCCGGTTGAATAAGGCCCCAGCTTTGCAAACTGGCCCAGCTCTGCAAGTCCGGCTGTCCCTGCAGCCCCAGTTGTGCCCAGATCCGCTCCGGGGTCCTAGGTAAATATGGCAGTAAAAGAACAGATATGAACCTGATGCTCTCCACCAGGTTGTACAATACTGTAGCCAGACGCTGGCGGCTGGACGGTTCTTTGGCCAGATCCCAGGGGGCATTTTCGTCAATATATTTATTGCTGCGGCGGATTAGCTTCCATAACTGCGCCATGGCGTCTCCGATCTTCAGATCATCCATCAGCTTTTCCATTATACCCGGCGTCTCCAGCGCTGTTTGCTTAAGCTCTCTGTCAGAGCTGCTTTCCTCCGCCTGCGGTTGCGGTAGAATTCCTTCAAAATAACGTTCCACCATGGTCAAAGTGCGGCTGACCAGGTTGCCCAGATCATTGGCCAGGTCAGTGTTAATGCGCTTAACCAGTGCTTCGATACTAAAGACACCGTCCTGCCCGAACGGTATTTCCCGCAGTAAGAAATGCCGCACCGCATCGGTACTGTAGCGGGCCGCCAGGATCCGCGGATCAACTACATTACCCTTAGATTTGGACATTTTGCCTTCCTGCAGCAGCAACCATCCGTGTCCGAATACCGTGCGGGGCAGCGGCAAGTCGAGAGCCATTAAAAAGATGGGCCAGTAAATGGTGTGAAAACGCAAAATATCTTTGCCAATCAAATGCACATCCGCCGGCCAGAAGGTTTCCATAAGGCTGCCTTCTTCACCGTACCCCAGGGCTGTAATATAGTTGCTTAAAGCATCAAGCCAGACATAAATAACATGTTTTTCATCTCCGGGGACCGGGATGCCCCAATCAAAGGAAGTCCGGGAGACACAAAGATCTTCCAGGCCCGGCTTGAGAAAATTATTGATCATTTCATTTTTCCGGGAAGGAGGCTGAATGAACTCCGGATGTGTTTCAATATATTCCATCAGCCGGGAAGCATAGCGGGACATTCTAAAGAAGTAAGCTTCCTCGGCAATCAACTCCACGTCACGCCCGCAGTCAGGGCATTTATGGTCCTGCAACTGGCGCTCCTGCCAGTAAGCTTCGCAGGGCGTACAATACCATCCTTCATATTTACCCTTGTAGATATCACCCTGCTCCAGGAAACGTTTAAAAATACGTGCCACTTTTTCGGTGTGGCGCGGCTCAGTAGTGCGGATAAAATCATCGTAAGAGATGTCCAGCTCTTTCCAAAGCTCTTTTATCCAGGCTACAATTTCATCCACAAATTCCAGGGTTGTTTTCCCTGATTCGGCCGCCTGTCGCTGTATTTTCTGCCCGTGTTCATCAGTGCCGGTTAAAAACCAAACCCGGTAGCCGGTCAGCCGCTTAAAGCGAGCCAGGGCATCGGCAGCCACCGTGGTATAGGCATTGCCGATATGCAGCTTGTTGCTGGGGTAATAAATGGGTGTGGTTATGTAATATGTTTTCGGTTTGGCCACAATTGCGCCCTCCCTTTTAATACCGAACAGGATGAAGCTATTATACCAAACCGAGAAGGCCTGTCAAGCAAGGAAGAGCTCATTCTCTATTCAACCCCTACTCACCTACAAAAAATGTACACAACCAGAGCTCTCACTTCATTTGACGCCCCGATCACCTCCTAAAAACCTTACACAAACAAGATTGCAGAACAAATAATTGCAATGGTGACTTTTTTGGGAAAAAAAATATTGACTTACCATGTCAATTACTGGTATAATAAGCTTGCGCTTATTTTGTCGTAAATTGTTGAAGAGGAGGAAATAATGTTGAAGTCAACAGGGATCGTGCGCAAGGTAGACGAGCTTGGAAGAGTGGTCATTCCCATCGAACTTAGGAGGACGCTGGGTATCGAAGTAAAAGACGCATTGGAAATTTATGTTGATGGAGAAAAAATTATTTTGAAAAAATATGAACCCGCCTGTATTTTTTGCGGTAATGCCGATAATGTAAAACACTTCAACAGCCGGATCGTCTGCCGGGAATGCATCAAGCAGATGGCCGCGGATTAAGCTTCACTCGGTACAACGCTAAAAGGCGGTAAAACCCTGTGTTCCGCCTACAGTGGTGATGTTTAGCAATGGGGCCGGTTGGACTTACGCCACCGGCCCCATTTATGCTTAATATTTGGTGCAGTCTAGAGCCGGTCTACCTCTTCCAGGGGAAATTCACGAACACATCCGGCTTCTTTAAGTTTAACCAATATCACCTTTTTCCCCGGGTTTACTTTTTCCACCAGGCCTTCGCCATCCGGGGTAACAACCGCTTCACCTACTGAAAATTGCTCTTCCCGGGCCTCTTCATAAGCGTTCAATTCAAAACGCAGGCAGCACATCAGGCGGCCACAAACTCCCGATATTTTAGTGGGATTTAAAGAAAGATTTTGCCCTTTGGCCATACGGATGGAAACGGGCTGAAATTCTTCCAGAAAGCTGGCGCAGCAAAACGGCCGGCCGCAGGGTCCAAACCCGCCAACCATCTTGGCTTCATCACGCACACCGATCTGGCGCAGTTCAATACGCGTTTTAAAAATGGCGGCCAGGTCTTTTACGAGTTCCCGAAAATCGACTCTCTCTTCAGAAGTAAAATAAAAAATGATTTTACTGCGGTCAAAAGTATATTCTACGCCAACCAGCTTCATATTTAAACCGTGGCGGTTGATTTGAACCTGGCACTTTTCAAACGCATCTCCTTCCCTGCGGCGGTTTTCTTCAGCCTGGCGCAAATCAGCTTCTGTAGCAATACGCACTACTTTTTTCAACGGCTGGACAACTTCACTTTCCGCTACCTCTTTCTCCGCAGTTATAACAACCCCTATTTCCAACCCTCGGGCTGTTTCAACAATGACTCTATCTCCTACCGCTACCCGGTGGGTCGCGGGGTCAAAATAATAAATTTTACCGGCCTTGCGAAAACGAACCCCGATTACTCTAGGCATTTCTAAACCTCCTTTGCAGTTGAATCAACAACCCTTCCATGGCCAGGCGGCGGTTAACATTTGTTAATTTAAGCTCTTTAAGGGTAGCATGCAATAATTCCAGGGCCGCTACCAGCGTATGCGGCTGCAGCCCCTCCAGGGCGGAAATATCTTGATCGGGATTCACCAGCAGCGCTTCATTACAGCATAGTTTACGTATTAATCCGTCCCGGTAATAGAGGAATAACATTTCTAAAAACTGGGTTAAATCTTCGCGCTCGGAAAGAAGCACGGCCTGTTCAAGAATCTCCCGCGGCCTGAGGTCTCCTGCCGAAAGCTTGGCACCCAGGTTCGAGGCTTCCTGGATTCTATCGGCAAAGACGGGATCCCCTGCCATCTCCAGAGCCATCCCCGGCAGCCCTTTACTCATTCTGGAGATAAAGGAAGCTTTCTGGCGCTCAATCCCGGCCCGCTGCTCAAGAATGGAGGTAATGGCCGCAGGACTCAAAGGCGGCAGGGAATAATGGCGGCAGCGGGAAACGATAGTGCTGGGAAGCTGGTGGGGTCGCTCCGCCAAAAGAATAAAATAGAGCCCTTCAGGCGGCTCTTCCAAAATTTTGAGCAAAGAGGAGCCCGCTTCCGCCGTCATGCGCTCAGCCTGATTAATAAGGCATACCCGCGTTTCTCCCTCAAAAAAAAATTTCCCGCGAATTTCACGAATCTGCTCTATTTTTATGGTTTGGCTTTGGGGCTCCACATAAAAGAAATTGGGGTGATTACCCGAGGCAAAGAGGCGGCAAGAAGAACATTCCAGGCAGGGCTCGGCACCCCGGCGATCCGGGCAAAGTAAGGCGCGGGCCAGTATTTTGCCCCAGGTCCGCTTACCGCTGCCGGATGGACCGGTAATTAAAACAGCGTGACTGACGGTACCGGCTAATAAATCTGCCTGCAGCGCCAGGCGCACCTGTTCCTGTTCATGCAAATCGGCCCAAAGCATGGATAAAATCCTCTCCGTATAAACTTAATAACTACAACAGCGAAAAATCCAGCCTGCCTCTCTATTCTGCGACCACGGACAATAGCGGCCGGGGTTTTAGAGTCAAGTCCTGAAAGTGGACTCCAGCCTTTAGATCAGCTTCAAACCGGGCTATTGTTTCCGATAATATTATTTCTCCCGGATACAGAACCGGCACTCCCGGCGGAAACGGGGTAACCAGTTGCGCCGCGATCAAACCCGCCGCCTCCCGGAGCGGCACCATCCGGGTATTTGCAGTCGCAGCTTCCCGGGGGCTTAGTTTAAGCGCAGGCAAAGGATAAGGCTCCGGCAGGTGGTTAGGACTCCCGGTTCCGAAGCGTTGCTCCATATCTTGCAAAGCCCGCAGTAGCGCGGTTGCCGCATCTGCGGTCAGCCCGGGATGAACCAGCGCCACTAAATATGCTGGACCGGCCATCTCTACTTCAATGCCGCGCTCGTGCAGAAGTTCACTTAGCCGGTAACCCGACAACGGAAACTTGTTCCAGTAAATGGTCAGGCGCAGCGGATCTAGTTGCAAATCATGGGGAAGGTCATGCTGCTCCAGGCATTGAAAAACATGAGATTCATTGATGGCCCGCCTCAACCGGAAGGCGGTCTCCAGCGCTGCATCAAAAGCGCTATGGCCGAATTTTTCAAGCCATCCCCTGGCCAGATCCAGGGAAAGCAAAACAGGGTAGGGAGGACTGGCCGTCTGCAGCATGGACAGCGCCTCTTCCAGCTTCCGCAGTTCAGGAATATTTTCCCGCACATGCAGGTAAGCGCCCGGCGTCAGCGCACCCAGAGTTTTATGGCCGCTGTTTACCCATAGAGTAGCTCCCGAGCAGGCCGCCCCTCCGGGAAAGATTTCGTGGAAAATAAAATGGCCCCCGTGGGCTTCGTCCACGAGCAAGGGCATACCCCGCTGCCGCAACAGGGCATTAAGAGCAACCAGGTCACTGCTAACACCCCAGTAGTTAGGGCTGGTGACCAGCAGGCCCCGGGCAGTAGCAGAGCAGTTTAACGCGTGCGCCGCGTCAGCGATTGTAATATTTAGCGGTATCCCGGCGGGCCCCTCTGCAACAGGGATAAACTCTGGTCTGGCTCCGGATAAAATTAATCCTGCCGCTACAGAGCGATGACTGTTACGCCCTACAAGAAGAGTTTCACCGGGCCGGCAGAAAGCTAAAATTGCAGCCATCAGGCCGGCGCTGCTTCCGTTTACTAAAAAAAAAGTTTTTTCCGCCCGGAAAACCGCGGCAGCCAACTCTTGCGCTGCGGCAATACATCCCTGGGGATGATATAAATGATCCAGACCGGGAAGCTCCGTTAAATCATAGCGGCTCCAGTATTGGTACGGCAGCACACAATGAGCGGGGACATGAAAACGATGGCGGCCAGGCAGCTGTTTTTGCAGGGCATCGAGTATAGGATAACTACTATAGCCTTCGCCTGTCATGCTATCGCCTCGCCTGGATGCAACACCCGGGGTTTAAAACCGCAGGCCTCCTGCGGTTTAGCAGCTTAAATCCTAAAAACTATAATTGGGCGCCTCTTTGGTAATTTGCACGCCGTGCGGGTGACTTTCCGCCAGTCCGGCACTGGTTATGCGAATAAAGCGAGTCTTATGCTTCAACTCTTCAATATTTTTAACACCGCAGTAGCCCATGCCTGCCCGTAAACCCCCGACCAGTTGAAAAATCATATCCGACACTGTACCGCGATAAGGGACCCTTCCCTCGATCCCTTCGGGGACCAGCTTCTGTTCATGTTCCTGGAAGTAACGGTCGCGGGAGCCTTCTTTCATCGCACCAAGGGAGCCCATGCCCCGGTAAACCTTATAACTGCGGCCCTGGTATATTTCAAACTCCCCAGGACTCTCCTCGGTTCCCGCTAAAAGACTGCCGATCATCACCGCGTCTGCCCCGGCAGCAATAGCTTTGGTCAGGTCTCCCGAGTATTTGATGCCTCCGTCGGCAATAACGGGTACCCCATATTCTGCGGCGGCCCTGGCGGCCTCGTAGATAGCCGTTATCTGCGGCACCCCGATTCCGGCAATGACACGGGTAGTACAGATGGAGCCGGGGCCTACGCCTACTTTTATGGCGTCGGCGCCTGCCTTAATCAGGTCGCGGGTGCCCTCCGCCGTGGCCACATTGCCGGCCATAACCTGCAGCGAGGGAAAATGTTTTTTAAGGTTCTTTACCGTCTCAATGACCGGTACGGAATGACCATGGGCCGAATCAACCACCGTCAGGTCTACTCCCGCCTGGATTAAGGCTTCCGCCCGCTTAAGCGCCTCACTACCCACACCTACCGCCGCCGCAGCCAATAGTCTGCCGTTGCTGTCTTTGGCGGCACGGGGGTATTGAATGGCTTTTTCTATATCCTTGATGGTAATCAGGCCTTTTAGATTAAAGTGCTCATCAACAATAGGCAGCTTTTCGACTTTATAGCGGCGCAAAATAACCTGTGCTTCTTGGAGCGTAGTTCCTTCGGGCGCCGTTACCAGCCCTTCTTTGGTCATCACTGCACCAATCGGCTGGGTGTAATCAACTTCAAAACGCAGGTCCCTGTTGGTAATAATCCCGACCAGCTTCTCACCGACGGTAATGGGCACGCCGGAAATACGGTAGCGTTCCATCAGGGCTGCAGCATCATTGATCGTATGCTCCGGTGACAGGCGAAACGGATTGGTGATGACACCATGCTCTGACCGCTTTACCTTGTCCACCTCGCCGGCCTGCTTTTCAATGGTCAGATTGCGGTGTATAACTCCGATACCGCCTTCGCGGGCCATGGCGATGGCCATGCGCGCTTCCGTAACTGTATCCATGCTGGCGGAAATGATCGGAAGATTTAAGGTTATCTGCCTGGTTAGCCGGGTCGTAACATCCACATCGCGGGGCAGGACCCTGGACTTGGCCGGAACCAGCAGGACATCGTCAAACGTAAGACCTTCCCGGGCAAATTTTTCTGGCAGCATTGATGATCCTCCCTGGCGGCAAAAGGCTTGCTAATATTGAAAACATCATAACAAACCCCCCTGGTGCTGTCAACCAGCACTGCGGCTGGAAAAGCGTTCACTGAAGAGCAGGATTTAAACAGCAAAAAACGAATAGTTTAGAAAATCTTTACACAACAGGGAGGAGATGTTTTGCCTTTTTTAGAGGTTAACGGAGTGCGCTGCTTTTATCACCAAGTTGTTAACGGAGGTGGGTTGCCCTTGATCTTTATTCACGGCTCCGGAGGCAGCCACAGCCACTGGCATTTCCAGCTAAAAGGGTTGAGCGGGGCAGCCATGCTTCTGGCGCCTGACCTCCCGGGACACGGCCGCTCTGCAGGGAAGCCTGCGGAAAGTGTCGGTATCTACCGGGAATGGATTTACTCCTTCGCCAGCTCTCTGGGGCTGACCCGGTTTGTGCTGGCCGGCCATTCCCTGGGCGGGGCAATCGCCATGGATTATGCCCTCCACTACACTGAAAGCCTGGCCGGGTTAATCCTCGTCGGCACCGGCGCACGGCTGCGGGTTGCGCCCGCCATCCTGGAAAGCCTGCGCCGTGGGCTGCCGCCTGCCTCCATGACTGAACTTGCTTACGGCTCACTGGCTACACCGGAGCTGCTACAACAGGCTGCCCTGGAAATGGCCTCCGTTGATACGGCCGTATTCCTGGCAGACTTTACGGCCTGCGACCACTTCGACATCATGGAGCAAATCCCCCGGATCACACAGCCCTGCCTGATTATCTGCGGCACTGAAGACCGGCTAACCCCTCTAAAATACAGCCGCTACCTTATGCAGCAATTGCCCCGGGGCGAACTGGTGGAAATTAGTGGAGCAGGGCATATGGTCATGCTGGAAGCACCGGAAGAACTAAACAGTGCCGTAGCCCGGTTTCTAGACAAGCTTTCCTGACCGGGGAGGGCCGTGTTCAATAGGCCAGCTCATTTTCGTCCAACACGTGGTAACCGTGTTTTTTTAGAAGCGCCGCGGTTACGCCGTCCCCGGATCTGAAACTGCCCCGGAAAGTGCCGTCATGAATACACCCCAGGCCGCAGGAGGGGCTGCGCGCTTTTAACACGGCGCCGGCAACGTTAAATAAACGGGCCAGCATCAGCGTCTGCCGGGCGCCCAGCAAAAAAGCCCCGGTAACATCGTTGCCGGACCGGTCAATCACAGAACAGCGCCGGGCTAGAACATCCTCGCCATCGCCGCCACTGATTTCTGCAGGCGGACGGGGCGTAGGCAGGCCGCCCAGTTGTTCGGGGCAAATAGGAAGGCAAATGTGCCTGTTGCAAAATTGCAAAACTTTTTCGCTCCGGTTATGCCCGCCGTCGTAACGGGTGCATAAACCCAGCAGGCAAGCGCTGATCAGGTATGTTTTTTTATCCATTATTTGCTCCTTTGTAATTGTTCTTTACCATCCGGTTATGTTATCATCGAAGCAGGACAACCCGGGGGTGAACTGTTATTCAAAAAAAGCGCAGCTTTTTTAATCTTGACGTTACTTACAGCCGGGCTTTAGAAAAACTGGCCGCCTTGCAGCCGGAGCAGGTGGCTCAAAACGCCTGTTTAATTTACGATGCGTCCGGGCGCTCCTGGCAGCTACCGTATCTAGGCCGCAATTATCGTGTGGAATACCCCGGGGGGAAAATATATGACCCGGAAGGGAATGAAGTTCCGCTTTACCTCTCCATCCTGATGTTGCACTACCTGGTTACCGCAGACGGCACGCCTTTAGCCGGGCAGTGGATATCATACCGCCACCTGCCCGGCGGCGATATCTATATAGGGCCTTTCCACCAGCGGGCCATTCAACCTTTTCTTCACTCTTTTGGCCGGCAGCCGGAAAATTTTTGCCGGGCGGCTGCCGCCCTGGGCGGCATAAAGGGGCCCGGCAGAGGCGTAAACATGATTATCCCGGTTTTTCCCCGGGTCCCCCTTAGTTTCATCCTCTGGCCCGGTGACGAAGAGCTGCCTTCTTCCGCCAATATACTTTTTGATGCGCAGGCTTCTTCCTACCTGCCGACAGAGGACTACGCCCATCTTCCCGCGCTGGTCATTACCGAGATGAAAAAGTATCTGGAACAGCATCCCGATTAATTTTCAAAATTTATTTCGACCTATCGCCCCCTGCCTCCTCTTTTTCAAGAAGGGGCTGCAGCGGCATCTTTTTTTTCGCCTCGCGGATCACATCAATGGCGGCATCTGGGCAAAAATACTGGCAAAGCATACACCCGGTACAGCGTTCCATCCGTTTCGGCTCAACAATTGGCGTCCCGTAGATGCCGATGCGGGTTGACCAGTCCAGAACCTGGGAGGGGCATTTTTCAATACAAAGCCCACAGCCTTTGCACAGTTCCGGAGAAACGGCAAATATCGCTTTTACACCTTTTGTTTCCAGGCGGGTAAACGTTTTGGGCATCAAGAGCCTCCTTTCAGACGGCGGTATGAACCGGCCCGGCAACCTGCTCATAGCCAAGCTGTAGGGCACGAAAGTTAAGTTCTCTTAGTTGCGGATCAGCCTTAAAGCGGCGCTCCAGCTTTTCGGCCAAAGCTTCCTTAACCTGCTCCAGGGTCACCATTTTTACCACGGCGACAATGGCCCCTAAAATGATCATGTTAAAAACCCGGGGATGCAACTCCCGGCGCGCCATGTCGGCAGCCGGAATAGCGATGGAGCGGGCTATGCGCAACTCTTTTACCGGGCCTTCTTCATGATACGCGGTCCGTTCGGCGAAAGCTTCCGGCGCTATGGTATCATAAGCTTGCAGCCCGACCACCTCGTCGGAAATCTCGGGAGCTTTTACCAGCGAACTGTCATAGATAAAAATGGTATTGGCGCCGCGGTACTGGCGGGTGCGGGAGATGGAGCGGGCGCTGAGCGCCACCACCAGGTCGGCCAGGAGAAACTTGGGCGCTCCAATGGCCTTTGGTGATATTTGCACCATGGCCAGAGATACACCGCCGCGCTGCTCAATGCCGAAATTTGGTATGTACAGAGCCTCGAACCCTCCACGGAAAGCAGCCAGGGCCAGGCTTTCCGCCAGCGCCTGAACACCCTGCCCGCCTTCCCCGGCCACGACCACTTTCCACGAATGCATATCATATCCTCCTACAGGGCAATTAATGCATTAATTCGGCGACCTTATAATAGTCACCCATCTCTTTTTCCAGGAAAGCCCATGTGGCCGAGGCGCTGGTCCGCCAGTTAGTCGGGCAGGTGGATAGAGCTTCAATAAACGAAAAATGCCCGGCCATCTGAGCTTCCAAACCCTTCTGGATAGCCTTTTTTAACTTGAGTACCTGGGCCACGGTGCCCCGCGCTAAATATGCTTCAGGGTGGACCACTGCTTTTAACATTTCCGGCCCTTTTACCGGTATGCCGGTAGCATCTACATCTCTACCGAAAGGCGAGGTTTCTGTTTTCTGGCCGGGCAAGGTTGTGGGAGCCATCTGCCCTCCGGTCATGGCATAAACCGTATTATTAACCAGAATGACCGTGATCGGGTCATCGCGCAAGGCTGCGCTGATTAAATGCTGCAGTCCGATGGCGTAACCGCCTCCGTCTCCCATGTAGGCCACGGCTATCTGATCGGGATCAGCCCTTTTCAAACCAACCATAACCGGAGTAGTGCGGCCGTGATGTGTCTGCAGCGAAGGGAAGGTAAAGAAATCCCAGGCTAATAGAGAGCAGCCAATATCGCAGGCGAAGACAGTCCGGCCGGCTAAATCCAGTTCATCTATAGCCATGCCCAGGGCTTTCAAAACAAGGCCGTGCCCGCAACCCGGGCAAAAACGGTGCGGCTTGCTTTCCCGGTTCCAGCAGCGGGGCATTGATCGCTCGCTCATAGCGTCACCGCCTCCCGGATTTCTTCCGTAGTAATCCCCACGCCCGGACGGTAAAAGGTATCAAACCGCTGCAGCGCCTCATGGCCTGAAGCCAGGCGGCAGAGGCTGCCCAGCTGCCCCTGTGCTGATTCCACTACCAGCATGGAGCGGTTGCTGTTCGCCAGTGCCTGCTGTAGCGCTTTTTCCGGAAAAGGCCTTAGGGTCAGGGGTCTGAAGAAATTGACCTTCTTCCCCTCCCGGCGCAGTTCTTCCACCGCCTCCCGGGCCGCCCGCCCCACTATGCCATGGGCCACTACCAGCAAATTTGCGCCCGGTTCACCGATAAATTCATGCTCTTCCAGGTAAGGCGCAGCTTCATCAAAATCAGCCAGATGTTTTCTTAAGATTTCGGCCAGTTCTTCTTCCACGCTGAAGGCATTGCGCAGATGAAGCTGCGGCTCTCCATTTCCATTAGATCCTTTGTGACCAAGGAGAGGCCTGGCGGGAACGGCTCCCATGCCCCGGTCTTCAGGGTTATACAAGAATAGAGCTTCGCGCATTTTGGCCTGGTAACCGTCACCCAAAACAAAAGTGGGAAAGCGGTAGCGCCAGGCCTGGTGAAAGGCTTTAATGGTGTAATCATAAAGCTCTTGATGGCTGCTTGTTGAATAAACCAGGCGCAGCCCTTCTCCATTTCCCCCAAAGCAAGTAAGCGTTACTTCCTGCTGCGAATAAATGACCGTGGCAGTAGAAGGACCGCCTCGCTGCTGCACGATGACTACCACCGGCAGGCGCATCATTTCGGCCATGGAAAGAGGCTCCTGGAAAAGAACTGTCCCGGGCCCTGCCGTGGCTGAAAAGGCAATCTTCCCCCTGAGCACCGCCCCCAGGCAGGCAAAACCGGCGGAAAGCTCGTCTTCGGTCTGGAGAAAACCCCTTTGATAACGTGGCGCCAGGCGGCGCCAGTAATGCATGATCTCATTTTGCGGCGTAATGGGATAGCCAAACATGTACTCTGCTCCGGCAGCAAGGGCTGCCCGGGCTACCACTTCATTTCCGGTCATAAACGATCTCTGTTCACTCCGGGCGGTTTGCGGCATTTGTATTGCTCCTTTAAAACAAGTTCATCATTTTGATTTTCCCCGTTCAGGTACAAGAAAATACCCGGTTATAAGCTTCAGCGGCAGGCAAAATAGTATTAACCGGGCTGGCCAAGAGTTGTACTTGTTTGGAGGGGAATTAACCGAAAATATACTGTAAAGCAACGAGCATACCCAGTCCGGGCAGCCCCATTAGCCCCACAATAAGGGCGCTGATGACATTTAAACCGATCGGCAAACCCCACAAGGGACCGACAAGGTTGTACAGAAAAATAACAGCGCCTCCCAGCACTAAATGAAGCAGGGCATAGAAAATAACTTTAAGCGGTTTGAAAAAAAGCCTTGAAATAAAGTATAGCACAAATATACCAAATATCACCGCAGCAATTACATTCCAATCCGGTAAGGCCGGCATCAGCGACGCTCCTTTCACTTAATTTTTAACCGCGTGAAGGAGAGCGTTCAGTTATACTTACTTTTTTTTCCCTGGCCTTCTTTAAAAGGTAGATATAACGCTTTTCGGCTGCTTCGATTTCAAAGATAGCACTGTCCACTAAATCGGGATCGGATACCTGATTAAAGCGCTGCCTGGCATCATGCCATTGCCGCCGGGCATGCTCCACAACCTGGTAATAATCTTCGGGATGCTGCTGTTGCTCCGGTACATTACCTTCTGCAGGGAAGAAAAATGCAGAAAAATTTGAAACAAGTTGCCCGATTTTTTTTAGCACCGCCTCTCCCTCCTTTAAAAACTATGCGCCCATGTTAAATTTTAGTATTAACCTGCTCCGGTATACTTTATACCGGAACAGGTCAGCTTTATTCACATCAGCTCTTGGATCGCACCGGGGAAAACAGGGGATCTTAACAGAAAAACCCGGTGAAAAATAAAAAATCCCCCTGGCGCCAGGAGGATTATCCGGCTCAAACTTTTAGACTGCTGTTATCCTTGTGCACGGATTCATTATTTCCCGGGTAATTACTCTTTTAAGGGGGGAAAACTAGAGGCGGGGGAGAAGCCAGAAAGGCGGTGCAAGTTGTGGAAGAAAGGCATCAATGCCAAGAACAATGCCAGTACAGGATAGAGGAAAAGTGTGCGCTGGATATAGGGCATTTAACCTACCCGGTTTACGGCGCCCTTTGTTGTGAAGATCTTTTTGAGGATGAAATAAAAACCTATTATTAATCCTTTACATTTCGCGCCGGCCTTCCAAAGCCCGGCTTAAGGTAAGATCGTCGGCATATTCCAGATCCCCTCCCACGGGCAGGCCGAAGGCAATGCGGGTTACGGTAACACCGAGGGGTTTGACCAGGCGCGCAATAAAGGCCGCGGTGGCATCTCCCTCAACATTGGGATTAGTAGCAATTATAACTTCCCGGACGTTGTTTTCCTTGATCCGCGAAAACAGGTGGGGCAGGCGCAGCTCTTCCGGGCCGAGACCGTCCAGGGGCGAGAGGGCGCCATGCAGAACATGATAAAGACCGTGGTACTGGCCTGTACGTTCCAGCACCAGGACATCGCGCGGCTCCTGGACCACGCAGATAAGACCCCGGTCGCGGCGCGAGTCTCTGCATAGGGCGCAGGGCTCTATTTCAGTCAGACAGCCGCAGTTGCTGCAAAAGAACAGCTTATCTTTGGCTTCAACCATGGCCCGGGCAATACTGACAACTTCCTCCCGCGGCCGGGCCAACAAGAAAAAGGCCAGCCTTTGCGCTGTTTTGGGCCCTATTCCCGGAAAGCGGCATAAACTTTCTACCAGCTTTTCAAGCGTTTGCGGATAACTCATATTATCCTTTCTGCCACGATAAATGGTTAAAACAATCCGGGAGGCAAATTCATCCCGCCGGTAAGCTTTTGCATCTCCGCAGCGGCCATCTCGTCAACTTTCTTTAACGCTTCATTGACTGCGGCCAGGATCATGTCTTCCAGCATCTCCCGGTTCTCTTCCTGAAGGACCTCCGGATCAATCTTAATGGAGATCAATTCTTTCTGGCCGCTGGCTTCGACTGTAATCGCCCCGCCGCCGCTGGTGGCGGTGACTACCTTTTGAGCCAGCTCCTCCTGCATCTTAAGCATTCCAGATTGCATCTTCTGTAGCTGCTTCATCATCTTACCCATTTCGCCCTTCATCAGCAAACCTCCTTAATCCTGTTCAATTATTTTACCCCGAAACAGTTTCAGGGCTTCATCGAAGAGATAATCATTTTCACCGGAAGATGACTGTCCAGCCTGTTTTGTTGCGGTAACAGAAGGTGGGAGCCCCCCGGTTTCCTCCGGGGTTTCTCCGGCATGAGGCGGTGGGGCAGCCTCTTTTTCCTCGCAAATAACAACTTTCAGGCGAACCGGCGCACCTGTATACTTAGAGACAATTCTTTCGACCAGCCGGCGGTGGCTAGGATCTCCTATTCTCTCCGAGGCAAAAATACCTTGACGATAGGTTAAAACCAGATTCGCTCCCTGTAAAGCCCTGGATTGGGCCATCTTAAGGTAATCACAGGTGCTCGGCTGACTTTTTTTCACTTCAACGAGAATCTGCGGCCAGAACTGTTCCAGATCCTTTGGTGGAGCGGGGCCACTATCCGGTTCCGGCTGCGCTTCTGCAGCAATTTTATGGGCCGCCTTGGGCTCACCAGCCCGCGAGGCGGTAGTTTTTGGAGCCGGCGGCTGCCTGTCACCTGTTTTCTGCTCCCCTTTTACAGTTTTTTCGAGAGAATCACTGGCCGCCTGGCCCCTGTCAAAGTATGCTTCTTTGCTCTGCGCTCCGGCAGCGGCCAGATCAATCACTCTTAAAATGCGAATTAGCGCTATCTCCAGAATAAACTGGGGGTTGTGGGCATGGCGCAGCTCCCCTGACACCTGGTGCAGCAACTCCACAATGTCCAGCAAAGCTCTTCTAGTAAAGCACCCCTTGAATTGCCGCACTAGTTCTTCAAAACCGTAATAGGTTACATCGGGGCGAACTGCTCCCGATTCACTCAATAACAGCAGCCTGCTGAAAAGAAAGGTCAAATCTTTTAAGAACAGGGCCAGATCGCGCCCGCTATATGTAACCTCCTGCAGCACATTAATGGCATTCTCCAGATCGCTTTCGGCCAGCGCCTTAATGAGAGAGCCCATCAGATCCGCTCGCGTTGCTCCGGTAACAATACGCACGTGCTCCGCGGTAATCAACTCTTCACCATAAGCACGGCATTGCTCCAACAGACCCAACGCGTCCCGCATCGACCCCTCGGCCAGGCGGGCAATCAGTTGCAGCGCTTCATCATCAGCCGCCCAGCCCTCTTTCTCTACTACCTGCCGCAGCCTCTGCATAATCTGGGGAGGTGTAAGCAAATGAAAGTTAAACCTCTGGCAGCGGGAAACAATGGTTGAAGGGAGGCGAGAAGGATCGGTAGTGGCCAGAATAAAGATAACCCCCGGAGGCGGCTCTTCCAGGGTTTTTAGGAAAGCGTTGCAGGCTTCGTGGGTAAGCATGTGGGCCTCGTCAATAATATAGACCTTATAGCGGCTTTCACCGCTGGCATAACGGGTTCGCTCTCTTAATTCTCTTATTTCTTCGATGCCCCGGTTGGAGGCCGCATCCATCTCGATGACATCCATGGACACCCCGGCAGCAATATTCCGGCAGGACACACATTCACCGCATGGCTCCGGAGCGGGGTAATTAATGCAGTTTACCGCCCTGGCCATTATCTTGGCTGCGGTAGTTTTCCCCGTGCCGCGCGGCCCGCAGAAAAGATAAGCATGGGCCAGCTGCCCTCGCGAAAGGGCGTGACTCAAAGTGCGGGCCACATGCTCCTGCCCTGTCATCCCGGAAAAAGTCAAGGGACGCTGACGGCGGTATAGGCTCAAATAAACCATGCGCCAAGATCCACCTCGTAATGCCGCCTAGTTGATATGCTTATCCCGTGGAGGTGCAACTGCCGGCAAAACCAGGCCGGCCTGGTTAAGTATAATGGCCGTGCACCTGCCTTTGTTTTCCGCCCCCAGGCGCTTGCCCGGCAGTTAGCTCCGGCCCGGCAGCCCCGTGGCACCCGCAAAGACCTACTTACCGCTGCTTCCTTCCGGACCTGACGGGGTTCATAGGTTTGCGCCGCACGGGACCGGGCCTTCTTCACCACTTACCCGGTGCTGGCCCTGAAGACTGCGAAACCGGGGGCAGGAATTCAACCCCGCTTTAGCGGATTGCGGGTTCAGGGCACCGCTACCTCCCCGTTTAGCACGGCCAAAACATAAAAAAATGGCGGAGAGAGAGGGATTCGAACCCTCGAGACGAGGTTTTGCCCCGTCTACTCGCTTTCCAGGCGAGCGCCTTCGACCAACTCAGCCATCTCTCCACACTGATAATATGGGTCTGACAAACGCTATTATACACTGTATCGGCCCCGGATTCAAGGGGCCCTTTTTACAAACAAATACAATACTTCGGGCAGTAAATTCCCAAAGTAAGTTCTACAGTGGACGACGATGTGGCATTTAGTTTGG
>ERZ795060.2415-NODE-2415-length-18960-cov-84.664903_pt1 | contig 18960 bp, 11 predicted proteins | sample MGYA00375144_ERZ795060 | MGnify/ENA primary metagenome ERZ795060 (study PRJEB30189, sample SAMN05720157) | activated sludge metagenome | isolation source: anaerobic digester from wastewater treatment plant | place: Japan | collected 2015-05-15 ...
CTTATGTCTCCAATGATAAAAGAAAAAAGGGACAGAGTATCACGTCCCCAGGCTAACTCTTTACTAATGGTCTATAATTATAAATAGATCATCGGCGTTATTCAGAGTGATCAAACTCGCGCATCTATAAGATTTGATGCTAAAAGCTCCGTGAGCGGCTCAGGGTCAAGGCCTGGAGTTGGCTTTGGCGGGGCTGGGTCTGATGCTTTTCTGCATCGCTAAGAAAAGAGTTGAGACGTGACGGGTGGACGTTGTTCGGACCTCGTCATTAAAAGAATAGATAAAAGGAGGTTGACTAATGATTACGCTAAAGCAACTCGAGGATGAAATAAGGCTCATAGCTTATCAGCTTTACGAGCTGCGCGGAAAGGAGCCGGGTCATGAGGTTGAAGACTGGCTCGAGGCAGAAAAGATAGTGATGGGTAAATATCTAAAGAGCGAAGAGAAATTAGAAGATAAATCAGCTGAGGCCCAATTAAGACGAGCGGAAGCAGGTTTAGCAGCCGAAGGCACGTCGGTAGTGACATTAGCGGAGACATCGGCAATGGCGGGGGCAGAGGTGGAGGCAGAGAAAGCGGCAGAGGCAGCGGAATCTGAACAGAAAGTAGAACAGCCCACAGGCAAAAAGAGGTCTCGATCAGCAAGTGGTGGAAGACGCAGAGGAAGTACAGGAAAGAAAAGTACCGGATAAGAGATTGATGTAATCACAGCTGGCAGTGAGGGACAGAGTATCACGTCCCCAAATTTTAATTACTTTAGAATCGACAAGTTACCGACGTCAAAAGGAGGGACAGAGTATCACGTCCCCAATTGTTAAAAATGAAATGATTCCTGGTTCTGAAATGGACAAAAGTTTAGTATAATTCAGACCATGAATTCACTGTTGATTGTAGCTATTGGTCTTCTGGCCGGGATTTTCTCCGGGTTGTTCGGGATAGGCGGCGGAATTGTCATGGTGCCGGCGATGGTCGTCCTGGCTAATTTCCCGCTGATCAAAGCCACTGGTACTTCGCTGGCGGCGATACTGCTACCGGTTGGGATTCTCGGAGTGATTGCCTATTACCGGGCGAGGCTAATTGATATTCGCGGCTCAATTTTAATTGCGGTCGGGATGGTTCTCTCGGTGATAATCGGCGCCTGGCTGGCTCATAGTCTGCCTGCTGGGCTGGTGCAGAAACTCTATGCGCTTTTTTGTCTTTATGTCAGCTGGACTTTTATCCAGCCAGTGGAAAAGTTTAAGAAATATTTTGGGCGCATGGATAAAAATAACACTTTTAAGCACTCAGCAGGGGTGGCTGTTAAGAATACAGCAGAAAAATCCGGGTTGAAGCCTGAGGAGTCGGGCGTGTCTGCTGCTTCCGTCATGGATTTCAAAGGTAGTCAAATCAGTGGAACCGAAGATGGAAAAGTTGCGGCGGCGAGTCAGCTCTCTGATCCGAGCCCGGCCACTGTATCTTCACCGACAGGTGGAGCGGCAACGCTTGCTTCCGCTTCTAATAAGATGGAGGTCATTCCACATCCGCATTTTCTGGCACTAATTGGAGTTGGGCTGGTAGCCGGGGTGATGTCGGGAATGTTCGGAATTGGCGGCGGGAATATTATTGTACCCTTTCTGATTTTGTTTCTTCATTATCCAGCCAAGAGGGCCATTGCTACTTCACTGGGGGCGTTGCTGGCACCGGTTGGGCTGCCAGGCGTGATCTATTATTATAAGGCCGGAACACTGGACTTGAAGGTAGCCGGAATGCTGGCCATCGGGCTGGTGCTGGGGACAGTTGTCGGAGCACGGGTCAATATCAGAAGCTCTGGAGAACTGGTTAAGGCCCTTTATGGGATATTCCTGATCTTTGTTGCTGCTCGCTTTCTCTTCTTTTAATGGGGATGAGGGGGATGAGGGGACGTGATACTCTGTCCCTTTTTTTTTCGCCTTAATTTCTATTTTATTTCACTTTTTTAATTTGCGTCCGGTCAGCATTTCGATTTGTTTATAAAACTGTTTACTGCCGAGAGGGCGTCCGGAACTTTGATTTTTTCTGATTTTTTCGAGGTCTTCTTCGTTCTCGGCCTGCTGCAAATAGGCTCGCCAGTCCTTGATCTGATCGAGCATGAAAAAGCTGGAAAGAACTGGATCGTTAATTTTAAAGATGTGTGCTCTGGCGCTCGACCAGGGATAATCTTCGGGTCTTTTGACGATTTTTGCCCTGACTGGATTCCTTTCGATATATCTGACACAGGTGTATAGATAGATTTCATCCATGGGGTAAGAGAGATATCTGCCCTGCCATAAAGTCCCCTTCCAATTGTTTCTGATGTTAATCATGACGGTGTATCTTTTGTGAACCGCGGCCATCATTTTGGCCAGGCTTTCCGGTCTTGATGGCACAGTAGCCAGGTGAAGATGATTGGTCATCAGGCAATAGCTCCAGATTTCCACGCCGTACTTCCGGGCGAAGTGGGACAGAATCTTTAGATAAAGGCGCCGGTCTCCTTCCTTAAAGAAGACGACTTCACTTCTGTTTCCACGTTGAATCACGTGATGAGGAATTCCGGGAACCACAATTCGGGCTGTTCTTGGCATTTATAACCACCTCCTATGTTTTCCGCGTCTTGGATAACTTATGTGAAAAATTGGTGAGCCTATTTTTATTAGTTTTTTCATCGCCCATTCTTTCTATTTTTCTATTCTTTATTTTTTTATTTTTTATTCGCTGTTTTTTATTATTTTCTTTTTATCTTATTTTGTGCTCATTCTCATTTTGTGCTTTTTGTATTGCGCGCCCTGTGCGAGGTGAACTTCGCATTTTATACTTGCCTATTTAATCGACGGTGTGATTTGTAACTAATACCGTAATTAAGGACGGACTGCTGAGTAAAATATTCTCAGAAGGGGACGTGATACTCTGTCCCGGGGACAGAGTATCACGTCCCCTTCTTGTAAATTATTGTCCTGCAAGCAGATAAAAAAGAAAAAAGAGGGACAGAGTATCACGTCCCCAGGGTTGAATGTTATAATCATAATATGGCGACTGATAAGAAGAAAGTGCTGGTCGGGATGAGTGGTGGTGTGGATTCATCTGTGGCGGCTCTGTTGCTAAAGGAAGCTGGCTATGAGGTCACTGGCGTGACTATGAAGATAGGAGATTCTACTGGCAATTTTCCCCGGAGAGCGGGAGCGGAAAATGAAGCTAATTCTGGTTTTGTTGACACCACCAAATGTTCAGCTGTTAAGCCACCTTCTATCCCTGGCGAGAATTTGGCTAAGACAGAGCGCAACCACCTTCGTCTTTCCTGTTTCGGTGATGACGAAGAGCAGGAAATCAGTGAGGCGGCCGCCGTCGCTCACCAGCTCGGTATCCCTTTTTATGTGGTTGATGTCCGGCGCGAATATGAGGTCCGGATTCTGAATTATTTCCGCTCTGAATATGCCCGAGGTCGGACTCCCAATCCCTGTGTGAAGTGCAATGCCGAAATTAAATTCGGACTGCTCGTCGATGGCTGCCGGCAACTCGGCCTTGAATATGACTACTTCGCCACCGGCCATTATGCCCGGGTCAAATATGATGAAAACCTCCGCCGCTGGCAGCTTCTAAAAGCCCGCGACGCCGCCAAAGACCAGTCATATTTTCTTTCGTTTCTAAGCCAGGAGCAACTGCGCCGCTCTCTATTTCCTCTTGGCGAGCTCACTAAAAGCGAGGTCCGCCATCTGGCCAGAGAGCATGGCCTGCCCGTCAGCGATAAAGAAGAGAGCCAGGATTTTTATGCTGGCGACTACCGTGACCTTCTGCCGAAAGGCCAGCCTGGCCCGATCAAGGACCTATCCGGTCGGATACTTGGCCAGCACGATGGGATAGAAAACTATACGGTCGGTCAGCGGCGCGGTCTGGGGATCGCCAGCAGCAGTGGCCGTCTGTACGTCGTCAAAATTGATGCCGCCACCAATACTATCTATATCGGAGAGGAAAAAGACCTGCTCGCTACAAAATTTTATGTCGATGGGATAAACTGGGTTGGACGGATTGCCGCCGGTGGCGAAACGATTGAGGCTACAGTCAAAGTGCGTTATCGATCGCCCGAACTCGAATGCCGGGTGATAATGGGTGATAATCGAAGCCGTAGCGACGACAGTCAGGATGGAGGTCAGAGCGCCCCAGAAAATTCAGCCGAGGTCATCCTGTTGACTCCCTATAAGGCGATAACGCCAGGCCAGGTGGCTGTCTTTTATGAAGACGAAGCTGTCCTGGGGGCTGGTTTTATCCGGTGACGTGATACTCTGTCCCGGGGACAGAGTATCACGTCCCCAATTTTTAACTTATTAATTATCAAATAGATAGGTTGGGGAAAAAGAGGGACAGAGTATCACGTCCCCATATGGAAGAGGTGAGGGCATGAGAACAAAATCGGGTTCAAGACCCACGGCATTAAACTTCATCAGGATTAAGTCCCTGGATTGGATGCGGCGAGCTTTAATTTATGGTGTGAGCTTCATCTTTGTCCTTGGACTAGTCCTGTTGGCAGCAGGAAATTTTCTTCTATCGGCCAGTGCTGCCGAGGCTAATGACCGCAACAGCCACGATCAAACAAGTGAAGGCAAGACCCAGTTGGTTGAGTTGTCCAGCTCAAAAGAATTGACAGAAGCTTTAAGGCTGGCCGCTGAACTTCAGCCTCATGGCCAACTGAAACCAGAAGTGCGGACTCAGACGCTACCCCAGGCTAAGATTCTGCTTCAGGCTGAAGCGCAGGCTCAGGCCCGGGCCGTGCAGGCCGTTCAGGTTCAGGCCGAACCTCCCGCCTGGCAGGTCTGGCGCCAGTCTCAGCTTCAAGGTCAGGCTCGATCTAAAGCACCAGCCGCGCCGACAGCAGAAACCAGAAGCAACCCTGGACCTGAGACCAGCACTTTATTCGCCCGACCTTCACCCCCACCGCCATCTCTACTTCCTGCTCAGGCTCAATCTAAAACAAAATCTCAAACGAAAAAAACAAAAACGTCAGCCCGGACTGAGGACGAGGACGCCTGGATCAGCGGAGTCTGGATGCATCCAGGCATGTTTGGTCCAAAGCAGGCTGAAGCCCTGTCTAAGATGAGAACTGTGCTCGATGACTATGCTAAGGCCGGTATTAATACGCTCATCATGCTGGTCAAGGACACCAGCGGCTACCTTTATTATCAGAGCGACATCGGGGTTAAAGATCCGGCCTATGACTGGGATTTCTTCGGCGTCTTCCTGACCGAAGCCCGCCAGCGGAAGATGACAGTTCATCCCTGGTTCTGTGTTTTCCCGGAAGGGGCACTCCTCGGACAGGTCAGGCAGCATCCTGAATGGCTGATTGTTGGCCCTGCCCGCGAGATGGTCCGGACGGTCAATCCGGCCCTGCCCGAAGTCCGCGCCTATGAAATTAGCTTGATGACCGAACTGGTCAAAAAATATGGCGTCGATTGGGTTCACCTCGATTATATCCGATTTCCCTGCGAGCCGACCGAGCCCTATTTCAGCCATGACCCGAAGACTCTCCAGCTTTTTAAGGACGAAACGGGCATCGATTTTAATAGCCTTAAGGCGCGTGACTCCGGCAATCCCCACTGGAATGCCTGGCTCGAATGGAATCGCCAGCAGGTCACAGGATTTGTCAAAGAGTTGAAAGACGAACTGCTGACCACCGGCCGCCAGGTCAGGATAAGCGCGGCTGTTTTCCCCGATGCCGATAATGCCCGGGTGCTCATCGGTCAGGACTGGGAGAAATGGGCCCAACAAGGGCTTATCGATATGCTCTGCCCGATGCTCTACACCAATGACACAGCTCTCTTCGATCGTCTGACGAAGCGGGCGGTGGCCATTGGCCTGAGAAGCGTTGGAGATAAGGCTCAAGGCCAGGTGGGAAGGGAAAAAATGGCAGACAACGGAGAAGGCACCGGTAGCGAAGTGGCGAGCGGAGAAAGCATCAACAGCGGAGAATGCTTCGGCCGAGAAGAAATCAGTGCCAGGCAGGAACAGGCCGAGAAAAGAAGAGCACCCATGACAGCCAGAGTCAGCGGCGAAAATGCCCGGCCCGAAATTAATATAAAAAATGATATCACCTCTGATATAACCTGTGATATCACTGATGATATCATGTCAGATAGCCACAGCTCAGGCGGTTTCGATTTCAATAGCTGCAGTGGTCTCAATAGCCTGAGTTTTCCCCGGGAAGTCAGCTACCAGAACCAGCAGGACAAAGTGGCAAGGGCCGTCCCTTCGCCAGCGGCAGTCGGTGCTGATACCCCCTCTGGCGAAGAGGGTGAGGTTAAAGTGCCGGCCGAAGCCAAGGCAACGGCGGAGCATGCGATGAAAACCAGTTCAGCCACCGCCACCGCCCTGGGAAAAATTCCTGAGCCAGTTGCGCAAGCAACATTACCAAGAAAGCTCCTCGTCTGCCCGGGAATAGGAATCGGCACCTCGCACAATCAGATTACTCCCGACCTCATGCTGGAGGAAATCAGACTGGCTCGGGCCGCCGGAGCCGACGGCGTTATCTTTTTTTCAGGCAGCAGTCTGACTGCTCCCTTTCTGGACAGGTTGAAAAATCAGGCCAACCAGCCACGCTCCAGTTTCTAAAAAATTAAATCAGTTGTTCCAGTTCTCTTTCTCTCTATTTCTCTCGCCGGCTGATTCTTATCTTCGGTATCCGGAGTATAATAAAACTGATAGGAGACAAAAATGAAGAAGATTAAAAAGGCTGCTCTCTCCCTGGCTCTTAGCCTTATTCTTGTCTGGCCTGCCGTTCTTTCTGCTCAGGTGATAACAGAAAGATACGGACAGGGTGTTTTCGCCAATTCCTATGGCCCCATTAAACTGGTGGTCGATGCCAGTGTAGCCATCAAGGATATAAACAGTCCTTATGTGTTGTTTATACTTTACCTGGCTGCTGGGGAAGTAGGGCAGAATATCGTGGTTCATCGCGACGGTATTACCATGATTTATCAGGGCCAGGAATACAAAATGCCGCCGGTCAAGGAACTCCGTGAGAAATATCACCGTCAGATGCGGGATACTAATTTATACCAGATTAGCGGCCGGGAAGGCCTGGCCTCGACCTGGGTTCGCTTCTATAAGTTTCCAACTGATCTGGACTTTTTCCCGCTGCTGTCCAGTTCTTCACCGCCGGTGGAGGAGGGACTGCTGACCGGCAATATCGGTTTTAGAACCAGATGCTATTTTAAAAATCCTGGTTTCAAAAAAGGCGACGAGGTTATTATCAGAGTGACTGCCAAAAATGATCCTAACCTGAGTAACGAAGTCACCGTCGTCCTGGAATAAGCACAAAACTGCTACACCGTAGACACGATCTATATTTCCTGATTTTTTCTGGCCATATTGCCAGCCGTGTTTAGCTTTGCCTGACCCATTTTAGCCGTTTTATTTTTTTATTCTATTTATCTTAGCCCCTTTTATCTTAGTCCATTCAGCCTGGTTGCTTATCTGGCTTATTTTTAGCTTATTGAGCCAGTTATTTTGATGGTGTTCGGTCCTCGTTTTATATCAGCCAGAAATTATCGGCTCGTCCAGTTCTTCAGGCCTGGAGGCAAAAAGTGCTGATTTGACCTGCCTTTGCTGAGCCAGGCCGGCTTGAAATTGAACATTGAAACTGGCTTTAGAGTTGGCGGCTGATGATAGATAACTGATAAAAAACCAGAAAACGCCCTGGCCGGGTATCTCTATACCGGGAGACGTATAAGCTAAGCTGTTTCGATCACCTCAGCAGTCCTTTTTTTGTACATTTTATATGAACCTTTTTCTTCAGTTTTTCGTTTATAAGGGAGACAGGTAGGATAGATGGATATGTGGTAATATTGAACGCTAATCTACCTTTCGCTAATTTACCTTTAATTAACACTCAGGAGAAACAGAAGATGGAGAAATCTTTTATTGAGTGCCACCAGAACAATTCCACAGAAGAGGAAATTCCATTTCACCTATCAACTCACCGATTGAGTGCCCTGAGCGTGATCAGGGCCGGGACAACTAAGTCTCTGCCTGGCTCAGCGTCGAAGCTAATCAACAAGTGCCGACTAATCCAGAAACCCAGCTCCCGGGACCGTTTGACTGAGATTCGGGCTCGCGACCTGACCCGACCGGACGTGAATCAATCTCCCATCTTAAATGTCTCGCTCGCACCTGAAGCCAGCGGGCTTTCTCCTTTCTCTCCAGGTCGTTGCCTCCCCACCAGCTTTTATTGCCCGAGGTTCCGGCCCACATCGGCTAAAATGGCGACTCCATCCCCTGGCTTTTCGGGCCCGATGGAAGCTCTGCCCGGGACGGAAACGACTCAAGCTCCGGCTGAAAAGAAGGAAGCGGCCAGGATTTCAGCCGCTACCCTGGCTTCGGCTCCCACCCCCGGGAATTATTCACTACCATTAGAAACCACTGCCGAGGCCGGAGATGCCACCAACCTTCCTCCGGGTCATTTTCACCCCCCTGGTCCCAGAAAACTTTCCCATTTTTTGTTTTTTTTGCTGCTATCATTCGCTTTATTTTTTAATTTGTTAGTTTTCTCTCCCGCTACTCTACCTGCCGCCGATAAAAAAGCCCTCCGCCCTGATGACATTGACAAAGAAGCCCTGAAAAAAATTCAGGAAAAAAAAGTGGTTAAAGCCATCCGCCTCAACGACACTTCTGTCAAGCTGGATGGTCTGCTGGAGGAAGAAGTCTGGAAGAAAAATCCACCGGTGTCGGATTTCCTGCAAAGAGATCCTCTGGATGGTGCCCCGGCCACCGAGTTAACGGAAGTCTGGGTGGCCTACGATGATTCCCATCTTTATGTTGCCGCTTACTGCCATGACTCAGACCCTCAAGGGATAAAAGGTCTTCTTGGCCGGCGTGATTCCTTTGTCGATTCTGACTGGTTTTTCCTGGCGATTGATCCCTATTTTGACCGACGAAGCGGTTATCTGTTTGGCATCAATCCCTCCGGCTCAATCGTGGATGAGGTTCTATCCAACGATGTCAACGAAGATGAAAGCTGGGATGGTATCTGGGAGGCTAAGGTCGCCCGGGTAGCCGATGGCTGGACGGTTGAGATGCGCATCCCCTTTAATCAGCTCCGCTTCCCCAAAAAAGATAGCTATGTCTGGGGCGTTAATTTTCAGCGAACTATCAAAAGAAAAAACGAGCGCCTCTATTATGCCTGGGTGCCAAAAGAAGATAATGCTTATGTCTCACGTTTTGCCCTCCTGGAAGGAATCGAGAAAATTAATCCGGGCCGGCGTATCGAACTTTATCCTTACACCGTCGGCCAGGCTCAGTATGAGCCAGCTGAAGCCGGTAATCCCTTTCGAACCGGTCATGATTATTCAGGCAATGCCGGCTTTGATCTGAAAGTCGGGCTGAAAAGCAATCTTAATCTGGATGTCAGTGTCAATCCTGATTTTGGCCAGGTCGAAGTTGATCCGGCAGTTATTAACCTCAGTGCTTATGAGACTTACTACGAAGAGAAAAGACCTTTCTTCATTGAAGGTGCTTCGATTTTCAATAACTTCGGCCGGGGCGGAATCTATATGAATGTTAATGTCAACTGGCCGAATCCCCGTCTTTTTTACAGCCGGCGGATCGGCCGTGAACCGCAGGGATATCCTGTTCACGAAGGCTATGTCAATTTCCCCGACCGGACAACCATCCTCGGCGCCTTCAAACTAACCGGCCGGGTGGGCAGCGGTTGGAACATTGGTTTTATCAATGCCATTACTGCCCGGGAATATGCGACCGTTGAGGATCTGGAGAACCGCTACCAGGATGAAGTCGAACCGCTGACTTATTATGGCGTCCTCCGTGCTCAGAAGGATATAAACGGCGGCCAGCAGGGACTGGGATTGATGGCTACCGGGGTGATGAGAGACATAAATAACGAGAGCCTGTCAGCTATCCTGAATAAAAATGCCTTTACCTTAGCAGCTGATGGCTGGTCATTTCTGGACAAAAAGCGCACCTGGGTGGTCGGCGGCTGGCTGGGCGGGTCTTTTATTGAGGGTAGCCAGGAAGATATTTACCGGCTGCAGCAGAGTCCGATGCATTATTTCCAGCGGCCTGATGTGACTCATGTCAGCCTTAATCCAGAAGCTACCACTCTCAACGGCTGGGCAGGCGAATTCAAATTGGGCAAGCAACAGGGAAATTCGCTTTTTCTGCTATCGGTGGGGGCTCTGTCGCCGGGCTTTGATCCCAATGATGCCGGTTTCCAGAGCAGGGGCTCGGATTTAATTGATTTAAACGGCTTCTATGGTTATCAATGGCTTAAACCGGGTAAAGTCTTCCGGCAGTCAATGGCATTTGTCGGCCTGACCCAGCAGTATGACTTTGGCGGTAATAAGCTGTTCAGCTGTTTATTCGGTGATTTTAACGGTGTCCTCACCAACTGGTGGCAGTTTGAATACACTTTCCTCTTTCTACCGGCTACTCTGACCAACCAGTTAACCCGGGGAGGGCCGCTGGCTAAGACACCAACCGGCTTTCTTCATCAACTTTTTCTGACGACCGATTCAAGGCAACCGGTTGTCTTGCTGGGCAACTTTTCTTATCAGTGGGTTAAAGATGATTCTAATTACTGGTCAGCGAGTGTTTCGCTGCGCTGGAAACCAATGACCAGTCTGAGCCTGTCGTTCGGACCAGCCGTCAGTTTTGAAACTAACGAAACGCAGTGGGTCAGGAAGGTAACCGATCCCCTGATGACTGAAACTTATGGAGTAAGGTATATTTTCGGCCGGATTGATCAGAAGGTGGTGTCCAGCGAAATCAGAGTCAACTGGATCTTTACCCCCAAGCTCAGTCTGCAGGTTTATCTTCAGCCTTTTATCGCCGTGGGTAAATATGACCGCTTCAAGCAGCTTAACCGACCACGTGCCTATGATTATCTGGTTTTTGGGGAAGAAGGAAACTCAACCCTCACTCCAGTCGAGGGCGGTTATCTTATTGACCCGGATGGAGCGGAGGGACCGGCTGCATCTTTTATCATCGGCAATCCGGATTTTAATTATAAATCGTGGCGAGGGACGGCTGTCTTGAGATGGGAATACCGGCCAGGGTCGCTTTTCTACGTGGTCTGGACGCAGAACCGGGCAGACTACAGTCACCCGGGCGACCTGTCGCTCTGGCGAGATCTGGGGGACGTACTAACTGCTCCTGGCGACAATATTTTCCTCCTGAAGTTCTCCTACCGCTTCGACCTGTGAAACAGGAAACACCAACTATATTTCATTTCCTGTTTTTTTAGCTATTGGCCCCCGCAGAGCGATCCCAAACCAAACTTAACCTGATTAATCCATTTAACTGTTTTTAATCTGAAATTTTCAGGAAAAAGTGGAATGAATTTTCAGGGACAAATGCCTTCAGGTAAAAAACAGCCACCGCCGGTCAACGCTTGGGGCCGTTCTTACTTAATTGGCTTACGGGTTGAATAGCTTGAAAAGTTAAATCAAAGGTGAACCATAACTAATGATTAGAAATTGTTTCTAAATTACCAGCAATCAGCTAAAAACATGATCGACATGTGTACAATGAAAAGCGAAAAAGAGATAAGGGGGCAGTGGTGACTGATGAATTGCTGGGTCTTAAAAAATAAGAAATGCAGTTTGTGTCACCTATCTTAATTTTATTTGACCCGGACTTTACTTTGACTTAATATTTAAGGTGACTTAAAAAAATGAAGAGGGGCAAAATGAAGCAGCCTAAATTTTTCTTAACTTTAATTCTGGCTTTAATGCTGGTCTTTCTGGTTGATTTTTCTTTAACTGCTCCGACCAGCCAGCATTCGGTCCTTCGCTTAGCGCAAGGTAATTCTGGTCGGTCCACCGCGGCCGCCGCCCGGTCAGATCTGGCCTTAAGCTCCAATCCGAATTCACCACCTGCTATCTCTGCCTTACACTTTAAAGGTCAGGATCAGCCGGAGAAGGTCTCGAGTGGCTTTTTTTATCTTCAGGCTTATGATCAGGGGAAATTTGTCGAGTCACTAACCCTCACTGACCTGGTTGCTGCTCTCGAAGGCCAGCCGCTGAATATTACCGGTTTGACTCTGGTCAAGGGTCTCAAGGTCAAAAGAGCTGAAGGTCAGGAGATTCCCTCCCCGATACTTCCCCGGGTAATTATTCTCGAATTCAAGGCCTATGATTTTCACCAGAGGATGGGTGAGGTAGTCGAAAATCTTTTCCGCCGGCCCTATAATCCGTCCGACGTAATTTCTCTTATTACTCCAGTTAATATTTATAGCTTTTCTTCTGACGACCTGCGGAATAAAACTCCAGACGAACTTATTAAGGCTGGCCTGACCATCCTGAAAAGAGATGTGTCTGTCGCCGGTCGAACTGAAAATGAAATCATAGATGAATTAACCAGGCTGATTCTTGATCTTCAGCAGGGTTCAGCGGCTAAAGAAACTTTAACTCAGTATCAGCAGAATCTCGAAAGTCTTAAAAATCTTAGAAAATTTAGTCCCGAGAAGATTACTCTGGCCGCTACCAGATTTGGCGAGATGAAAGCTATAAAGAAATATATTATGATTTATCAGCAAGAATTTTTGCCCATTCCCAATGATCAAGTGATGGATCAATTGCTGGCCAATCAGAGCGTCATGTTTCAGGCCAGCGAACTTTTCCGCTCGATACCATCCGATGTCTCAGTGGTGGTTGATTCCGTTGTAGAAGATTTGAAGCAGGCCGGGATGTCTGTGAATCTTATTTATTTCAAAGCTGGCCCCAAACGCCGGCCTGATATCAAGATGAGAGAACTATCGGTAGATATGTTTGACATTTATATGAAACTGGCCTCCGCCACCGGCGGCCTGGTGGAAGCCTCAGCTTCACCGGCTGCCCAGCTCAGAAAAATTCTCGAACAGACGGAGAATTATTATTTGATTTCATGTCAGCTGCCAGCGCTCGAGCTGTCTGCTGACCAATTAGAACAATCAGAAGTGGGTGGAAAAGCTGAGCAGGACATAAAAATCTATGTCAAAAACAAAAGTTACGAACTCAGCTATCATCGGCTCTGAAAAAATAGGGGGCACCCCGGGGTGCCCCCGGTTTTTTATTTGTCGGCGAAAGCGAAAACGCTCAGATAACCAAGCTTGATGACCCTGGAGAAAAGATCGCCAGAGGCTTTGTCTACAGTGTCGCTGGTCTGGTGGTAATCAGGATGCATGGCGGTCATGTAGTAAACGTAGGGTTTTTTAACCGCCGCAAAGGATGAATGATCAGATCCACCGCCGCCTGCCCCGAGTTCAGGTTCGTTAATGAACAGATCCAGCCCGACATATTTATTCATTTCCTGCTGGAGCTCATAAAAACCTGAATCCTTGGTGGCATTAACCGAAACAAAATAAGCAGGACGAATTTTCTTCACCAGTTCTTCGACTCCGGGTACTTCCAGTCTTTTCTTGTAGCGTTCCATGGTCTGCTCATCAAAGGCCCGGCTGATCATGTCGTAATTGAGATAGCCAACCGTCTTCTCCATCGGGAAGGTTGGATTCTGCACATAATAGCGGCTGCCCAGCAAGCCCTTTTCTTCACCTGTCCACAGACAGAAGACAATTGAGCGCTTCGGTTTGATCGGATTAAGAGCGATAGCTCTGGCAATAGCCATCACCCCCACTGAACCCGAGCCGTTGTCATCTGAACCATTGAAAACATAATCTTCCCACCTGCCCATATGATCAAAGTGGGCGCCAACCACAAAGTATTCGTCTTTAAGCTTTGGATCTGAACCTTCAATATAACCGATGACATTTTTTGCTCTGATCAGTTTTGAACTGGCCTTGGAATCAAGAATAGCTCTGGCTCCAGGAATATCGCGAGAGGCTGGCTTATAGGTGCTCTCAATTGATTGTTTGAGCTCATCCAATGTTTTACCGGTGTTTTCCAGCAGCAGATTAGCGATTTCTCTCGTGATGCTAATCGTCGGAGCGCTCCCGCCGCCCATCATTCCGGCCATCATATCTCTGGCTCCGGGGATAACCAGCCTGGCCCTCGGTCTTTTTATAATGGGCCGATCGTCGGGTGGCAGGGCATTCTGGTCGGTGCTCAGCGAATTATAAATGTCTGAATCCTTGCCCGTATTCTGAACAATCAACACCGCGGCCGGCTCCTGTTTATAAATTTCATCGAGCTTATTAAACATCCGACCGCCCCGGCCTCTCATCATGGCCATCATCTGCATGGCCTGAGCCTGGGGGAAATATTTATCTTTAAGTTCCTTTTTTTGATTGAAAGGCGACCTGGGATCATCCTTGCCGGGAGCTTCACTGATGATGACTACCACCTTATCTTTGAGATTCAAGCCTTTAAGTTCATCCCAGCCGATAGATGGCTCTTTGATTCCGTAACCAGCAAACACTACCGGCCCTTCTATTTTTTCTTCAGAAAAAAGCATACTCATAAAATCAACACCACCCTGGAAAGTGCGGCTCTTCAGGCTTCCGCCTCTGGCTACTTCTACGGTCAGAGAAGTCTGGCTGTCAGAAATTTCTTTCAGCGCAAATTCCTGAAAATAGCTCTTTTCTCTGGGAGGTGCGGACAGATCTCCGCGGGCCACCATACCTCTCAGCCTGCCCATATCCATCCTGGCCGGGCCACCGCCTGGCTTGATGCCCCACATTTTAAAGAGAGAGACAACGTAATCGGCGGCGGTATCATAACCGCGGGTACCGGTTTCGCGTCCTTCCATCCAATCCGAGGAAATATAACCGAGCATGTTAAGGACGTCAGCCGGAGTAATGGAATCGAAGCCGACTTTGTACTTGTCTGGAACTGGCTGGGTCTCACTGACCAGACAGAGAGCTCTCTTCACCTCTTCAGGCTTCATCTGCTGGGGCATTTGAGCCATCAGAAAGGAGAAAGTTGTCATCACCAGCACCAGAACGATTACCGGTAAGAGACGCTTTTTCATTAAGACCTCCATCTTCTGATTAAAAAAGCATTTTAACATTTTGACGGAAAGAGAAAACTATTTCTTCCAGAAAAAATAAATCGACTTGATAATTACCAGCAAATCTTCATTCTGGCCAGGACCTGCTTTAGCCTTTAAAGGTCAGGCAGAACTCGGTGCCCGGGCCGCCAGTACCAGCTTCTTCTTTTTCTCCACGTTTCATTTCGAGCTGGCCTTCAATCTGCTCGACCAGGGTATTGATAATGACCAGCCCCAGCGATTCTGACTTTTTAAAATCCACGTCAGACGGGAAGCCAACACCATCATCTTTAACCCGCAGCTCAACCAGACCATCTGGCCTCTTCTTAAAACTTACCCAGATATTGCCTTCTCTCCCCTCTGGAAAAGCGTGAATAAAGGCATTGGTGATCAACTCGTTTAGAATCAAGCCGAGAGGCACCGCTACATTCAGATCAAGGTCAACCGGTTCGATCTCAAGGTGAAGCTTGATCCGATCAGAATTAACCTGATGCTCAAGAAAAATGCTCTTGGCCAGACTGCTCAAATAACCGGCCAGGTCAATTCTGGCCAGATCCCCTGCCCGATAAAGTTTCTCGTGGACCAGGGCCATCGATTTGATCCGGTGCTGACATTCCCTGATCGCAGCCCGGGCCTGGGGGTCAGTAAGCAGTGTTGACTGCAGATTCAGAATGCTGGAGATCACCTGCAGGTTATTTTTAACCCGATGGTGAACCTCTTTGAGCAAAATCTCTTTTTCCTGAAGCGATTGCATCATAGCTTCTTCTGCTTTTTTTCGGTCAGTAATGTCGAGCGAGACTTCGATGATGAGGGTGGTCTCTCCCTGCTCGTTCTTCAGCGGGTAGGCACTGACATGCCACCAGCGTCCATCAGGAGTGATTGACTCGGCTCTCTCCGGCTGCCCGGACTGGCAGGCGGCCAGAACCGGACAGATGGGACACGGCTCGTCCCGCCCGAACCACAGTTCATAACACTTCCTGCCTATGACCTCATTTTCCTCCCCCCCGAGGGCCTCAATTGCCGCCCGGTTAGCCCAGACGACAGTTAGATCCGGTCTGAGTTCCAGAACATGCTCGGAGATAGTGGCAAAAATCGCTGATTTCTCCTTATCGCTTTTGACCAGCTCCTCTTCAGCTTTTTTCCTCTCGGTAATGTCGGTAATAAAACCTTCCAGGTAAAGCAGGTTCCCGTCCTCATCATAGACGCCGCTCCCTCTTTCCCAGACCCATTTTATCTTTCCATCGGCTGTTCTAATTTTGTACTCGTCTTCAAAAGTCTCTTTCTGATGCACGGCTTCCTGCCATCTTTTCCAGACAAATTCGCGGTGCTCGGGAAAAATCAGGTCATTATAGGCCAGGCGACGGTTGTTAATCAGGTCCTCTGGTTCGTAGCCGGTAATCTCCCGACAGGCCCCGGCAATATACTCCATTGTCCAGTGGCGATCATTCCGGCAACGGTAAATCATTCCGGGCAGACTGGCAATCAGGTGCTCCAGAAATCTATTTCTTTCTTTAAGTTGTTCCCTGGCCTCGATTATTTCTTTCTGAATTTTTCTTTCAGCCGTTTGATCTCTGAAGACCAGAATAACACCGAGAATGACGCCGTTATTATCAATGATTGGTGCGCCGCTGTCAGCTACTGAATATTCTTTACCGTCTCTGGAGATTAAAACCGAGTAATTGGGCAGAGCTACCACACTTCCTTCCCGGATAACCTGGTCGAATGGGTTTTCTTCCGGCTGCCGGCTGAATTCATTGATAAGACGAAAAACTTCCTGAATGGGCCGACCTTTAGCCTCTGCTTCGGCCCAACCGGTCAGCTTCTCGGCTACCGGGTTCATAATCTGAACCCGACCCGAGAGGTCCGTGGCGATGACGCCATCGCCGATGCTGTAAAGTGTCGCCCTGATCTCGGCTTCCCTGGCCATAATTTCCTGCAGCAAATTCATTCTTTCAGTAATATCAACGAGAGAGCCGATGATCGCCGGCCGGCCCTGGTAATCTATGGTACTGCCGTGGGCTTCCAAGTAGAAGACACTGCCATCCTTTCTCAGTCCTTTAAAATCATAGCGGACACTTTTTACCTTCTTTTCGAGGCGAAGACGATTATTTTCAGCTACCCTGGGCCGATCATCCGGGTGAGTCAGTTCGATATTTCCCAGTTTACCTATGAGTTCTTCCGGTTTATAGCCGAACCATTCAGCCAGCGTCTGGTTAACGTATTTAAATACTCCATCCTGGATAAGATAAACCCCGGTTAAGGAAGATTCGGTCAGGACCCGAAAGAGTTCCTGACTTTCTCTGGCCTCAGTTTCAGCCTGGTAAAGTTTAGTCAGGCTGGCTTTTTCCCGTCGCTGGTGGAGTAGCCAGATCAACAACAAGCCGGCCACGGCTACCGCCAGCAGGAGAAGAATGATCAAAGCTGCTCTTGTTTGCCAGATAGACAGGGCTTCCTGACGGTCAATTTTCGACACGATGTACCAGCTGGTACCAGGGACAGGAGAAAGGAAAGCCATAACTTTCTGGCCGCGATAATCGAGGCTCTCGACCGGCCCGGGCCGGTCGAAAGCTCTTCTGACTGCTGCCAGTTTCTGCTGGTCGAGCGGCCGGCGGTAGATGAGGGCTGCGTTTTCTTTATCTTTAAGTTCGCTGAGAAAAACGATCTCATCACCCTCTTTTTTAACCAGCAGTGTTTCGCCTGTCGTCGAGGCGATCGGCCAGGACTCGATCAATGGAAATAAAGACTTTTGGGCCTCGGCGGTCAGGATGAGATAAGCCTCAGGCCAGGTCCGCTCTTTTTCTTGTTTTTCTGCCTTTTGAGGAGCATAAATGGCGGCGACAATATCAAGGTGCGGTCTACTGCCAGGTCGGGGAAAGTGTAAATCGGTGATGGAGACCTCTCCACTCTTTTCAGTCTGAGCAAGAGCTTCCTTCAGCTCGGCTGAAAAAGAAGCCGGAGCTCCCTCCGGGGCTTCTTCTCCGACCGCCAGAAGCGGTCTTTTTTCTCTGTCCAGAATCATCAAGCGAGAATAGCCATAGACCTGGGCGGTCAGTTCCAGACGTTCTTCCACTTCCCGCCGGTTTTCATCGGTGGGTTGTTGCAGGAAGTGGAGAATGGCCGCGGCAAAAAATTTGCTGCCCGCTGTCTCTTCGGCATCGGCGCGACTTTTGTCCAGCCAGGCTTTTATTTCATCGGCCTGAAGCCGGGCAATGGTCGAAAGCTGGTTGAAGATTGCATTTTTAACTCTTTTTTCCTCAACCTTATAAAAGGCTGCACCCAGGAACAGGAGAACAATTATGACCAGAAAAGAGATTAAATAAACGGGACTGCTAAATCTCTTCTTCCATCGAAGCCGCCAGGCTTTAAAACTTTTCATGGCTTGCCTCCCCCACCATGCCCTCTGAGGCCTTCACCATTTTTTGTTTCTTACCCTTCTGAAACAATTATCTATCACATCTTTAGGTTTTCATCAATAGAAGAATGGAGTCGGGCCAGCTGATTTTATTCTAAATCAATAAGATAGAGTTGATACAGGAGTGTTGTGAGGGCTAGTTGATTAATATTTTTATTGTTGCTTATAAATTGCAGATAAAAAATCAAGCGTGTTGTAATGATGAGCAGGATATCAGGAAGAGCGGTGCTTCCTGCTGTAATTGATCTTTTTGCTGGTAACTGGCGATAGGTCAAGGATACATGTTCTTCCGGGTGAGGCTTAGCCAGTCTAACATATTGATAACAAAGAAAATCAGCTGACCAGACCCCACCTGAAAAAACCTGTTGATGTTAACGTTAACATCATGATACCCTTTACTTGAGCCAAGTGTACAAAAGGCCTGGCAGACCTGTTTTGAGTGATTTAATTTAAGCTCGGGCGAGAGAGATGTATCTTATTAATAATAAAAATATTAACTGCCAGGAGAATTAAAGCCCTGTCTTATGTCCTGGAACTTTTTGAGAAGGAGTTGTTGACATGAGTCAAAAAATGAGGAGACGTGAATTTCTGGGTAAGATGGGAATGGCCACCGCTATGTTTACACCGCTG
>ERZ795060.2416-NODE-2416-length-18956-cov-8.078461_pt1 | contig 18956 bp, 18 predicted proteins | sample MGYA00375144_ERZ795060 | MGnify/ENA primary metagenome ERZ795060 (study PRJEB30189, sample SAMN05720157) | activated sludge metagenome | isolation source: anaerobic digester from wastewater treatment plant | place: Japan | collected 2015-05-15 ...
AAACGATTCAAAGAAGATGTTAAAGAAGTAAGAGAAGGTTTTGAGTGTGGAATAGGCTTAGAAAATTATAACGATATAAAAGTTGGAGATATTTTTGAGGTTTATGAAAAGGTAACTAAAAAATGAGCGTAGCGCTTCTTTCAATTGAATTGAGGCTCCCATTTTCTCACTCACTAAAAGATAAAAGAAGAGTAATTCAATCAATATTTGCTAAAATTAAAAAGAATTTTAATGTTTCAATTGCTGAGCTTGATAGTCAGGATTTATGGCAAAAAGCCAATATTGAAATTGCTTCAGTTAATACCTCATCTGGAGAATTGAGTAAAACTTTTAACCATATTGTAGATTTTATTTATGAGTTTCACGATGTTGAAGTTGTAGATTATAAGATAGAAAACCTATGAACAGAAAAAAAGATAGATTAGAACACACAATAAGAATAATAATAAGTGATATTTTCTTAAAAGAGATTAGTGATCCAAGAATTGGCTTTATTACTGTGAGCAGTTGTGAATTAAGTTCAGATTTAAAACATGCAAAGATATTTGTGAGTATTTATGGTGATGAAAAAGAAAAGAAAAGAGGAATGGAAGGAGTTAAATCTGCAACAAAATATGTCCAGGAGTTATTAGCCAAAAGAATAAAAGCTAAAAATGTTCCATTTATTGAGTTTATTCTTGATGAATCTATCGAAAAAGCTATTAAACTTACAAAGCTAATAGAAGATATAGAAAAGAACGAATCGGAGATAGATTAAATGTTTGTGCTTTGCACCCATCATGACCCTGATATAGATGGAGTAGGAGCTACTCTTGCATTATCAATTTATTTAAAAGAAAAAGGTTATAAAGTACTAACCATTTTAGAAAATTTTCCAGAATATATGCAATTCCTGAACGGAAGAGAGAATATAAATTCTTTAAGTGAACTTAGAGATTCCAATAATTATACAATCTTAGCTCTGGATTGTGCTTCAAAAGATAGAATTTGGCCTAAAGATATATTTGATAGAGCAGAAAGAATAGTAAATATAGACCATCATTCTGACAACACAAAGTTTGGCAATATAAACGTTGTAAATTCTTTTGTTTCTTCTACTGCCGAGCTTCTTTATAACCTTTTTAAGGTAAATAAAAGTAAGCTAAACTTAGAAATATGTGAAAATATTTATTCAGGAATACTTTTTGATACAGGAGGGTTTAGATATCAAAATACAAATTACGAGACTCTTATTATAAGTTCTGAACTTTTACAAAAAGGTGTAAATGCAAGTAAGATTGGGGAGTTTGTGTTTAATATCTGGAGCGAAAGTGGTTTTAGAGCTCTAAAGACTGCATTAAAGAACCTTGAATATTTCGGAGCCGGTAAAATTCTTTTTTCATTTATATCTTACAAAGAAATAGTTGAAGAGGATTTAAAGAGCGAAGATTTTGAAGGTATTGTAGATATTTTAAGAAGTAATAGAAATGCAAGAATTATAATATTGCTACGAGAAATAGAGAAAAATGTTTTCAAAGGAAGTTTGAGATCTAAGGGTGAAATTTCAATAAACCAAGTTGCCAGAAAATTTAATGGCGGCGGTCATCCACACGCTGCAGGATTTGAAATTAAATATGATAATGTAAATGCTATTAAAGATAAACTAATTAAAGAATTGTTACAACTTATATAAATATTTAATTTTTGAATTTAGATAAGAATGAAAATAATAAATGCTCATAGTGAAGTAGATGCGATTTTTAAAAATATATATGTCTCTGCCTGTATCGGTAATTTCGACGGTGTCCATAAGGGACATCAAGAACTTATAATTAACACTGTTAAGTCTGCAAAAGAAAATGGCGGTATATCTGTTGCAATAACTTTTAACCAGAATACCAAGATATTAAATGATGAGAAGAAGTTTTTAACAACTACATATGAAAAAACATCAATTATTGAAACTCTTGGTATAGATTATGTTTATCTAATAGACTTTCCAGATGGAATTTCCGGGCTTACTTCCTATGAATTTACAAAAAAATATCTGGTGGATACTTTACGAATAAAAGAAATCAACGTAGGAGAAAATTTCAGATTTGGTCATAAAAGAAGTGGAACTCCTGATACTCTCATAAGTTTAGGTAAGAGTTTTGGTTTTAAAACTCATATTTTAAAATTAGTTACGCTTAATGGCATGATAGTAAGCAGCACAATTGCAAGAACTGCTTTAAATGAAGGGAATGTCGACATCTGTAAGAATCTTTTAGGTTATCCATATTTTTTAAGGGGTATAATTGGGAAAGGAAAAAATAGAGGGAAAAAATATGTTTTTCCAACAGCAAATTTATATAACCTTGATGAACTTAAGCTTATTCCAGGAGAAGGTGTTTATTCTACTATTACAATAATTGATGGATCGGAATATTTTTCTTTAACTAATATAGGACCGCAGCCCACTTTTCAGGATGAGAAAGTATCAATTGAAAGCTATATATTGAATTTCCAGAGAGAGATTTATGGCAAGGAGATTGCTTTACTATTTCTACGGAAACTTAGGAATATAAGGCAATTTGCTAATTCAGATGAACTAAAAAGGCAAATAGAAACTGACAAATCAGAAGCAGTTAAAGATTTCGAATTATTTATCAAAAATCCTCAAATGGAATTATTAAGCTGGCTTAAGTAGTTTCTACTTTTTCCTTTTCTTCCTCTTCTTGTTCTGAACCCATTTTTAGAAGATCAAGGTATTTATCAAGTTCTTCACCTTCAAGATATTCTCTCTGTAATAATATGTTAGAAATATCAATAATTTCTGTTTTTTTTGCATCAATTATATTCTTAGCCTCTTTATAAGCTTTTTCTATGACTTCATTTACTTCTTCATCGATTATTTTGCCAGTTGATTCACTATAGTCTTTCTCCTGAACAAGGTCTTTTCCGAGGAATATTGGACCATTCTCTTTTCCAAAACTACGAGGTCCCAATAAATTACTCATTCCATATTTTGTTACCATATCCATTGCGAGCTTTGTTACTTGCTCAAAATCATTTTCAGCTCCAGTGGTAATTTCTCCTATAATAACTTCTTCAGCTGCTCTTCCTCCAAGAAGAGAACAAATTTTATGGAAAATTTCACTCTTTGTCATTAGATATTTATCATCATATGGGAGTTGTAAAGTATAGCCTAATGCCATGCCCCTCGAAACAATAGAAATTTTGTGAACAGGCTCTAAGTCGGGATAATTTCTTATTACTGCGGCATGGCCCACCTCATGTATTGCAATAATTCTTTTTTCTTTTTCACTAACAACTCTACTTTTCTTCTCTGGTCCTGCAAGCACTCTATCAATTGCTTCTTCTATTTCACTCATTTCTATTTTTTTCTTGTTCCTTCTTGCTGTAAGTATTGCTGCTTCATTTAAAAGATTTTCAAGGTCTGCTCCAGTAAATCCAGCTGTTCTTCGTGCAAGAACTGTAAAATCAACCTGTTCATCTATTGGCTTGTTTTGGGCATGTAATTTTAAAATTTCTTCTCTTTCCTGCCTATCTGGCATATTAACGACAATATGTCTATCGAATCTTCCAGGGCGGAGTAATGCAGGATCAAGAATATCTGGTCTATTTGTTGCTGCAATAACAATTATACCAATTCGAGGATCATAACCATCCATTTCTACGAGAAGCTGATTAAGGGTTTGTTCTCTCTCGTCATGCCCTCCTCTTAAACCAGCACCTCTATGTCTTCCAACTGCATCTATTTCATCAATAAAAATTAAAGAAGGAGCATATTTTCTTGCTTGCATGAATAGGTCTCTTACTCGAGAAGCTCCAACACCAACAAACATTTCAACGAATTCTGATCCAGACACACTGAAGAAAGGAACTTTTGCTTCTCCAGATATTGCTCTCGCGAGAAGAGTTTTACCGCACCCCGGAGGTCCTACAAGAAGTACTCCTTTTGGTATTTTTGCTCCAATAGAAGTAAATTTTTTGGGTTCTCTCAAAAATTCAACTATTTCTATTAATTCTTGCTTTGTTTCATATAAGCCAGCAACATCTTTAAAACTGATCTTTGGCTTATCCTCCATAAAAAGTTTGGCAGTGCTTTTTCCAAAATTAAAAACTTGATTGCCTCCAGATGATTGAACAGCTCTACTTAACATATACCAAAAAAGACCTAAAATCAATAATGTTGTCCCGATATTTATAATAATCCCCCAAAGGTCAGAACTCGAAGATTGAATAAGCTGAGTTTGAACATTGCTCTTAGCAAGCTTATCTGTAATTGAAGGTATTAATTCGGGATAGATTGTTACAACATAATCAGAACCGTCTTTGAGTTTGCCTGTAATTTTGTTTCCACGTATTTCTGCAGTGTTTATTTTTCCTTCATCAACATAAATAAGATATTCATTATACTTGAGTTGAATTGGACTTGTGCCTCTGCTCAAATCAAAAACAAATGATACAACTATCACTATAAGAATTAATATAATCATTGGGAGAAAATTGATACCCGGTTGTTTCTTTTTATTATTTTCAGGCATTAGTTTGTTTTAAACTCCTTTTTATTAACTTTATCAACAATAGCAATAAATGGTAGATTTCTAAAGTGTTCGTTGACATCCATTCCGTAACCTACTACAAAAGCATCTGGGATACTAAACCCACAAAAATCTAAATTTATAGGTACTTTCCTGCGAGAGGGTTTATCAAGTAATGAACAAACTTTTATTGAATTTGGCTCTCTCTTTTTAAGCTCTTCTTTTAGATATGCAATTGTAAAACCACTATCGACTATATCTTCAACCATTAAAATATTTCTACCTTTTACATCCATTTTAATATCTTTTACTATATTAATATTCCCAGAACTCTCAGTATTTGCTCCATAACTTGAGACCTCTATAAAGTCAACTTTTAAGTTCATGTCTAAATATCGTATAAGATCAGCAAGGAATACAAAAGCACCCTTTAAAATTCCAATAATAAATAAGTTTTCGTTATAAAAAGAATTGATTTCTATCGCTAATTCCTTTACCTTTTCGTCAATTTCTTCTTTTGTAAAGAGTACACTTTTAATTTTGTATTCAATTTCTTCATTCATTAATTTTTACCTTCTTTTACTTTTATATTCTCCATTATAATCCAACTACTCTTTATATAAATTTTTATGAATTTATCAAAATATTTAAAATTGTCTGTTTTCATTAATCCATTCTTAATATAAACTATTTCTGAATAATAAAAATCTTTTAAAGTCCCCGTAAGTGTTTCTCTAATTTTTCTTAAAATACGAAGCTTAAGCGCATCATGAAGGCTTATAAAATAATTTTTAAGTATCAAAACAGAGTTATCAGTTCTTACTATGTTATCTCCATCAAATTGCTTATCTATTTCTCTATCTATAAAGCTTTCTTCTATTTTTAAAATTTCTCTAAATTTAAAAATACTATTTTCAAAAGATGGATTTATTTTTCTAATATGAGGGACAATTTCATTTCTTATTCTATTTCTACTGTACTTTGTATCTTTATTTGTCTCATCAACTCTAAACTCCAACCTTTTATTTATATTGTATTCAATCAATTCTTTCTTTGTAAATTCTATTAAAGGTCTTAATATACAGCTTTCACAATCGTATAATGGCAATATGTATGCAAATTTTTCAGGACTAGTACCACGAATAAGGTTAAACAATAATGTTTCAACAAGATCATCTTTAGTGTGAGCAACGCTTATTTTTGAATAATGATAAGTTCTTTTTAATTCATTAAAATATTTATATCTTATATTTCTTGCTTTTTCTTCTAATCCCCTACCATAACTTTTTTCCAATAATTCCTTACCTACATTTAGAACAAAACAATCAACTTGTGCTTTTTTGCAAATACTTCTTATTAATTCCTCATCTAAGTCACTGTCAGTACCTCTTAAGTTGTAGTTTACATGGGCAACATCGATGAAAATCTTGATTTCTGCTTTTAGTGTTAAAAATAGATCTAATAACGCTATGGAGTCTGATCCACCAGATACTCCTAAAAGAATTTTATCGTTATCCTTAAGCAGGTTGTTGCTTAATAAAAGTAATTTAAACTTATCGTAAATTGAGTTCATTTGCAATTGGTGGCGGCACAGGGAGTCGAACCCCGGACACTACGGGTATGAGCCGTATGCTCTAACCAACTGAGCTATGCCGCCTCTTAAAATTTTATTATTTATACTATTATAATATTTATTATTTTTCTTCAAGGATGATTATTAATTCTCCATCTTTTATCATATCAAATTTTTCTCTTGCAGTCTTTTCAACGAATTCAATACTTTTAGCAAATTCAATGTCAGTTATTAGCTGATCAATTTGTTTTCCAAGAGTAATATTTTCAGCTTGAACTTTTTTGAGTTTATCTGAGATAATTTTATATTTAAAAAGATAACCTACAGTTGATATAATCAATAATACAAAAATAATGTTGAAAATTAGATTTCTAATGTTTATTTTCTTCATTCTTCATAAGTTTAATTGCTTCTTTTATAAGAAAATCAGAATTTTTTATGTCTTTATGGGTTTCAAGAACCTTATTAAGCAGATTTTTAGCTTCATTTGTAGAAAGCCCTAAATTTGTAAGAGCATTTTTAGCTTCTATGTATGATTCATTATTTATTTTAGATGATTCTATAAATGTATCAAAGTTATTGAGTTTTTCGCTTAAATATAGAATTATCTTTCTGGCGCTTTTCTCGCCTATCCCTGCTACTTTTTTTAAAGCTTCAAAATTGCTATCTGTAACTATATTAGAAATTTCATCAGGTGAGTATTTTGAAAGTATATTAAGGGCGACTTTGGAACTCATTTTTGGAATTGATGTTATTAGATTGAAAACTTTAATCTCGTTTTCGTTCTTAAACCCAAAAATATTAAAAGAATCTTCCCTCATAATAAGAACAGTCCTAATAGTTGATTCAGAATTTATATCAAAATTCTCTGGATGGGGAACATATATCTTTAAACCAAAACAGCCGTTAATTTCAATAATAATGGAATCTTCAAATTTGTTAATTATTTTCCCTTTTAAATAGGCTAGCATTTTTTCTTTAATAAGTTTTTAAAAAATGGCACATAGCAACTCCAACAGCATCGCAAGCATCATCAGATTTTGGTAATTCAATTTTTAAAATACTTTCTAAAATTATCTTGGTTTCTAACTTTGATGCTTTTCCGTACATAGTGAGTGTTTTTTTTACTTCAAGAGGTGTGTACTGAAATATTTGAATATTTAATTGAGCTGCAAGAAGTAAAATTATTCCTCTAACTTCTTCAATAGTTAAAGCTGTTTTTGTGTTTTTATTAAAATATAACTTTTCGATCGCAAAGCAGTCCGGTGAATATGAATTAGCTTTTTCTTTTAAGAACTCAAATATTTGATTAAGCCGCTTTTCTGTTTGAATTTTTTTTGTTACAAAATTATTAGTTTCGAGTACTTTAAATGAATCATGTTTATCTTTCTCTACTAATGCATAACCAGTATTGGCAATTCCGGGGTCTATCCCAAAAACTAACACTTCCTTTAGGTGGATGCAGCAAGAAATTTTTCTATTTCTTCATCAGAAATTTCAAAGTTAGCAAATACTCGCTGAACATCATCATGATCTTCTAACTCTGACATCAACCTCATCATACGTTGCGCATCCTCACCTTCAAGCTTAATACTTGTATTAGGTATTTTAATTATATCCGAAGATTCAACTTCAAAACCTTCTTTTTCAATCAAATCTTTAGTCTTAAATAAGTTTTCAGGAGTTGTTGTTAAAGTGTATTTTTCATCTTCTTTTTGTACATCAGAGGCATTAACTTTCATCGCCAGATCGAAAGCTTCCTCCTCGCTTAAAGAATCACTTTTAAGAACAATTTTACCAACAGAAGTAAACATCCATGAAACACAATTCTGCTCACCAAGACTTCCGCCAAATTTTGAGAATAATTTTCTAATTTCAGACATAGTACGATTCTTATTATCTGTGGTAACTTCAACTATTACAGCTACACCACTTGGCCCATACCCTTCGTAAACTAATTCTTCGTAAGTTGAACCATCGTTAAGTTCGCCTGTTCCTCTTTGAATTGCTCTTTTTATATTATCAGATGGCATACCTGCCGATCTTGCTTTTTCTATTGCTGCACGAAGTTTTGGGTTAGAATCAGGATTACCTCCTCCTTCCCTTGCAGCTATAGTAACTTCCTTTCCAATCTTTGTAAAAAGCCTACCCCTTGCAGCATCAGCTGCTGTTTTCTTTCCTTTTATATTATGCCATTTAGAATGTCCAGACATTTTTAAATTTCCTCCCCTTATATAAGATCAATAAATAATTTATGCATACTCAAATCAGTTGTTAATTCTGGATGGAATGTTAAACCCAGAATTTTATTGCATTTAACAAAGCAAATATTTCCTTTACTATCTTTAGCTAAAATATTTATATCTTTTCCGATACTTTTTATTATGGGTGCTCTAATAAAAACAGCTCTAAAAGGTTCGCTAAAACCTAAAATATTAATATCTTCTACAAAACTAAATAATTGAGAACCATACCCATTCCTAACAACTTCTATATCAAGGACCTTTAATGAATCCTGCCCTGTATCAACTTTGCTTGCTAAAAGTATTAACCCTGCACAGGTAGCAAGAGTAGGCATACCTTCAAAAATTGCTTCTTTTAGTGCATCAAACAATCCGTTTTCTTTTAACAGTTTAATATGAGTTGTACTTTCACCCCCTGGAAGAATTATTCCGTTTACTTTTGCTAGTGTATCAATATTCTTTACTCTAACTGCTTCTATATTCAATTTTTCAAGACATAAAATATGTTCTTCTACTGAACCCTGAAATCCAAGCACACCAACCTTCATTAAATTTATATTCCTCTAACTTGTAACTTCTCACTCTCCTTAAGAAGGTTGATATCTATACCCTTCATTGGTTCTCCTAATCCTTCTGATACTGAAGCAATTATATCTGGTTCATTATAATGTGCAGTTGCATCAACAATTGCTTTTGCCATTTTTGGAGGATTAGAAGATTTAAATATTCCCGAACCAACGAAAACTCCATCAGCACCAAGCTGCATCATTAAAGCAGCGTCAGCTGGCGTAGCTACGCCACCAGCTGCAAAGTTAACTACAGGCAATCTACCAAGTTTTCTGACCTCAAAAAGAAGTTCAATTGATACAGAGAGGCTTTTGGCTTCAGAATAAAGCTCTTCTTCTGACATACTCGACACTTTTCTTATTTCATCCTGGACTTTTCTCATATGTGTTACAGCTGAGACAACATTTCCAGTCCCTGCTTCGCCTTTTGTTCTTATCATAGATGCTCCCTCGGAAATTCTCCTTAATGCTTCACCTAAATCTCTACAACCACAAACAAATGGAATTTTAAATTTTGTTTTATCTATGTGATGTTCTTCATCTGCTGGAGTTAAGACTTCACTTTCGTCAATGTAGTCTATGCCTAATGCCTCTAAAACCTGAGCTTCGACAAAATGCCCTATTCTGCATTTAGCCATAACTGGAATAGAAACTGCTTTTTTAATTGCTTTAACTATTAATGGATCTGCCATTCTTGCTACACCACCAGCAGCTCTGATGTCAGCAGGTACTCTCTCAAGTGCCATCACAGCAACTGCACCAGCTTCTTCCGCTATTTTTGCTTGTTCGGGAGAAGTAACATCCATTATTACTCCACCTTTTAGCATTTGTGCTAAACCTCTATTTGTAATAATTATATCATTTAAAGTCATTTTAAATCACCACCAAATTAATTTATATTAATATTATTATACATAAAACTCTGTTATTTTTCTAAATACTTCTAATAAATTTCCAAAATTGGATCAGTTCAATTAAATCTTAATACGTTAACTCAAAATCAAATATCCTATTTTAGTATATTTTTAAATGGTTCAAGCAACAAGATGTAAAAGTAGAATTAAATATAAATAAAAAAAATATAGTGAATTTTCCTATTTGACTCATTAAATAAGTTGACCTTTTTAAGGTGTGATGATTATTCTCGAGGTTAACGGAGAGGTAAGCCATACTCGAATTCTTTTATCAATGTTCCATTTATTTTTTTGCTTTTTGAATCTAAATTTTCATGGTAACTGGGAAACGATAGTATAAGATAACAATTGTCTCTCTTTTAAGAAAGAAAAAAATCATCGAGATTTAATTGTTTGAGAATAAAATATAATTTTTTTAGTATTATTATCAGGTAGCAATATTAAAATATTTTAAATAAATCAATAAAAAGGAGAGTAATTGTGGAAAAATATTTCGATAATCCGGGAGAAATTGCTCAAAATTTGGCTGAAAATGTTTGTACCAACAAAGCTAATTTACAACTTATAAAGCTCATTGTTCTTGGTATACTTGGAGGTGCTTTTATAGCTTTTGGGGGAATGATGTCTACTTTAATCTTATATGATAGCGCGAAATATGTAGGATATGGTATTGGGAAATTTATATCTGGAATTGTTTTTAGCCTTGGACTTATATTGGTTGTTGTGGGTGGAGCAGAATTATTCACTGGTAATAACTTAATTATTATATCATTTCTGGATAAAAGAATTTCTCTCTTAAAATTATTGCGAAATTGGATAGTTGTGTATTTATGTAACTTTATTGGTGCATTATTAATGGTTTTGCTGTATTATTATAGCGGTTTATGGAAAACAAATGATTATTCGCTCGGAGCTACAATTTTGTCTATAGCTAATACAAAAGTGAATTTCACAGCAATTGAAGCATTTTGTCGAGGTATACTATGTAATTGGCTTGTATGCCTTGGAATTTGGTTATCTTTTGCCTCAAGTGATATTACAGGTAAAATACTATCAATCGTATTTCCTGTTACTGCCTTTGTTGCACTTAGCTTTGAACATTGTGTAGCCAATATGTATCTAATTCCTATTGGTATTTTTTTAAGTAATAATCAAAAAGTTTTAAGTAGTTTAAGTCTTTCATTAAATCAATTTACCAATCTAAATATTTATGGGTTTTTTGTAAAGAACTTAATACCTGTAACTATAGGAAACATAATCGGTGGAGCCTTTTTTGTAGGTTTCTTATATTGGCTGGTTTACCTAAAAAAACAAGAAAAATAAAAACTTAGTTTATGAATGGTTTATTTTTTATTTAGTGGCACAATAATTTAACTATAAGCATTTAAAACACAGGTTTAAATTGGAAAACATTTTATTGTATATAGGCTATACTGGTATTATAAGAGGAAAAGTATTCTAATTTTGAGAAATAAAATATTTAACATCTTTAGTTATTTTAATTAGTGAGTTTCTTTTTTCTAAAAATCTTTTCTTACTTTTATAGAAGAGGTTTTAATTATTTTGTGCATTTATGAAGAATCTCAGTTTTTAATAAATTGAGTATTTCTTCAAAAGTTTTGCTTCCTAAATTTTCACCATGCCTTTTTCTGATGGAAAGAGTACCATTTTCTTCTTCATTCTTACCTATTATTGCTATATAAGGAATTTTTTCTTCTTCAGCCTTTCTTATTTTTGAATTTAGTCTTTCATTTTCTATGTCAGCAACACATCTAATGCCATTTTCTTTAAACTTATCTCTAATTTTAATAACATACTCGTTTACTGATTCTGATATTGAAAGAATTCTAATTTGTTCAGGAGCTATCCATAATGGCAAATCTCCACCATAATGCTCTAATAATATACTTATGAACCTTTCAAGGGAGCCAAGTATTGCTCTATGAAGCATAATGGGTGTATGTTCTCTCCCGTCCTTATCGATATAAGTTAAATTAAATCTTTCTGGAAGATTAAAATCAACCTGAATTGTCGTACATTGCCATTCTCTCTGAAGAGCATCTTTAATCTTTAGGTCTATTGCTGGACCATAAAATTTAGCTTCTCCATAGTCTACTTGATATTCAATTCCCATAGATTTTACTATTTCTTCGAGTCTTTCTTCAAAAAAGTCCCATTTAACTGGATCCCCAACATATTTGTCTTTTAAGCTTTTATCTCTAATACTAAGGTAAATCTTATAATCTTCAAATCCGAATGAATGAAGCATAAATTTAGCTAAGTCCATAAGATTATAAAGTTCTTCGGTTATTTGGTCTTCTCTACAGAATATATGAGCATCGTCCATAGTAAAACCTCTAACACGGAGAAGTCCATGTAGAACACCTGATTTTTCATATCTGTAAACATTTCCAAGTTCAAACAATCTAATTGGTAAATCTCTATAACTTCTAATTTCGCTCTGATAAACTCTTAAATGAAATGGACAATTCATAGGCTTAAGTATGTAAGATTGATTATCGGCTTCCATTGGTGGATACATTGATTCTTTATAATGACTTAAATGTCCAGAAGTTTGCCATAATGATGATAGTCCTATGTGAGGAGTTTTTATAAGTTCGTACCCCCTCTTTTGGTGAACTGAAACTTCAAATTTTTCAATTATATCTCTTAAAATTCCTCCTTTTGGTAGCCATATCGGAAGACCAACACCTATTTTTTCGTCAAACATAAACAATTTTAAAGTTTTACCTAATTTTCTATGATCTCTTTTTTGAACTTCAGACAGAAATTTTAAATATTCTTCAAGCTCAGAAGATGTAAAGAATGCTGTTCCATATATTCTTTGGAGCATTTTGTTAGCTTCGTTACCTCTCCAGTATGCACCTGCAACATTTAACAGTTTAAAATATTTCACATCTCCAGTTGAGGATACATGAGGTCCTTTGCAGAGATCAGTAAATTCTCCTTGAGAATAGATTGTTATTTCTTCATCGCTTATTTCGTCTAATAGTTCTAATTTATAAGTTTCGTTTGCCTCTGAAAATATCCTTCTTGCTTCATCTTTTGTTACAATTTTTTTTACTATTGGATAATTTGCATCTATTATCTTTCTCATTTCCTCTTCAATTATTGGAAGATCTTCTGGAACAAAACGATGTTCACTATCAAAATCATAATAAAAACCATTCTCGATGGAAGGACCTATTGCAAGCTTTGTATCTTTAAAAAGCCGCTTTACTGCTTGAGCAAGAATATGTGAAGCAGAATGTCTCAATGTATCAATGTTTATTTCTTTGTCATTTTCTTCCATATTTTACACCTCTTTTTGAAAAATGGCGGAGAAGGCGGGATTCGAACCCGCGAGACAAGTTTGATCTCGTCTACTCGCTTTCCAGGCGAGTGCCTTCAGCCACTCGGCCACCTCTCCAAAACTACAATAAATTTTAATATATCGGCATATTATACCAAAAAGAAAACATAATTTCTTGATAAATTATATTATATTATATTAAGAAGTATTATTTGGTAAAATATATCTATTTATTTTTAAAGCCGAAGTGGCGGAATTGGCAGACGCGCTAGGTTCAGGTCCTAGTGAGGGAAACCTCTTGTGGGTTCAACTCCCACCTTCGGTATTTTGTCTGTGGATAAAATAGCTACATATAAAGAGTTGATTTTATTTTTTCAATATCTAACAAGATTTCTGGATTTCTTAATTTTATAACAGATTATAATTATGTAACTCTGTTTATATTACCTTCTTTAGTTCATTAGGTCAATATAAATGAAGTTTTTCGATAATTTTATCACATATTTTAACTATATAATATTACTAATATTAGATTATGATTTTAAATACTTATTAAAATTTTATAGAGTTATCCTTAAAGTATTTTGCAAATTATCAGAGCAATAAAAAACAAGTTAAAGCAAATGTATTATTTAATAGTCGTTCTTATTATGATACTTATCAACATTTTATTAACTTGTCGGGATGATGGGATTCGAACCCATGACTTCTTGGTCCCGAACCAAGCGCTCTACCAAACTGAGCCACATCCCGTTGGAAATAAAAAATGGTCGGGGCGAGAAGATTCGAACTTCCGACCCCCAGCACCCCATGCTGGTGCGCTAGCCAAACTACGCTACGCCCCGTTATCTATTTAAAATTTTACTATTATTTTTGGAATTTCAAAATTTTTTGAGTCTTACCCAATCAAATGCTTCTATTGCATACTTTATAAATTCTCTAAGTTCTAAATAATTATTTTCTATTGAAGCGTTTAGAATAGTATTATAAAGAGATTTTTCTATATCAAAATTCCTGTATGCAGACTTATAAACATTTAGCAATTTGTCGAATATAAGTTCGAAATCTTCTACTCCAAATTTTCTTAAATTAATTCTATTTTTTATTGAAGGAGAAATTTTTATATCTTTTAGAGGAGTTGTTGCAATAACAAGAAAAATATAGGGTTCTTTATAAGAGTAGGGAGTGGGACGAACTTGATTGTGAGCCATAGAGTAATTTATTTTACGAAGTTTTTCATCATTAAGGGAAACCCTAATAAGTCCATCCATAAAGTTTAATCCGCGCATATAAAGTTCACTATTCCAGATATGTGTAATTTCTTCAAATTCATCAATAATTATTACCAAACCACCTAATTTTAATTCCCGGATAATATAACTTAAACCACTTATAATGTAGCAATAAAAATCGGCAGCTGTCGAAAAATCGTACAATGCTGGTATAGCTTGCCCTCCCTTTACACGATAAGGTGAAAACTTAGATGTAGCATACTCTTTAGTGGATTCTCCTTCTATCCATTGCCAGAAAACTTCGCTTTTTGAATCAAGGTTATCCAGTTCTTTAACTCTATTTAAAACGGGGGTAAAGAAGCAATGATCATCAATTTTAAGTTTTGTTGCTTCAATTAAAATATCTCTAAAGCTATAATCGTAGTTATCCTTTATAAAGTGTAGGTTATAAACGAGCTCATGATACACTTTTTTAGGTCTGAATGGGGGAGTTTCTTGGGCATGAAGTTCGCAATAGGTTGTGGCAAAACCTTCTTTCAAAGATAAATGCCGAAAATATTCTAAAAGGTGCGACTTTCCAGAACCATATCCTCCTTCAATCAGGCAAACATCACTTATGCCGTTTCTTAAGTTTTCTAATCCATTCTTTAAAACGTTAATTTCTGTTTCTCTGCCAAATGTAAATAGTTCTATATCTTGATGAGGAACAATTCCCATTCTAAACGACTCAAGAATTCTTTTTGAAGAGATTTCATCTAAATTAATTTCAGAATTTTCTTTTACTTTAATTGGCTTTAACCATTTTGTAGGAAGCCACAAATTCAAACCATTCAAAAATTTTACCCTTGCTTCAGTTCCATCCCAGCGTGTTTCAAGCACAACACCTTCACCAAATATGTTGTGGATGACAAGCTTAGAATTCTTCTCCTTCAACCTCTTCCCTCTCTTTTTGAAGTAGTGATTTAGCAGTTGAACGGAATAACTCTCTTGCAGTTGATTTATCGATAGGTGTATTGTTTACTTTAATCCTTTGGAATGCCTCTATTACTGCGATAACAAATATTCTCCTATAGCTTACATCAAGAAACTGTGATTCAAGTGAAACATTAATTATGTTTCTCAAGGACTCTTCAAGGACTTTATTATTAAAATCATAAAAATATGCAATCTCATATATTTTTGCTAATTTTAGTCCCAATTCCTTTAAAAATTCAGATGGAGAAATTCCTATATCTTCAAGATTAATTTTTACTCCCATAGGATTAACTTTGGTAAAACTTGAGCGAAGACGCTGATTTAAAGCTTCGTAAACACCGCCACTTCCTTCAAGAAGTAGATTTTCATCGGGTATTGCATAGAAAAACATAGCTCCTGGAAGTTTTGAGTTTCCGCATTCGTCTATTATTTGCCTTAAATTATCTAAAGCTCTTCTTCTATCTCGAGATGAGGATATGCTCATTCCACGTTCAGCTTCATCAAAGAGAAATATAATTCCTGAATAGCCAATCAAATTTATAAATTGAACCAAACTTCGTAGCATCCTAAAAGCATTAGTCCTGTCAATTCGCTCGGATATTCTATATTTATATTTAAGGTCTCTCGAGATATCTTCTCCTTTAAGCCATTGTGCAAGCGAATAAAAAAGCTCTTCATCATCATTTGAGAGACCTGATAAAGCTCCTTTTGTAGCATTCACAAAACTAGTACTTTCAAGGTTTTTGATGAGGGATAAAAAATTCTTTTCTTCTTTTACCTGTTCATACCATTTCCTTAAAAGTGCTTCTATACCAACTTCCCAAGGTTTAAGTATTTCCGTTGTACTTAATGGTGGAGTAATATTTAAAGCGATGTTTCTATAAACTAATTCTAATCTATCAAACGGACACTCTGTTGCACTTAAGCTAACATAACTTGTTACATAATTATTTTTCCAAGCGAGATCTCTTATCAGGTAAAGAAAATGAGATTTACCACCTCCATAATTACCAACAATTAACTTAAATGATGATAAGTTGTATTTTAAAATATCATTTAAATATTCATTTTCAATAACATTTAAATAAGGTTCAAGCCCAACATTAAAATATTCAACTCCTACTTCTGGAGGTGTGCCTGAACTACCCAGTTTATGGATTATTACTTTTGCAAGTTTAGGGTCTAAATCTAATTCATTCATCTTTTTTATTCTTAAAACAATACTTCTCTTACTTTATTCTCTGTCTCAATTGAAATATATGAATAATATGTCCCGTCTCCTTCGTCGTTATCAGGAATCCAGATAGAGTTTTTTTTATCTCCTGTTGCATCAAAAGTAGCTACATAAAACTTTAGTCCCTTAACTGCATTATTCGATTTTCGCAAAATGTAAAGAAGATAAGATAATTTTATCCTTGAATAGTCTCGAAAATTTTCTTTTTTAGGGTCGGTAAAGAATTTTTGAGGTTGTTTAATGAAAACAAATTCATTCAGAACTTCAATAATTGGCAACTTTTCACCAATTATTTTTCCAGTTAATAATAGTCTTCTCTTGTAAGCTTCCGTAAAATCCTTAAATAGTTCAACAGGATCTATCTTTTCGCTATTAAGCTCCTTATCAAATTTAGTTATTGAATCATAAATAGAAGTTGGATTTAGAGGTATTTTTGATTTTATCTTCTCCACTTCAGGACCAAAAAATAATTGAGCCTCTCCAAACTCAAAGTTAAGTTTTATTGTATACATTCCAACTCTCAATGTTGGATACTGTCCTTTAATGGTTTTCCCATCTTTTTTAAATAAATCACTTAATTTTTCACCAAAACTAAATCGGAAATCATCTTTTGCTTTCTCTAAAATCTCCTTTTCATCGTTAATAAGATTTAAAATTGAGGTTTTAATTGGGAAAGGTGGTAAAACATCAGCTAATTTGGTTATCTCAGTTAAATTCTTTTCAGCCAAATAAGCATTATCTAAAAGATTTTCTTTTGACTTATTATATTTAGCTAATAATTTTAATACTTTATCTAAATTTTTTGTGAGTGATTTAATGTTATCAATTATTTCTTTCACAACACAATTATATAAATAACAATAAAAAATCAAATATTCATTCGTATTTATATGTAATAATTGAAGTTACTAATCAAAAATGAGAATTATACCAATGTTTATTATATAAGTTTTGCGAGAGAAAATCAGTTTCTATGCTTAATTCCTCAGATAATAATAACTCCAAAATTATATTTGGTAAAGAGATTTAATTGTTAGTTATATAAGAGGCACACAAAAGGACTATAGAAAATATTTTCATGCCTTATTATGGCAGAAATGCCATGAAGTGTTAAAGTGAAATCTTTACTTATCCATAAATTACTAAATAACAATATAATAAATTATAAATATAATAATAACATGAAAGTAGAAATGGGATCCAAAATAAAAACTACACTGCCAGCTCTTAAGTATAGAAATTTTAGACTTTTTTTTAGCGGTCAAGCAATCTCTTTAATAGGGACCTGGATACAAAATATTGCTCAACCGTGGCTTGTCTTAACTTTAACTGATTCTCCTTTTCTTCTTAGTTTAGTTGTTACATTTCAAACTTTGCCCCAGATGGTATTTTCGTTATTTATTGGTCCTTTGATTGATAAAGTTTCAAAGAAGAAAATCTTAATTTTTACTCAAAGTTCATTTGCAATACTTGCAGCAATTTTGGGAATTTTAACATTAACTAAGAGAGTGGAGTACTGGCATGTTCTTGTGGTTGCAACAATGTTTGGTTTTCTAAATACTCTCGATATGCCAGCAAGGCAGTCATATATGGTGGAATTGGTAGGGAAAGATGATTTAATGAACGCCATTGCATTGAATTCTTCAATATTTAATCTTGCAAGAATTATTGGACCTGCAATAGGAGGAATTCTTATTGGTTTTGTTGGTATAGGAATTTGTTTTTTACTAAATGCTGTTTCCTATATAGCAGTGATAGCTCAACTACTTAAAATAAGCACAGTGAGCGTGAAAAATGATATGCAAATTAATAAATTATTTAAAGGATTTTTTAAAGATGTTGTTGAAGGATTAAAATATATTTTCACTAAAGAAGGAATAAAGGTAACAGTGGCTTTATTTGGTATTATTAGTATATTTTGCATGAATTTTAGTGTATTGATACCAGTTTTTTCTCAAAATTTCTTAAAGTTGGATTCTAAAGGATTTGGAATGTTAATGACCGCTATGGGTGTAGGGGCTCTTGTTGGTGCTCTTTTTGTTGCTTTAAGCAAAAACAGTAAGCCAAAACTTACTACAATAGTTATTGCAGCATTTGGATTATCTATTGGAGAGGCTTTGATGTTTTTTGCGAGTAATTTCTATTTAGCCTTTCTATTATTAGTATTTATTGGCTTTTTTATGATATTATTCACCACTTCCGTTAATACTACTCTTCAGCTTGAGTCAGAAGACAACATCAGAGGAAGAGTTATGAGTGTTTACTCATTTGTCTTTGTTGGTGTTGCTCCTATAGGTTCTCTCTACGCTGGTGGATTAGCAAGTAAATTAGGAGCAAATATGGCTTTTACTATAAGTGGTATAATAGGGCTTATTGGAAC
>ERZ795060.2419-NODE-2419-length-18924-cov-5.330224_pt1 | contig 18924 bp, 18 predicted proteins | sample MGYA00375144_ERZ795060 | MGnify/ENA primary metagenome ERZ795060 (study PRJEB30189, sample SAMN05720157) | activated sludge metagenome | isolation source: anaerobic digester from wastewater treatment plant | place: Japan | collected 2015-05-15 ...
ATAGTGTAGTTGACAGTAAAAGCAACATATAACAAAATAAAAAAGTAAATGGGGTTTAGTAAATATTTACATAAATTTTGACTTTTCTAAATTTTTGTGATAAAATATTTAGTTCACTTTTAAAACAAAAATTAGACAATATTAAATCATAGTTTAAATTAAAAGGAGGAAAAAGATGGCAAAAACAAAAAAGAAAAAATATATTTATTTTTTTGGAGAGGGAAAAGCAGAAGGTAAAGGAGATATGAAGGATTTACTGGGAGGAAAGGGTGCAGGACTTGCTGAAATGACAAACGCGGGGATTCCTGTACCTCCTGGTTTTACCATTACAACTGAAATGTGCAAATATTACTATCAACACAATGAAAAACTTCCTGAGGACTTTGATGAAGAACTTAAAAAATACTTAAAAAAACTTGAAAAGGTTACAGGTAAAAAATTTGGAGATACTAAAAATCCGCTTTTGGTTTCTGTAAGGTCCGGTGCTAAATTTTCAATGCCTGGTATGATGGATACAATTTTAAATCTTGGGCTTAATGATGAAGCAGTTAAAGGACTTGCTGAAAGTACAGGAAACGAAAGGTTTGCCTATGATGCCTACAGAAGATTTATCCAGATGTTTGGAAATGTTGTTATGGGCATAGATAAAAATGAGTTTGAAAAAATACTTGAAGAAAAAAAAGAGGAAAAAGGTGTACATTATGATTCGGAACTTAATGCAGAGGATTTGAAAGAAATTGTTGAAAAATATAAAAAAATTTATAGAGAAAAAACAGGAAAAGATTTTCCTCAGGACCCTATGGAACAATTGAAAATGGCTATAAATGCTGTTTTTAAATCTTGGAATAATCCCAGAGCAATAACTTACAGAAAACTAAATAAAATTCCGGACGACCTCGGAACCGCAGTAAATATAGTAACTATGGTTTTTGGAAATATGGGCAATGATTCAGGAACAGGTGTGGGATTTACAAGGAATCCATCAACAGGAGAAAAAGAGTTTTACGGTGAATATTTAACAAATGCGCAGGGAGAAGATGTTGTTGCTGGTATAAGAACTCCAAAACCAATAAGTGAACTTGAAAAAGAAATGCCTGAAGTATATAAACAACTTAGAGAAATTACTGATAGATTGGAAAAACATTATAGAGATGTCCAGGATTTTGAGTTTACTATTGAAAGAGGGAAATTATATATGCTTCAGACAAGAACAGGAAAAAGAACACCCCTTGCAGCGGTTAAAATTGCGGTTGATATGGTAAAAGAGGGATTGATAACAAAAGAAGAGGCAATAATGAGGGTAGAACCATCTCAAATTGACCAATTACTTCATCCTATAATTGACCCAAAAGCAAAGGTGGAACCTGTAGCAAAAGGACTTCCCGCATCCCCTGGAGCTGCAAGTGGAAAAATCGTATTTACAGCAGATAAGGCAGAAGAAATTGGAAAAACAGAACCAGTAATACTTGTAAGAGAAGAAACAAGTCCTGATGATATACATGGTATGGCAACTGCAAAAGGAATTTTAACAAGTAGAGGAGGAATGACTTCTCATGCAGCAGTAGTTGCAAGAGGAATGGGAAAACCCTGTGTAGTTGGATGTGGAGCTATACAAATTGATGAAAATAAAGGAGTTATGATTATAAGCGGAAAAGAAGTTAAAGAATATGATTGGATTACTATAGATGGAGGAACTGGAAATGTTATGATAGGCAAAGTTCCTACGATAGAAGCAGGTATAACTGGAGAATTTAAAACAATAATGGAATGGGCGGATGAAATAAGAAAATTAGGTATTAGAGCAAATGCAGATATACCAAGAGATGCAAAAAAAGCCAGAGAATTTGGAGCAGAGGGAATAGGCCTTTGCAGAACAGAACATATGTTTTTTGCACCTGAAAGATTACCCTATGTTGTAGAAATGATTATGGCAGAAACAGAAGAAAATAGAAGAAAAGCACTTGATAAACTTTTACCATTTCAAAAAGAAGATTTTATTGGGTTATTTAGAGAAATGGAAGGTTATCCTGTAATTATAAGAACTCTTGACCCACCTTTACATGAATTTTTACCAAAAAGAGAAGAACTTATGGTAGAAATTGCTTTAATGAAAGAAAGAAAAGAGGACCCTGAAAAAATAAAAGAGAAAGAAAAAATACTTAAAAGAGTTGAACAATTTCATGAATTCAATCCAATGCTTGGTCACAGAGGTTGTAGATTAGGAATAACATATCCAGAAATCACAGAAATGCAGGCAAGAGCAATTATGGAGGCAGCATGTGAACTTGCCAAAGAAGGAAAAACAGTAATTCCTGAAATAATGATACCACTTGTAGGAAATGTAGAAGAACTTAAGCATCAAAAGGAAATAGTCGTGAGAGTTGCAGAAGAAGTAATGAAAAAATATGGAGTAAAAATAAAATATATGGTTGGTACAATGATAGAAGTCCCACGTGCTGCTTTAACTGCCGATGAAATTGCAAAAGAAGCAGATTTCTTTTCTTTCGGAACAAATGATTTAACCCAGATGACCCTTGGATTCAGTAGAGATGATGTTGGAAAATTTTTATTCTATTATCTTGAAAAGAAAATTTTAAAAGATGACCCATTTATGACGCTTGATCAAATAGGTGTAGGACAACTTGTTAAAATCGGAATAGAAAAGGGGAGAAAAACAAATTCTAAACTTGAAGTTGGAATATGCGGAGAACATGGAGGAGACCCTGAAAGTGTAAAATTCTGTCATAGGGTTGGTATGAATTATGTATCCTGTTCTCCTTATAGAATACCTGTTGCAAAACTTGCAGCAGCACAGGCAGTAGTTGAAGAAAAATTAAAAATTGAATATACAAGCAAGTAAATAAATAGAAAGCATTACATCTTCTGTGAGATAAAGAAGAAAATAAAAAGGATGAGATTACTTGTTTTTAATTGTGGAAGTTCATCTTTAACTTTTAAAATTCTTGAAACCGATGGAAAAATTTATAATGTTTTCCTTTATGGTAAAGCACACAGAGTAGGGGTTAAAGGAATCGAGGAATCTTTTATTGAAATTTCTTACAAGGATAAATGCGAAAAAATTGTAACCTCTTTAAGAAATCATAAAGAATCAGCAGAAATAGTAATAGATTTTTTAATAAAAAATTCAATTAAACCGGATGGGATAGGGCATAGATTTGTCCATGGAGGGGATTATTTTAAAGGAAATACTTTAATAGATGAAAAAAACATTGATACTTTAAGAAAATGTTTACCTTTGGCTCCTATCCATAATTCAATTTCCTTGAGTGTCATTGAAGTTTGCAGAAGGAAATATCCTGATGTACGGGAATTTGTAGTTTTTGATAATTTTTTTCACAAAACAATACCCGAAATACATTCAAGATATCTATTACCAAAAAATCTTATAGAAAAATTTGGTTTCAAAAAATATGGATTTCATGGCTTATCCTATTATTATGTAACAAAAAAAATCTATGAAATTCTAAACCTGGATATTGAAAAAGATGAATTAAAAGTTGTTGCATGCCATCTTGGAACAGGAGGTTCAAGTGTCTGTGCAATTAAAAATGGGAAATCCATTGATACTTCCATGGGTTATTCACCAAATTCCGGTTTGATGATGAGTACCCGAACAGGAGATATTGATCCTATGTTGTTATTCTATATTATGTACTTATACAGAATAAACGTAGAGGAACTCATAGATCTGATTAATAAAAAGAGTGGAATTCTTGGTATATCTGGTTTTTCAAGTGATTTGAGGGATGTAATAAATGCCATTTTAAAAGAGAAAAAAGAAAATGCCAAACTTGCTTTTGAGATGTATACATACAGATTGAAAAAATATGTAAGCAGTTATATATTTTTATTGAAAGGTATAGATGTTCTTATTTTTACAGATGATATAGGTGTTAAAAATCCTCTTGTAAGGGAAAAAATATGTGAAAACATGGATTGGGCTGGAATAGTAATTGATAAAGAAAAAAATAAAAATATAAATGAAAAAGAGATAAATTTTATTCATAAAGAAGAATCAAAAGTTAAAATTGCAGTAATTCCTACGGATGAAGAGATTGTAATAGCATGGGAGGGTTATAAATTAATAAAGGAGATAATTAAATGATTGTGTTTTTCAGTAATAAATTTCCAGAAATTGAAATCATTGAATTTACCAAAAATCATCATAGAAAAAGATATGCAGAAAAAAAAGATTATTTGCTAAAACTTTATAAAAAAAAGAATGTTGAAATTTTTATCTACAACTTTGAATTTACGGGGGATATTATTAAGGAGCCTTTTCAAAAAGTAAATGGAAATCTTTTAAAAAAACTTTCTCAAATTATACCTTTTGCTTATGAAAAAATATCAATTCTTTATGAATTGACAGATTTATTTTATAGAAACTTTCCAGAAAAAAAACATTTTATTCTTTCTGATACCGGTTTTTTCTCCACATTACCGGAGTATGTTTCAAATTATGCACTTCCTTATGAATTTGTAAAGAAAAAAATAAAAAGATATGGTGTTTCTGGACTTTTGCATCAATGGGTTTACGAGAAAACAAATAAAACTAGCAATAAAAAGGGAAATAAAGTAATTTCAGTATATTTAAGTGATTTTCCCAATATATGTACAATAAAAAATGGCAAAGCAATAGAGAGTTCGGTTGGATTTACACCTGTTGAAGGATTACCCTCTATTAAAACAGTCGGGGAACTGGACTCTCAGATTATATTTTTCCTTTATGTATGTGGATTTACAATGAATGAGATTCATGAAATTTTAACTTCAAAAAGCGGTTTTTCTTCTATTCTTGGCAAAAATTGTGATATTGATGATGTTGTAAAAAATAAAAAAACAAGAGATATATTGCGATATTACATTTTAAAACATATAGGGGCATATATTGGAATATTGAATGGTATTGATAGAATTATATTTTCAGGGAAAAAGAACAACTTAATTTTAGATTTTATAAAATACTGTTGTGAAGAAATGAATTTTATAGAGATAAAAATAAAGGATAAAATAAGGCAAGGAGAAGACATTTTTTATTTAACAGACAAAGAATCTGATGTGGAAGTTTGTTTTATAAAAGAAAACAGAATGGAAATGATAAAATATTACATAGAAGAAATAAAAAAGGAGGAATAAAAAATGGAAAAAAGAAAAAGATTTCTTGTTGATGTTGGAATAGAAGATTTACCTTATCCAATAATAGTTCCTTCCAAGTTAGAAAAAGAGGGACAGCACACAGTGGCGAACATTTCAGTAAAAACAAGGATTATGCAGGAATTTGAACCCATTTGGATTGATAAATTTATAAATATTCTTCACAAACACAGAAAAAAAACAAAAGTTATAAGAGAAATAGATGAGATTCTAAAAGATCTGGTAGAGGATTTAAAAACATCAAGTGCTGAAATAATGTTTTTATATCCATACTTTGTGGAAAAAACAACCCCTGTTTCAAAAGAAAAATGTCTGGTTAAATATACCTGTTCTTTTGCTGCTAAAATGTCAATTGCGGAAGAAAACATTTCAAATTTTTTCAGAATTGAAATCCCTGTAATAACAACATATCCTGCTTCTTCAAAGGATAAACCTGGTGGACTTTTTGGACAGTTAAGTAAAGTTATTTTAACGATACAACCTGCAAAGGATATATACATAGAGGATATTGTTGAATTAGTTGAAGAACATGCTCTTGTTCCAATTTATTCATATCACTCAGAAGAAGATCAAACATATCTTATTAAAAAAATTCATTCTGTTGAAAAAACAAGTGTAGAGATGGTAGATGAAATAAAGAATGAACTTGCAAAGAAAAAAGAAATAAAATGGTACTCTATATATTGCTATAACTACGGAATGCTTCATTCTTACAGCACTGTTATAACAATAGAAAAGAGTTTATGGGTCCCGTTTTCAGAATCATAATAATAACTTAATAATTACATAACTTAAGAACTTAATAAATTCATAATTTGAGAACTTATAAACTTCATAATTTATTATTTAAAAGGTAGAATTTATAAATATCATTAAAAATAGGATGAAGATTATTTGAGTTGTTTTTTCAATAAAATAAAAAAATCAAGAGACAATTTAATCATCTAGGAAAATTTTTTATTCTTATTTTTGTAAAAAATTTAAAAATCATTTTTTTATTTTTTAAAATTATGGTAAAATTGAACACAATTAATTAAATTAAGTTTTTTATATTATTTTGAACAAGAGTTTAAAAATGAATACACATGATTTTTTAGAACTTATAAAAAAAGATTTTGGAGAAATGGGACCGGAAGAAGGTTTAAGATTTAAATATTTTGATGATGAAATAAAAGGAATTGTTGTATGCTGGATGGTTTCAAAAAAAGTACTTGATTTTACAGTGAAGAATAAATTTAATCTAATAGTTTCACATGAAGATTTATACTTTCCACCTGAATATGCAAAAGGAGATGGTGCAGGAGTTATAAGTAATTACAGAAAAGAAATTATTGAGAAAAACAGAATCAATTTTGTAAGATTACATTACACAGTGGATAAAAATTTTATTTTTGATGTTTTTGATAAACTTTCGGAAGGAAATCTTTTGATAAATGAAAATTTTTATAGAGTTTATGAATTTGAAAATAAAATATTAAAAAATCTTGCAAAAGAATTAAAAAATAAATTCAAAGTTAAGTTTTTAAGAATAACAGAACCTGAAAAAAAAGTCAGAAGAGCAGGGTGTCTTGTTGGAGGTTTAGGATTAAGTATAAACTCAAAATTTATTGATAAAATTCTGTCTTATAATGTTGATACAGTTATTGCAGGAGAGGTGGATGAATATACAATAAGAGGTCTTTCAGATTTAAAAATTGGAATTATAGAACTTGGTCATGAAGCAAGTGAAACACCTGGACTAATAAAATTTACAGAATATTTAAAGAAAAAATTGTCTGAACTTCCTGTTAAGTATTTAAAAAATACATATCCTGTAAAGATTTTGAAATAAAAGGAGGATACTATAGTTCAACTTTCTGTATGTATAGAAATGTTCTGGAGAGGTATTCCTGAAGAAGAAAAAATAAAAAAGGTCAAAAATCTTGGATTTCCTGCTTTTGAATTCTGGGGATGGAAAAATAAAGATATAGAAAAAATTAAAAAAGCGAAAGAAGAAAACGGTCTGACATTAGCAACTTTTTGTTTTGAACCAAATGGAGTGTTAACTACAGATGAAGTTAAAATTGAAGAAATTATAAAAGGGGCAATTGAAACTGCAAAAATTGCTAAAATACTTGATTGTAAAAAATTAATACTGACAACAGGTAATATTGTTTACGGAGAATCAAATGAGGTTACCAGAAGAAGAATTATAAAAAAATTGAAAGAGATAGTAAAAATAGCCGAGGAAGAGGATTTAATTTTATTGCTGGAACCATTAAATCCAATAGTAAATCATAAAGGATACTTTTTAGCAAAAACTATTGAAGCAATAGATATTTTAGAAGAAATAAATTCACAAAACTTAAAGATTCTTTATGATATATATCATCAGCAAGTTACAGAAGGAAACATTATTTCAACAATACAAAAATATATTGACTATATAGGACACTTCCATACAGCAGGAGTACCTGGAAGACACGAATTGATAGGTGGAGAACTGGATTATAGAAGAATTTTTGAAATTATAGACAAAACTGGTTATAACGGGTTTATAGGACTTGAATTTTCTCCGACAAAGACAGATGATGAAGCATTAAAAGAAACCCTGAATTTAACCCGTTTTTGAAAGAAATATAAATTTGGTATAAACTAAGAGAGAAAAATAGATTTTTCGGAGTATATTCTTTTTATCATAAAAATTTTATTTCCTTTTTTTTTAAAAAATCATTTCTAAAATCTAAAAAATATTTTTTTTCTTTTTAATATGTGATACAATTAAATTGAGGGCAGTTGATAAAATACATTAAATAGTAAAATTTAAGTACTTGATTATTAAAAACTTATAAGGAGGGCAATATGAAAAGAAGAGATTTTTTAAAAAGCAGTTTTTTATTTCTTGCAGGTTTAAGTTTTTCCAATATTTTTAAAAACAGAAAAAGTATTTCTTTTGCAGAAGAGAAAGAAAGTGAAATTTTTATAGGTAAAGGAGAAAATTTTGAAGAAGTTACAATAAAAGTTATTGAAAAAATGGGAGGGATTAAGAAATTTGTAAAAAGTGGAGAAAAAGTTGTTATAAAACCAAATATTGCATGGAACAGAACACCTGAACAGGGAGCAAATACAAATCCAAAAGTAGTAAGTGCCCTTGTAAAACTCTGTAAAAATGCAGGTGCAAAAGAAATCGTAGTAATAGATAATCCTGTGAATAACTGGAATGTAACTTATATAACAAGTGGAATAAAAGAAACAGCAGAAAAAGAAGGTGCAATAGTAAAACCACCGACTGAATGGTTAAATATAAAGGTTGGAGGAGAAGTATTAAAACAAGCAGATGTTTTAAAAGATGTGGTTGAATGTGATGTTTTAATAGATGTGCCTGTTGTAAAAGTCCATGGTGGTGGTGTGGTTACTATTGCAATGAAAAATTTTATGGGTATAGTAAAAGATAGGGGATACTTTCATAGAACAGATTTACACAGATGTATTGCTGAAATTACAAAGTATATATTACCAAAAACAAAATTAATAGTCCTTGATGCTACAAAAGTAATGTTGACAAATGGACCTCAGGGACCGGGAGAACTGAAAGAACTGAATATGGTGATTGCTGGAACCGATATAGTTGCTCTTGATGCTTACGGTTCTACACTTCTTGGTAAAAAGCCAGAACAGATTCCTCACATAAAAATTGGTGCTGAAATGGGTCTCGGTACAATGAATCTTGACAAGATAAAAATAAAATATGTATAAAAAAACAATCAAATATTTTTTTAAATTGTTAATACAGGGTGTATTTATTTTCCTTTTTTTTTATTTTTTTAAAAAAACAAAATTTCCACTTTCTGAAAAACTACCTTTAAATTTCTTTTTTCGGATAGATTTACTTTTTGCAATTTTCACAACTATTTCAACTCTTCATTTTTCCTATTTATTTTTGCCTTCAATAATCATTTTATTTTTACTTTTATTTTTAGGAAATTTTTTTTGTTTCTGGGTTTGTCCTTTAGGTGGAATAATTGATTATGCAAATATAATCTTTTTAAGGAAAAAATGGAAGATAGGTATAAAAATACCAAAGTGGGTAAGATATATTAAAGTTTTTATTTTTTGGGCTATAATTTTTACATCTTTTACTGCAATCTTTTTAAAAATTCCTTTTTTATTCTGGATGTTTGACCCATATGTAATTTTAATGAGAGGACTACTTTTTAAGAAAATTTTGATTATATTAATCGTGATAATTTTTTTAAATATTTTAATTCCAAGATTTTGGTGTTATTATATATGTCCTTTCGGTTATTTAAATTATCTAATTGGTGTAAAATTAAGAAATAAGATAAAAAGGAAAATTAAAAAATGAAAAGAAGGGAATTTTTAAAATTTATTTTTGGAGTAGGGGGATGTTTTATTTTCACAGGGTTCAGATTTAAGTTAACAGAGAAATCAAATTTTATAAGACCTCCGGGAGCAATAGAAGAGGATGAATTTATTTATAAATGTATAAGATGTGGAGAATGTTTAAAAGTATGTCCTGTAAGTTGTTTAAGACCTGTACCATTAAATAAAGGTATATTTGAATTTGGAACACCTCACATAATACCAAGAGAAAAAGCATGTCTATTATGTTTAAACTGTGGTAAAATCTGTCCAACAGGAGCAATTCAAAAGGTTAAAATAGAGGAAGTAAAAATGGGAACCGCTAAAATAAATATAAATAAATGTCTTGTATGGAAAGAAAATAAAGATTGTTTTGTATGTATGGAGGTCTGTCCTGTTGCAGCAATATATAAAAATGAAAATGAAAAACCTGTTGTTAATCCAGAAATATGTGTTGGTTGTGGCCAATGTGAACAAAATTGTCCAGTATATGGAGAAGGTGCTATAAAAGTATTCATTAAAGGCGAAAAAAGAAAAAAACTAAAAGGAGGAAGGCATGTTTAACATAGGAGCCCCTGAACTTATCCTTATTTTCTTTATTATTTTACTACTGTTTGGTGCGAAAAGATTACCGGAAATAGGCAGGTCTCTCGGAAAAGCACTTGGAGAGTTTAAAAAAGGAATGAAAGAGGGAGTTTCAGAGGAAGAAAAAAAGGAAGAGAAGAAAGAAGAATGAAAAATGGAAGAAAAAGATTTAAGTATTGTAGAACATCTGGAAGAGTTGAGAAGAAAAATTATTTATTCCAGTATATTTTTCATTTTTTCATCATTTATTTCTTATTTTTTTTCAAATAAACTACTTTTATTTATAGTAAAACCACTAAAAAAATATCAAGAAACTATTGTCTTTTTAAAACCCGTAGAACCATTCTTTTCAATTCTAAAAATTACATTTTTCACAGCAGGGGTTATATCATTGCCTTTTATTCTACTCCAGATTTATCTCTTTATTGCTCCCGGTTTGACAGAAAAAGAAAGGAAAATTATCAAAACTATATTTATAATATTTCCTTTTTTATTTATTCTTGGAATGAGTTTTACCTTTTATATTATTATTCCTTTCGGCTTAAAAGTCCTTTTTTCTTTTGGAAAGGATATTATGAAACCTCTTATTTCAATAACAAATTATCTAAATTTTGTTTTTGTTTTCTTTATTGCTATGGGTCTTATTTTTAATCTTCCTGTTTTCATTTCCTCTTTATCTTATATAGGCATTATCAACTCTAAATTTTTAAGAGAAAAACGAAAATTTGCAATAGCAGGTTCTTTTATTCTTTCTGCAATAATAACTCCAACAACAGATATTTTTACACAGATTCTTATTGCAATTCCACTAATTTTTTTATACGAAATTTCAATTTTTTTATCTAAAATATTTAAAAATTAAGTAATTGACTGTCAAAAACTTTTATTAAACAATTTAATAAAAATTTTTAAAAATAAATTTTAAAAAATTTTGCTTCTTAATTTCTAATTTTTATATAATTATTTCTGGAGTTTCTGGAATAAATTAAAAAGTCCGGTTGCTGAAAAATAAACAAAAGTTAACATAATATTTCTTATCCGACATTTTTTATGCAAATGATTATACATCAATAATTTAAAACTTTTTTCATTTTTAAAAAAGTAATGGATAGTTTTCTCTAATTAATTTCCAGAATTGAAATCTTAAAAAGTTTTTTTAGAGTTTTTTCTACCAATACAGGCTAAAATTTAGAAGATTTGAAAAATCATCTTATTTAAAAAGGTAACTGAATATTAACCGCTTTTCTTGGATAAAATTTTATAAGAATATTTGAAATAACAAGAAGGTCATAAAAAAATAGAAAACCACTTAATAAAAGTCCTGTTACCCAGTTTAATAATAAAGTGAGTATAACAATAGAAATCATTAAAATGCCCACAATAAGTATATATATTATGATATAATCTTTTGGTATGAGAAAAATCTTTTCAAGGACATCTCTTAAATTAAAACCCTTTTTTAATGAATTTTCCTCAAGATATACACATATACCGAACAAAAGGAAATAAATTGCAATTAAAAAAAGTATGGTTGATAGTATGATTAAAATTAGCCCTCTAAATAAAAATAAAGACACGATTTCCCCTCTGGAAAGGATGGATATAAAGAAAACCCCTAAAAAAAGGAAAATAAAGGGAATTAAAAGGTATCCTAAAATTAAAAAAAACAGGTATGCTCCTTTTACAAATAAGTTCTTAATATTTTCATCCCATTTAATAGTTTTTTTCTCCAGAAGAATACCTGCTTTTAATCTTTCTGAAATATATCCCATCGAAATAAAGTTAATTACAGGGAAAAACATTAAAACTCCGCCAATTACAAGGTCAAATATATTTTTTTTCTGGATGGGTTGTTTAAATGCTTCAATTATTTTCTTTCTCATTTCTCTCTATAATTTCTTTCATTTCTTTCACTGCCTGATATATTCCTACATAAATTGACCTGCAAATTATACTGTATCCAATATTTAATTCTTCAATACCTTTAATTTTACAAATTTTTCCAACATTTTTATAGTCAAGACCATGTCCTGCATTTACTCTTAAACCTATTGAAATGGAATATTCAGTTGCTTTTATGATTTTATTCAATTCATTATACATTTCATCTTCATTTACTGCATCAGCATATCTTCCTGTATGTATTTCTATGAAATCAGCCCCTACTCTTTTGCTTTCTTCAATCTGACTAAAATCTGGCTCAATAAATAAACTGACTTTAATTCCATTTTTCTGAAAAATTTTTATATTTTCTTTTATTTTTTCTGAAAACTTTATCACGTCAAGACCACCTTCGGTTGTTAATTCCTCTCTTTTTTCAGGAACCAAAGTCACCTGGTTAGGTTTAACATCAATAGCAATTTTTATTATATCTTCATGAAGAGCCATTTCAAGGTTTAATTTTGTTTTAACTACTTTTCTCAATAAATAAATATCCCTTTCCTGAATATGCCTTCTGTCTTCTCTTAAATGGCAAACAATTGAATCACATCCAGCAAGTTCCGCAAGTATAGCACCTTCAACAGGGTCAGGATATCTCCCTTTTCTTGCCTGTCTTAATGTCGCTATATGGTCAACATTTACTCCAAGTTTTATCATTTTAATCCCTTTTATTCTAATTTTATCTTATATTCAAAGAAGTGTAAATATTAATAAGCATAAATTTTTCCGTAGGGTCTTTTTGAGACAGGAATTAATTTTATAAAATTATTTGAAGGAATATACCTTAATTTTTCACCAAAATATTCACTGAATTTTTGGATATAAAATTTAATTTTTTCAATATCTTCTTTTTCCGGCTTAAATATTTTTACTTCTTTTCCAATGGTTCTTTCATCTATTTCACCCTTTATAAAAATTTCTCCTCCATGCATACCAGTTCCTGTAAGTTCTCCAACTATTTTTTTCTTTTCTTTCAAGTTTAAAATAATTATCAATCCTCCTGCCATATATTCTCCAAGAAAATCTTTTGCTATTCCTCCAATGACAATAACAGGATAAAAATTTTTATATGCTTTCATATGAATTCCAACCCTATATCCAACATCTCCTTTTACATAAATCTCCCCTCCCCTCATTGAATGTCCAAGTATATCGCCTGCATTTCCTTTTATAATTATTTTTCCAGAATTCATTGTATTTCCTGTTCCATCCTGGGCATTTCCATTTACAAAAATTTTAGGACCATCCATAAAACATCCAAGGTCATTTCCAGGAGTTCCATTTATATATATTTCAACATCTTTTTCTCTTAAACCAGCCCCTATATATCTTTGTCCAAAAACATTTCCAATATAAATTTTTTTGTATCCTTTACTTATCAATTCTCTTATTTTTTCATTTAATATTTTATAATGAAGTCCATTTGCATCTATTTTAATTTCAGTCATACCTCAATTCCTTCCCCTTTTACAATATGTTTTCTATAAGTTTCAGGAAGAATTAAAAGACCAAATTTTTCATCAAGTAATAAGTTTTTAAAAGAAGAGACATCAATTCTATTTTTGATTAGTCCATTTAATATCCCTGCCCTTTCAATATCACCAAGAAAAATTCCTCCAACAATTTTATTTTCATTGATAACAATCTTTTTATAAATTTTCTTTTCATAATCTATTTTTTTTAATATCTCACATCTTTTTTCATCTTTTGGATTTGTTATTCCAAAAGAAATTGTTGGAATACCAAAAAATTCAATTGAATTCATAATAAATATACCTTCATATTTTTTACTCCCACCTGACATATTAATTCCTGCAATTTTTCCCTGTTTTGTTGCTCTCGGCCATATTGCAATAACTGAGATATTTCCGTCAAATTCAATACTTTCAGCAACATCTCCACCTGCATAAATAAAAGGTATATTTGTCTTCATATATTCATCTACTATTATCCCTTTGTTTTTCTTTATATTTATACCTTCAATAATTTCAGTATTTGGTACAACACCAATTGCTATAACCAATACATTTGCTTTTATTTTTTTACCATCCTTTAAAATTACTTCTTTTAAATCCCCATCCTTTGTATTAACTTTTTCAATAGTATTTCCTTTTATTATTTCACAATTATTTTCTTTTAGTTTATTTTCAACTATCTCTGAAGCAATATTATCAAAAGTATTTGCAAAAATCCTATCAGATAATTCAACAATTTTAACAAAAATATTTTTTGAGATTAAACCTTCTGCACATTTAAGACCAATAAGTCCACCACCAAGAATAACCACTTCTTTAACTTTTTTATCTTCTATATATCTTTCAAGTTTTTTAGCATCATTTAGTTTCGTAAAAGTAAATAATCCATTTTTAATTTTTTCAATCCCTTTTATATCCGGTATTATTGGTTTTCCTCCAGTTCCTATAAAAATATAGTCAAAATTAAATTTCCCATAGGTTGTAAATAAAATTTTATCTTTTAAATCAATTTTTTCACATCTTGTTTTTAAAAATAGTTTTACATTATTTTTTTCATAAAACTTTTCATCTTTAAAGTTCAATTGGTCTTCTTTAAGTTTTCCTGCAAGATAATAAGAAATTAATGGTCTTGAATAATTAAAGTAATCTTCATCTGAAAAAACTAATATCTCTCCTTCTTTATCATTTTCTCTTATTCCTTCTATACAACTTACACCAGAAGCAGAATTCCCAATTATTATATACCTTTTTTTATTTCTCAATTCGTTCTCCTTTTTCATTTACAAGTATTATTGCTTCATTCGGACAATTTTCAACACATGCAGGAAATCCTTCTTCAATACATAAATCACATTTTGAAGCAACTTTTTTATTTTCTTTATCAATCTTTATCACACCAAGCGGACATACCATAACACACATCCAACAACCAATACATTTTTCTTTATTATGTAAAACTGCTTTTGTATTTTCATTTCTATACATTGCTCCTGTTAAGCATGCTTCAATACATTGAGCATCTTCACAATGTCTGCATTGGATTGCAAAAGAAATATGGCCTAATTCTTCAAAATATATCCCTGAAACTGGTTTTGGCTCATGACCTTTATAAGTTTTAATTATATCCTTTGTTTTTGAATGTTTCGTTATACAATGAACTTCACATAATCTACAACCTATACAGTACTCTTCTCTAATTATTATTCTTTTTACCATGCTTCACCTGCGTGTTTTATACCAAGCATTTTAAGTTCAATTTCATTTAAATCAATCCCTCTTAATTGTTCTCTATTCCCTCTCAATGACTCTATTGCATTTATACCCATGCCTCCAAGCATTTCCTTAATTTCAAGGGACCAAGCCCTTAATAAATTATAAACCCTTTTTGCACCTATTTCTGGATTTAATCTTTTCGTAAGATATGGGTCCTGTGTTGCTATTCCCCAATTACATTTTCCAGTATAACATTTTTGACATAAATGACACCCAAGAGAGATTAAGGCAGCAGTTCCTATATAAACAGCATCAGCACCAAGAGCAATCGCTTTTATAACATCAGAACTTTTTCTAAAACCACCTGCTGCTATTATTGAGGCATTATTTCTTATGCCTTCTTCTCTTAATCTCTGGTCAACAACCGCGATTGCAATTTCAATAGGAATTCCAACATTGTCTCTTATTATTTTTGGTGCTGCTCCTGTCCCACCTCTTACACCATCAATAACTATATAATCAACACCAGCCCTTACTATTCCACTTGCAATTGGAGCAACATTATGAACTGCTGCAATTTTAACTCCAACAGGTTTTTTATAAGAAGTTGCCTCTTTTAATGCAAATATAAGTTGTTTTAAATCCTCAATTGAATATATGTCATGATGTGGTGCAGGAGATAAAGCATCTGTTCCCTCTGGTATCATTCTTGTTTTACTTATTTGTTCTGTTACTTTTTCTCCTGGAAGATGCCCTCCAATTCCTGGTTTTGCTCCTTGACCTATTTTAATCTCAATTGCACCTGCTTTTTCAAGATAATCAATATTAACTCCAAATCTACCACTTGCAACTTGAACAATACATCTATCCGCATATTCATATAATTCTTCAGGTAAACCACCTTCTCCTGTATTCCAGTAAGTTCCAAAATCTTTTGCTGCCTTTGCAAGTGATTTCATTGCATTTAAAGATATTGAACCAAAACTCATAGCAGAAAACATAATCGGTGTCTCAAGTTCAAGTTGTGGAGGAATTTTTGTTTTTAAAATTAAATTTCCATTTTTAAATTCATACTCAATTCTATCAGGTTTTCTTCCTATGAATGTCTTCAATTCCATTGGTTCTCTTAAAGGGTCTATTGAAGGATTTGTAACCTGGGATGCATTAAGAAGTATATGGTCAAAATAATTTTTATAATGTTTATCACATCCCATTCCTGTCAAAATAACTCCTCCTGTTTCTGCTTGCTTTTGAATATCCACAATATATTCTTTTTTCCAGTGATAATTCTCTTTTATATCAGAAGTATTTCTTTTAATTTCTATTGCTTCTGTTGGACATATACTTTCACAAAAATGGCATCCTACACATTTAGAATTATCATTTCTTACAATGTCAAACTCCTCATCATAAATATGAACATCATTAGAACACATACGAACGCATGCTTGACACTTTATACATTTTTCTAAATCTCTATCTACAACAAATTCTGATATTTTTTTTACTTTTGCCATTTTATTTTAAATATAACTGGTTTTCCTGCTTCAATTTCATAAACATTTTTTAAATCTTTACTTATAATTCTTATTGCTGATTCTTCAGAAGATAAATAATAAAAGTCCTCATCTTCACCAGCAACAAGTGGTCTCAATTTAATCCTATCATTTAAACCTACCATATATTCAGAATTTGCAACTATTATTCCAAAAGGTCCATTAATAAGGCCAGGTCCATATATAATCCTTAAACTTTTTAAAAAATTTTTACAATTTTCATCTTCAATCCTTTCTATTTGAAACCAAAAAGGAGAAGCAAGTATATTTCCAATTGTTTCAAAATCAATTTTATGTTTTCTATAAAGCAAATCAAAAAGGTAAGTAATGACTTCTGTATCAGTAAAAAGAGTACAGTAATACCCAAAATTTTCAAGATATCTTCTATTTATACCATAACTTGATATTTCGCCATTATGAACAACAGCCCAGTTAAGAATTCCAAATGGATGTGCTCCTCCCCACCATCCAACAGTATTTGTAGGAAATCTATTATGTGAAATCCATAAATATCCTTTATAATCATAAATTTTAAAAAAATCAGCAATTTCATCTGGATTTCCTACACCTTTAAAAATACCCATATTTTTTCCAGATGAAATAACAAAAGCACTCTCTATTTTTTTATTTATAAACATAACAGTTTTTACAATAAAATCTTCTTCAGTTGACTTAGCTTCTTCATTAATTTTTTCTTCCTTTATCTTCAAAAAATACCTCCACATAATAGGGATATTTTTCAATTTGTGATTTTTATTCGTTGGAATTGATTCTGAATGAATTATTTCAAAATTTGCTTCCAGATAATCTTCACAAGTTTCTATATCTTTTTCACTATTATACATAATATGGAAACACCATTTATCAGAAAATTCAGGATAAATTCCATAACCAGCAAATCCAGAACCAAGGCCATTTCCTCTTTCAACCATATTACAAATTGATAAAATAATTCTTTCACCAGAAAATAAATTCCCATTTTTTGAAATAATTCCACTTACTCCACAACCAGATGGTATCTTACAAATTCTATCATCCATTTTTATAGAATTGGCAAATATGTTTTAATTTCATATTCATGGACTATTTTTCTATATTCATCCCATTCAATCTTTTTTGCAGTAAGTAAGTTTGTATATATATGTTCTCCAAGTGTTTCTTTAAGCAATTGGCTTTTTTCTGCTATCTCTATTGCTTCTATTAAACTTCCTGGTAAAACATCAAGTCCCAATCTTTTCCTATCTTCCTCTGTTAAATGGTATACATCCATCTCAAGTGGTTCAGGTAATTTATAATTTCCTTCAATCCCTTTCATTCCTGCCTTTACCATACACGCAAATGCAAGATAGGGATTGCATACAGGGTCTGGTGAACGAAATTCTATCCTTGTTGATTTTTCTTTACCAGGTCTATACATAGGAACTCTTATCAATGTGCTTCTATTCCTTCTTGCCCAACATATATAAACAGGTGCTTCATATCCAGGAACAAGTCGCTTATAAGAATTTACCCATTGATTACATACAAATGTTATCTCTTTTGCATGTTTTAAAAGACCTGCTATGTACTTTTTTGCAATATCGCTTAAATAAAATTCATCCTTTGGGTCAAAAAATGCATTCTTTTCTCCTTTAAATAATGACTGATGCGTATGCATTCCACTTCCATTAACTCCATAAATTGGCTTTGGCATAAATGTAATGTAAAATCCATATTTTGAAGCAATCTCCTTTGCTATCATCCTATAAAACATAACTATATCTGCCATTGTTAATGCATCTGTATATCTTAAATCAATCTCATGCTGACTTGGTGCAACCTCATGATGTGAATATTCAACCTTTATTCCCATCTCCTCAAGTGTCAAAATAATCTCCCTCCTTACATCAGTTGCTGCATCAAGTGTTGCTACATCAAAATAACCACCATTATCTAAAATTTCTGTCATCTTATCACTTTTAAATATAAAAAATTCAAGTTCAGGTCCAACATAAAATGTATATCCTTTCTCTTTCATATATTCTAAATTTTTCTTCAATATATATCTTGAATCACCTTCATAAGGAGTTCTATCTGGATTTAAAATATCGCATATCATTGCTGCAACTGCTTTTTCC
>ERZ795060.2420-NODE-2420-length-18918-cov-3.581138_pt1 | contig 18918 bp, 15 predicted proteins | sample MGYA00375144_ERZ795060 | MGnify/ENA primary metagenome ERZ795060 (study PRJEB30189, sample SAMN05720157) | activated sludge metagenome | isolation source: anaerobic digester from wastewater treatment plant | place: Japan | collected 2015-05-15 ...
TTCCTTCTCTGGCGAAAGCCGTCAACTCTTTTTCCGTAAAAGCCACCAGGCCGCGGATGCCACCGGTGCCAAAGGTAATCTCGTTGAGAAAGGCGTAAACAATCTGGTCAAGCCGGTTCTCCTGGAAAGCCTGGTTTACTCCCCTGACAAACCCCGGGACCAACTTTCTGATGGTCTCACATTCCAGCCAGCTCTGGAGATGGGAAACGACATTCTTCCTGGCCAGGGAATAAAACTCTTCCGAAAGCAAACCGGCTTTCCTTTGCGTGCTCAGGTATTCCTCTATCGCTTTCATTTTCTCGTGGTTAAGTTCCCTCGCCATTGCAAAAACTCCTTTCTCTATGGTATCTGACCGCAGTTGTATTATAGCGGAATTCCTCCTTCTTTGGAAATGAGTGGAAAAATGGGCTCTTTCAGGATATAATACTGCGAAAATGTACGAGGGAAAAAACTCCGGCGACTCCTGGAACACGGAGTATGCCAGACACTGGCACCGATTTAAGGCAACCGGTGACCGGCAGTCCCGAAATCTCCTTCTAATTCACTACCTGCCCCTGGCCAAGTATGTCGCCTCCACCATCCCTGTTTTTAACTCACGTCTTTATGGCTACGAGGACCTGGTCAGCTGGGCAGTCCTGGGGCTGATTGATGCTCTGAGCCGCTTCCGGCCGGGCCAGGGGGTAAAATTTGAGACCTACGCCATCTCCCGCATCCGGGGGGAGATTATGGATAACCTGCGGCGGCTGATCTCACCTTACCGGCAGAGAAAACAGAAAATTTTTGAACGGACCTTTAACCGGCTGGCGATAAAATTAGGCCGGTCTCCCACCGAAAAAGAAATGGCCGAGGCGTTAGGGGTAGACAGTAACGGCTACCGAAAATGGCTGGCTTATGCTGTCCCCACTTCCATTATCTCCCTGGATGAATTTGCGGCTATGGAAGGCAAGTTTGAAAGCCTTTCTTCCCGGACGAAGAAGGAGGAATTGACCCCGGAGTCACTGGCCAGAAAGGAACGCAGCGAGAAACTGGCTAAGGCCATCCAGTCTTTGCCGGAGAGAGAAAAAAAGATTATTACCCTTTACTACTACGAAGGTCTGACCTTGAACGAAATTGCCGGGATACTGAATCTGAGCAAAGGCCGCATCTCCCAGATTCACGGTCATGCTCTTCTTTCCTTAAGACAGGCTTTAACGGTCCTGATGAATACTTGCCGCCACCAGGGGGGACCATGAAACTCTCACCGGAACAATTTCAGAAACTCTGCCGCTTATTACCCCGGCAGGTAGGCCAGCCGGTAAACATCCGTCTCTCGCCGGCCGAGGTCCAACTGCTGAAGGAAATCCTCAAACAGTTGCCGGAGAATGCGGTGCGGCACCTCAACTATAAGGAAGTCAGGCAGCGACTGGGTCAGGTTGGTTCCCGGGAAATTGCCGAAAAATTGATCCTGCGCCGCCTCGCTGACCATCTGGTAAAAATGGTGGCCTCCCGGAAAAAGGTAGTCGGGCGCAGCCGGAAGAAGATGCTTAGAAAGGACAAAAAGAAACCTGTCAACTTAAAACCACTTCTTCGGCATCGCCCCACAACTTTTCCAGCCGATAAAAATCTCTCGTCTGAGGTAGAAAGATGTGGACCATGATGTCACGGTAATCCAGTAAAATCCAGGAACCGTTGCCCAGCCCCTCAGCCGAGGAAGGCTTTTCCTTCACCTTTTCCAGAATCGCCTCTGCCAGGGCCCTGGTATGTAAGGGAGTCGTTCCGGAAAGAATCACAAAGTAGTCGGCGATCCAGGTAACTTTTCTTACATCCAGAACTCTGACGTCCTCCCCCTTTTTTTCTTCAATAATCTTCAAAAACTTTTTTAACCTCGGGTTAATCCTGCCTCCTTTTTTTTGATTCTACCGTGCTAAACTAACCTTTGTCAATGCTGCAACTGGCTGGCCAGGTCCTGTCTCAGGGTCATTTTCCACCCGGAAAAAACTGTAAACCCGCGTGGGATGAGGCTTGAAAAAATTTTTTTGACAGGGAAAACACTCTGGTAGAAAATGTGGTAGACTGAGAAAAATCTATGGCCGTGCTCTTACCAAGGAGACGCCGATGTTTGATAAAATCTGCAAGAGAAACGGACAGGTAGTGAAGTTTGAAGCCCAGAAGATCACCAGCGCTATCTGCCGGGCTGGCCAGGCCACCGGTGAGTTTGGCCCGGAGATCGCCAAGAAACTCACCCTGCGGGTGCTGGACCTGGCGATTGATATCATCGGAGACAGAACGCCCGGGGTGGAAGAGATTCAGGACATCGTGGAAGAAGTTCTGCTTAACTCTCCTTACCGGAAAACAGCCAAGGCTTACATCATCTATCGCGAACAGCACGCGAAAATCCGCGAGATTACCACCAGAGCCAGCCTTGACCTGGTAGAGAACTACCTCCACAAGGAAGACTGGCGGGTTAACGAAAACAGCAATATGAGTTTTTCCCTTCAGGGGTTGAATAATTATGTTTCCTCGGAAATTACCAAGACTTACTGGCTCAACAGCATCTATCCTCCGGAGGTGCGTCGGGCTTATATCCAGGGTGACATCCACATCCACGATTTAGGCTGCCTTTCCACCTACTGCGTGGGCTGGGACCTGCAGGTCCTTTTGACGGTGGGCTTTCGGGGCGCCTTAGGTAAGATTGAGAGCAAACCGGCCAGGCACTTTCGCACGGCTTTAGGTCAGATTGTTAATTTCTTCTATACCCTTCAGGGAGAGGCTGCCGGCGCTCAGGCTTTCTCCAATTTTGACACGCTGCTGGCCCCCTTCATCCGTTTTGACGGCCTGGATTACAAAGATGTGAAGCAGGGTCTACAGGAATTCCTTTTTAACCTGAATGTCCCCACCCGGGTCGGCTTCCAGACTCCTTTTACCAACCTTACTCTTGACCTGACGGTGCCGGATATTTACCGGAAGGAGCCGGTCATTATCGGCGGCGAACCGCAGAATGTGGTCTACGGAGAGTGCCAGAAGGAAATGGACATGTTCAACCAGGCCTTCTTAGAGGTAATGCTGGAGGGAGATGCCAAGGGCCGGGTCTTCACCTTCCCCATTCCTACTTACAACATCACCAGAAACTTTAACTGGGAACATCCGGTGGCCCAACTTCTCTGGCAGGTAACCGCCAAGTACGGTATTCCTTACTTTTCTAACTTCATTAACTCGGATATGAAGCCGGATGATGTGCGTTCCATGTGCTGCCGTCTTCGGCTGGACCAGAGAGAACTAAAGAAACGGGGCGGAGGTCTTTTTGGCGCCAACCCTCTTACCGGAAGTATCGGTGTGGTTACCATCAACATGCCCCGGCTGGGTTACCTTTCGGAAAATGAGGCTGAATTCAGAAGCCGGTTGCTGGAGATGATGAACCTGGCCAGGGAAAGTCTGGAAATCAAGCGAAAAATCTTAGAAAAACTGACGGAGGAGAACCTCTATCCTTATTCCCGTTTTTACTTACGGCACGTGAGAGAGCGCTTTGGTCGTTACTGGGTCAACCACTTCTCCACCATCGGTCTGGTGGGGATGAATGAAGCCTGCCTGAATCTCTTAGGGGAAACTATCGGCTCCGAGAAAGGAAGACAGTTTGCTCTGGAAACGATGCGCTTTATCCGGGAAAACCTGCTTAAGTTCCAGGAAGAAACTGGAAACAACTACAACTTAGAAGCCACTCCGGCCGAAGGAACATCTTACCGGCTGGCGCGATGCGATAAGGCCAGGTACCCGGATATCATCTGTGCCAACGAAGAGCAGTACCGGCAGGGCGCGGAACCTTTTTATACCAACTCTTCTCACCTGCCCGTAAATTTCACCGACGATATCTTCCAGGCTCTGGAACTTCAGGACGAACTCCAGACAGAATACACCGGCGGTACGGTGCTGCATCTTTTCCTCGGAGAAAAGGTGCACGAACCAGCGGTCATAAAAAGTCTGGTGAAAACCATCTGCGAACACTTTCATCTGCCTTACTTTACCATTACGCCCACTTTTTCGGTCTGCCCGGAACATGGCTACCTAACAGGAGAGCAGCCTACCTGTTCTCGCTGCCAGCGGGAAACGGAAATCTATTCCCGGGTGGTGGGCTATCTGCGACCGGTGAACCAGTGGAATAAAGGGAAAAAGGCAGAATTTGCCGTGCGGAAGACCTTTACCATCAGGGAAACACTTCCCCGGGCAAAGGAAGAGGAAATCAGAAAAAGTTCCTGTGAAAATGTTGCCCGGCCTGCTTCCGGTTGAGGGATGGTGCCGGACAGCCTTTCAGATGGAATGAAAATTGGCGGTCTGCAGCGGACTTCGCTCAACGAGTACCCGGGAAAGATCTGCGCCATTATCTTCACCCAGGGCTGTAATTTCCGCTGCCATTACTGTCACAACCCGGAACTGGTGTTGCCGGAACTTTTCGCCCGACCCATACCGGAAGAAGAAATCTTTGCCTTTCTTAAGAACCGGCCCTTACTGGAAGGGGTGACCATCACCGGCGGTGAACCGTGCCTTCAGAACGACTTACCTGCTTTTCTTCAGCAACTCAGGTCCTGTCGGTTAGCCATCAAACTGAACACCAACGGCAGTTTTCCCCGGGTTCTGGAAACCATCCTGGCCTATCGTCTGGTGGATTACGTTTCTCTGGATATCAAAACTTCCTTCCCGCGTTATCAGGAGGTCACCTCTGTCCCCGTGGACACTGAAACCATCAGGGACAGTCTCAAACTTCTCCTGCACTCCGGAATAGAGTATGACCTGCGCACCACTGTCGTCCGCGGATTGCTCAATGAAGATGATCTCCACACCATCGGCCAGTTGGTCCAGGGCGCCAGCAAATATATCTTCCAACAATTTCTGCCTTCCAAAACCGTTAACCCTGAATTTCTCCGGCGGGAAGCTCCGGCTGAAGTTGAACTGGAAAAGTTCCAGCGGATTATGGCACAATATGTGGAAAAGTGTGAGATTTACTAATCCATAAGGGGGAACAATGTCTTCTACGGAAAAACTGGAAATCGGCCTCATTGTGGGCAACAGGGGATTTTTTCCGGCACATCTGTGCCAGACCGGCCGGAAGAGTCTGCTCCGCGTCCTGGAGAAGCACCAGGTAAAGGTGGTAACGTTACCGGAAAATGTCGGGAAATTCGGTTCAGTTGAAACCAGGCAGGAGGCGGTAAGATGTGCGGAGCTTTTCCGGCAGCACCGGGATACCCTGGCTGGAATCGTCGTCACTCTGCCTAACTTCGGGGACGAGCGCGCGGTGGCTGACGCGATCAGGCTGAGCGGTCTGGAAGTGCCCATTTTAATCCATGCCTGGCCGGATGATGAGAAAAAGATGGATGTGGCCAACCGGCGTGATAGTTTCTGCGGCAAAATCTCGGTCTGTAACAACCTCAAACAGTATGGCCTTAAATTTTCCCTGACCGGTTACCACACCATTGACCCGGAAAGCAAGTATTTTCAGGCTGACTTAAACCACTTTCTGACTGTCTGTCGGGTGGTTCGCGGCCTGAAAAATGTTCGTCTGGGTGCCTTAGGGGCCAGACCGGCGGCTTTTAAGACTGTCCGCTACAGCGAGAAAATTCTGGAAAGGGAAGGTATTTCTGTTGATACCCTGGACCTGTCAGAGATACTGGCCGCAGCCAACGCTTTCTCCGACAGTGAAGCCGAAGTAGTCAAGGCTCTGAAATCCATCCAGGCTTACAGCGACGCTTCTGCGGTGAGCGTTTCATCCTTAAAGAAAATTGCCCGGTTTAAGGTAGCGCTGGACCGCTGGGTAGTGGAAAACGGTTTTCAGGCCGTAGCCATTCAGTGCTGGTCTTCCCTGCAGCAGAATTTCGGGGTAATGCCCTGCGTCGCCATGAGCATGCTTTCCCAGTCCATGATTCCCGCAGCCTGTGAGGTGGATATTCTTGGTGCCCTGAGTATGTATGTGCTGCAGTTAGCCTCCGGCAGCCCCAGCGCCCTGGTTGACTGGAACAACAATTACCGGCAAGAACCGGATAAAGCCGTCATTTTCCACTGCAGCAACCTGCCGGTTTCCTACTTTGAGAAGTCCCGCCTTTACATATCGGAAATCATCGCCGGTACAGTCGGCAAGGAAAATGCCACCGGCACCCTTTATGGCCGTGTCAAACCAGGACCGTTCACTTTCTTGCGTTTGACCACAGACGACCATTGCGGTTCCATCAAGGGCTATTTAGGGGAAGGACAGGTAACCGAAGACCGGCCTGATACCTTTGGCGGCTATGCAGTGGTGGAAATCAACCAGCTTCAGTCACTCCTGGAAATCATCTGTCAGGAAGGGTATGAGCACCATGTGGCCATTAATCTGTCCCAGTGCGGTCCGGTGATTGAAGAGGCCCTTTCCCATTACCGGAACTGGCCGTTATACATTCACGCTGAGGAGTAAGCAACTTTAACTGCCCGGGAAAGAGCAACTTCAGACATTCTGTTGCTCCCGGCATTTTTGGCTGCCTTCTGCCGGTCTTTTGACAGAGTGCTATCTTTTTTCCTGCTTTGCTTTTGGTGAGCAGTTACCCTTTCATCAGGATGTGATTGTTTTCTGAAACTTTCCCCCTTTACCCCGGGCTTCTGCCCTCTTGGACGCTCAAGGAAAGAGCATCGTGTCAGCACACCGGTGAGCCATCAGCCACCCTTGAAGACAAGCGACTTTTCGCTTAAAATAAAACCAACGGGAGACAAAAATTCTATACCTGCTGGCCTTCCTCGGGGGAGTTGTTTTCGGGGTGGCGGTAGTCTTTCTCTGGGTGCAGAGCCGGCGGCAGGATGCCTTAAAACTGGCTCAGGAACTTTTAACCCAGGCCCAGAACCAGCGCCTTCAGGAGATGGAGACAATCCTTGCCCGGTTAAAAGATTCCTTCAGTTCCGTCTCCATGGAAGCCCTCAGTGAGAACACCCGGCAGTTTCTGGCGCTGGCCGGCGAGACCCTGGCCAGGTACACCTCTTCCGGTGTCCAGGAACTGGAGAAGCGCAAAGAGCTTATTGACCAGACCCTGGAGGCCATGAAACAGAACCTGCAGAACGTACAGGAAGTGATTGGCACCATTGAGAAGGAACGGCGGCAGCAGTTTGGCCAGATTGAAACCCACTTAAAGGTCGCCGCGGAACAGACCAGCCGTCTTCAGGAAACCACCAGCCAGTTAAAACAGGCGCTGGCCGGCGCCGGAGTGCGCGGCCGCTGGGGTGAAAGAATGGCTGAGGATGTTCTGCGGCTGGCTGGTTTCATTGAAGGCATCAACTATCAAAAGCAGAAAAAAATAGAACAGGCTAACACCAAACCGGACTACACTTTTTTTCTGCCCCAGGGATTGAAACTGCACATGGACGTGAAATTTCCCCTGGATAACTATGTGCACTACCTGGAAGCAAAGACAGACATAGAAAGAGAACAGTACCGAAAAAATTTTCTCCGGGATGTCCGGGAACGGATAAAGTCGGTGACCACCCGGGACTACATCAACCCGGAAAACAATACCCTGGACTATGCCATCGTTTTCATTCCCAATGAACAGGTTTACGCTTTTATCAACGAGCATGACCGGAGTATCCTGGACGAGGCCCTGAACCAGAAGATTATTGTCTGTTCGCCGTTGACCCTTTACGCGATACTGGCTGTTATCAGACAGGCGGTGGACAATTTCAACTTAGAACGCGCGGCTTCAGATATTTTAGTTCACCTGGGAGAATTTGCTAAACAGTGGCAACTTTTTGTGAAAGCCATGGAAAAGATGGGTCAGAAGATTGAGGAAGCCCACAGGGAATACCAGGAACTGACCGGCAGGAGAAAGAGGATGCTGGAGACGACCCTGAACGAGATTGAAGAATTGCGACAGCAAAAAAATATTCCCCCGCTGCTCACCGCTGGAGACGAGAAAAACCAAGAGCCGTCCTGAGACTTAACCTTTTCTGAAAGAACATGGAAATTATACTGGCTTCTGCTTCTCCCCGGCGGCAAGAACTCCTGAAAAAGGTGGTGACTGACTTTTCCGTTTATCCGGTGTCGGTGGATGAGACCAGCATTCAGGAAAAGGACCCGGTCAGGTTTGCTCTCCAGGCTGCTATCCTGAAAGTTAGAACCGCAGGGGAAAAATACCCGGACAGCCTGATTATCGCTGCTGATACGGTCGTTTATCTTGATGGCCGCATCCTGGGAAAACCTTCCTGCCGGGAAGAAGCCCTGGAAATGCTACAGCTACTTTCCGGAACTCGCCATAAGGTCATCACCGGCCTGGCGCTCTATCACCGGAGGGAGGAGAAACTTCTTACTGATTACGACCTTACCTATGTCACCTTCAAAAAACTTAACCCGGACGAGATTGAAGAATACCTGGACAGCGGCGACTTTGCAGACAAAGCCGGTGGTTATGCTGTGCAGAAGGTGGGAGACCGCTTTGTAGAAAAACTCCACGGTGATTACTACAATGTGGTTGGTTTTCCGGTGAAAAAGTTCAAAAGGCTCCTGGAAAAGTTTCTGGCGCCAGAACTGCTGGTGGAGGTGGTGGACATCGCCCTGCCCCACCGCTGGGCGGTCGCCAGATATAACAACCAGGTTCTCTTTGTCAACGAGGGACTTCCCGGGGACAGAATCCGGGTGAGAACCGGCCGGCCCGGGAAAAACTTCTTCCAGGCCGAGGCCGTGAAAATAGAGCAGCCATCCCCGGACAGGGTACAACCGGTCTGCCCCCACTTTGGTTCCTGCGGCGGTTGCCTTTTCCAGGACCTGACTTATCCCCGACAGGTGCGGCTAAAGCAGGACCATCTCTTTCAAACTCTGAGGAAGATTGCCGGACTCCAGTTGAAATCCGACCAGAGCCCGGTGATGGTGCCGGCGCCGGAAATTTTTTATTACCGCAACAAGATGGAGTTTGCCTTTGGTGAGGAGGCCGGTCAGGTGATTCTCGGGCTGCGCCAGAGAGCCAGCGCTCCGGGAAAAAGTCTGGCCCGGGTAGTCCCTCTGAAGCAGTGCCTTCTGTTCAGCCCGGCTATTGCCCGTCTTTTTCCTGTCTTTCTAAATTTTGCCAGGGAAAGAAAGGACCGGGCCTACCATCCCCGATACCGGAAAGGATTTCTCCGCCACTTAGTCCTGCGTCAGGGAAAAAGAACCGGCCAGCTCATGGTTATTCTTGTGACCACCGGCGGGCTGACACCTGATTTTACCGGTCTGACTGAGCAACTGGTAGCCGCGGTGCCGGAAACGGTAAGTTTTTACTGGGTGGTCAACAACCAGATTTCGGATGTGGTTAACTTTGAAGAAAAACACCTGCTCTGGGGCAGGACCTTCCTTGAAGAAAAGATGGGGGCTTACACCTTCCGGATTCATCCCCAGAGTTTTTTCCAGCCCAACACCGAAGGAGCAGAACTTCTCTATCAAAAATTATCCGAACTGGTCAGACAGGCTGGTTGTCGCAAGGTTCTTGGTCTTTACTGTGGCTCCGGATGCCTGGAAATTTTTCTTTCGCCGGATGTGGAAGAAGTTACCGGAGTGGACATCAGTCCGGCCAGTATTGCCACCGCGGTGGAAAACTGCCGCATCAATAAGGTCAGCAACTGCCATTTTCAGGAGGCCGCGGTTGAGAAAAAACTCGCCGGGCTGCCGCGGCAGGGTTTTGATCTGGCTGTGGTTGACCCTCCTCGGGCCGGCCTTACTCCGAAAGCCCTGAGGCAACTTATTAACCTGGCCATCCCTTATCTGGCCTATGTTTCCTGTAATCCAGCCACGCTGGCGCGGGATTTAAAAGAACTTCTGGCTTCCGGTTACACCATCCAGACCATCATCGGCTTTGACTTCTTCCCCCACACCGGCCACCTGGAAACCTTAGTCTGGATGAAAAGGTAGACCTGCCGCCTTGCCGCTGGCTACCCGGTCAGTTCCATTTCAGGACCAGGGTCAGGGTGGTAATGACATCCAGAATGTCCACCAGGTTATCCTGGGTAAGGTCAGCCTGATAAAGGTCTACTTCCAACAGGCCCAGGGCCATCCGCAAACAGATGATGATATCAACCAGGTCAATCTGGCGGTCACCATTCAGGTCTCCCCGGAGCCGGATTAATTCTGCCCAGTAAGGGTTAAATGCTCTTTCCGCCAGGAGATACCAACAGGTGGCTCCCAGGTGCAGCCGGCTAAAATATTGCCAGGAAAGACCGGTCGTCAAACCATCCCGGGAAGCGGCTATAATACCCAGTCCGTCGCCGTTGGGGCCATGGTGCTGAACCTGACGCAGAGAAGTGATCACCTGGAGAAATTTTTCTGGTTGCTCAGTCAGCTGGTAGACCAGCGCCATCTGGCTGGTCCCTTCAAACCAGATACCATCCCGGTCGTCATTGAAGTCAAACCCGCTCCAGATATCATCCTGACACCAGAAGTTTTCTTCCAGCCAGGGCACACACTGATAGTAATCCTTGAGCGCCATGACCGCCCAGGTATTAACATCCAGCACCTTCCGCGAAGTGTCCGGAGTGAGACCGTCTTCCCGGGTGCCAACCCAGAAATGATTCCCTTCCTGGTTCCACATACTCAGGACAAAGTTTCTGGCATGCTGACTTCGTTCCTGCCAGAGATCTTGCCCGGTGACCTCTTTCAGCAGTTTGAAAGCGACATAAAGGTCAATATTGTGCTCGGTGGACTTATAGGTAAGTTTGACTGGCTGGGGTTCCCAGCCAGCGTAGCCAGCCGTGTAGCCACCGCCAGGACTGCAGGTATGCTGGTGAATCCATTCGCCCAGGGTAATAGCCGCCTGCAGATATTTCATCTGTGGATTTTTGCGGTAATAATGGACCAGTCCGATGATCACCCAGGCAAGATTTCCGGTGTCAGTACTGACCTGCCTTTCATCTTCACACCACCTTTGCTGCGCGCTATCCCACCAGCCTGGCAACCGGGCCTTCCCGGTGAGATGGTCCAGAACATCCCCGCTGCGGTAAGAATTTCTCAACCGGCCGTCCTGGTAAAAACGGTCGTTCGCCTGCGCCAGAAGGAAGGCATCGGCAATCAGTCCGGCCCGGGCCAAATCTTCAGGTGTGCCCCGGCTGAGGAAAGCCAGCAACGCCAGAGCATTGTCATAAATAAAACAGGTGCTGGAGAAAAACCTGTCCGGTGCTTGCGGGCTGACGGGCTGATAACTCCTGAGAAAACGCGGCTGCTGCTTCCGGTCAAGTTCGTACCTGATGTCATCAAGATAGAAGGTGGCTCCACCTGAATTGCCGGCTCCTGTCACGGTAAAGCCAAACCCCCCGATAACATGGGAAAGGTTCTTGCCGGTCAGGTCAAGGCTGTACCGGGTCCAGAAAGAGTTCAGGGTCAGCCAGCCGGTGGAGACCTTCGGAAAAGAATCCGGGTAAGGGCCGGTAAGACCGCCGGCAAAAAACTCCACCTTTTCCCCACCATTTTTGCCCCTCGCCCAGAAAGTCAACCGACTGGCCCCGGTCAGGTCATAGCCGGCTCCAGGAAGACTGGCCCAGTTGTTTTCTGGCTCCTGCCAGTAAAGGGAAACCCAGTTGCCGCCGGCTGCCTGAAAAACAACCTTCAGGCAAGTGGTCCCGGAAAAGACATTCTCCGTACTGTCTGTTTGTAAAACGAGCGAGCCGGTATCGCCCAGCCACCCGGTGGGATAAAAATGATTGCCGCCAGCATCGTGGTCTGTGTAGACATCAAAAGTAGCATGGTAAGCGTCCATTACCTTCTCCAGGTAGAAAAAGGCCTTTTTTTCTTCACCGGCCACCGGAAAAGGATGGTACAGAAGGAAAAGGAAAACAAACAGAAACAGCCTCAGCGACTGACGGCTGTCTTTCCGGAGAAAGCAACCTCTTTCCCGGCTCATATCTGTCCCGGACCCTGCTTTTCTCTGCTTATGGACGCAGTTTAATCTCAATCTGGGGTGCGGCCTGCCGGAACTTGATGACCACTTCCAGAAACTGCTCCAGGTTAGCCGAAGGAATGGTGCTTTTCATCTCCAGGAGAAAACTGTGCAGCGCTTCCGGTGAGACAAACCCTTCCCGGAGTCTCTGGTAGAGCCTCTCAAAACCGGCCTTATCCATCTCCGGCCAGAGTTTGACCAGTTCTTCATAAACTTCCTGCTTCCTCTTTTCTTCCAGGATAGTATTAAACTCTTCCGCCAGAGCCAGCTCGGCCTGATGGCCGGCTTCATATTCCAGCAGTTCCGGGCTAAGCGCCTCCAGCAACCTGGTCTCCTTCCGGGCAGCGCGCTGGACACACAACTGTCCGTAGATGATGGGCAACGCAATCAGGAGAAAACCGAAGTAGAAACCGGTGAGGGCAATCCCCACACCGATGGCCAGGCCAACATTGCCTTCGTACACCAGGCGAATAAAGTCAATAATCCCGGTGAGCAGTCCATTCTTCAGTTTAAAGAACCAGGAATAGCAAACATCCACACCCACCAGCAAGCAGCCGAAGAAAAGACCGCGGAGGTATCCATAGTCCTGGGCGTTTTCCGTAGTCAGTGTCAGCGGAATTCCCAGCCACTTCCGCACCGGCGTCAGAAACGTGGCGGTGAGTTGACGCAGATTTTCTTTCACCGTCTCCAGAGATTCATAGGCTCCGGAAACAATGAATTCTCGCTGACCCTTAAAGATGGCCACGAAGCGGTCCACTGGCAGGCGGACATTCTGAACAAAAAAAGGGAAAACAAACTGCTTTTTGCAGTAAATTTCCCACCGGCCAACTCTGGTCTCAAGAACAGTCTCCTGACGATAGTTCAGCGCCGTCATGGTCCGGTAGGTTTCCTCACTAACCCGGGTAAAGTGCTTAACCTCGGTGAGCAGACGCTCCCTCTGGGCCAGGGTCATACCCTATTTTAGCCTATTTTCACAAAAAGGGGGAAGCGCCGTATAATAAATATGCCACTATTATCTTCAAAACATGAAGAAAATTGTTATCCTGGGCGCCACGGGCACCATTGGCCTGAATGCGCTCCAGGTCATCCGGAAGGAACCCGACTCTTTCCAGGTTCTGGGGCTGGCCTGCCACTCCAACCTGAAAAGGCTGGCGTCTCAGGTCAGGGAGTTCCAGCCGGATTTTGTCTGTCTGGACCAACCCGACTTAGAGGCAGAAAGGTTATTTCCGCACCTTTCGGTTCTGACCGGAGAATCCGGGTTAGTTCGGCTGGCCACCCTGCCAGAAGCCGACCTGATTCTGGTGGCTATTCCAGGAATTACCAGTCTGGTGCCTGTCCTGGAGAGTTTGCGCTGCGGCAAGACCGTAGCCCTGGCGACTAAAGAGATTATGGTGGTAGCTGGCTCCCTCATCATGGAGACAGCCCGCCGGCATCAGGCCACCATTCTGCCGGTGGACAGTGAACATAACGCTCTTTTCCAGTGTCTCGCCGGGGAAAATCGCGACCGGGTAGCCAGGGTGTATCTGACAGCCTCGGGTGGCCCCTTTCTAAACAGGAAAGACCTGGAAAATGTTTTACTGGAACAGGTACTGGCCCATCCGGTCTGGAAAATGGGACGAAAGATAACAGTGGATTCCGCGACACTGATGAACAAAGCCCTGGAAATGATTGAAGCCCATCATCTCTTCGGTTTGCCCCCGGAAAAAATTGCCGTGCTTATCCATCGGGAGGCAATTGTCCATGGTCTGGTAGAGTTTACTGACGGCGTCTTCAAGGCTGTTCTTTCGCCGCCGGACATGAAATTCGCTTTAAGTCATGTGCTCCATTATCCGGACAGGGCGCAGGTCTCCTGGAAAACATTAAGGCTGGAAGAAGTGGCTCGTCTCACCTTCCGGCAGCCTGGGGAAAAAGATGGCTGGCTGGCTCTGGCCAGAAGGGCTCTGAAAGAAGGCGGTTCCGTACCGGTGGTACTTAACGGCGCCAACGAAGAGGCGGTTTCCCTTTTTCTTCAGCGGAGGATAAAATTCAACCAGATTATTCCTCTGGTAGAGAAGGTGCTGAAAGAACATACCTGTACCGGAGTTACCACTGTAGAAGAAGTTATTCACCTTAACAACTGGGCCAGAAACAGAGTGAGAAGTCTGGCCGGCGTTTCCTGAAAGGAGTAAGTGATGATTGTTTCCGTCCTGGGGGTGCTGGTACTTTTTTCCGTGGTGATTGTCGTCCATGAATTCGGCCACTTCTGGGTGGCCAAGAAGTCCGGGGTCAGGGTGGAACGCTTTTCCGTTGGCTTTGGCCCAAAACTGGTTACCTGGCGGGGCCGGGTCCGTCAGAAGTTGCCCCTCTACCCTTACCCGTTCGGGCCAGAGACAGAAAGAGTGGTTGAGGATGAAACCGAGTACCAGATTTGTCTCTTTCCATTCGGAGGGTTCATCAAAATGGCCGGTGAGGAGTATCAGCCGGAAGGACCTTTCCAGCCTGATGAGTACATGGCCAAACCGCCAGGCAGCCGGGCGCGGATTGTGGCCGCTGGAGCTCTCCACAATCTCTTCTTCGGCCTGCTGGTGTTAATTCCCGTTTTTATGATGGGCGTTCCGGGATATGACGGCACCAGAATCGGTTCTTTTGTGAAAGGCCTGCCGGCAGAAACCTCCGGATTACAGATAGGCGATGAAGTACTTTCCGTCAATGGCAAACAGTGCCGGGAATGGTTTGACGTCATTCAAAACATCCGGCAGGCCACCCGGGAAAATCCGGGGCAGCCTGTGCACTTGGTGGTCCGCCGCCATCAGCAAAACCTCTCTTTCTCCATTATGGCCAGGCCAGCCACTACCGTCACTCCTGACGGCAAAGAAACAACTGCTTATCTCATCGGTATCAGCCCCAGAGAAAAGTTAGAAAGGTATCCCCTTTTCCCGGCGGTCATCCGGGCTGGCCGGGAATTTGGGAAGATGACCTATGGCGTCTTTTTAGCCTTCAAGTTACTATTTACCCGTCAGGTATCGGCCAAACTGCTCTCCGGCCCGGTAGGAATTGCCCAGTGGGGGGCAGAAATTGTCCATGCCGGACTGGCCAGGTTTCTCTATTTTGTGGCCTTTATCAGCGTCAACTTAGGTTTTATTAACCTGTTTCCCTTCCCTATCCTGGACGGCGGCCATCTGGTGGGACTGCTTCTGGAGCGGCTCCGGCGGAAAAGGCCCAGCAAGAAATTTCTGGAAGTGGTTCAGTATGCCGGAGCGGTGGCTCTAATCTTTCTGGCACTCTTTGTCACCTACAACGACCTGCTGCGGTTGCTGGAAGCCCGGCTGAAGTCTAACCGCTGAAGGCATAAATGATTAAGCGAAGACCTTCCCGAAAGATAGCCGTAGGCTCTCTCTTCATCGGCGGAGACGCGCCGATTTCGGTCCAGGCAATGACCAAGGTACCGACTTGCGACTGGCCGTCTTTGCTCAGACAGAGTAAGGCTCTGGTGCGCACCGGCGCAGAACTGATTAGAGTGTCTGTTAGGGACGAGGGTGAGGCTCAAACGATCAGCCGGCTGAAGAAAGAGATTTCCGTACCGATTATCGCTGACATCCACTACAGCGAAAGACTGGCCCTGGCGGCAGTGGCGGCTGGCGCTGATAAAATCAGGATTAACCCGGGCAACATCCCCCTGGGAAAACTGCGCCCCTTTATCCGGGAAGTTAAGCAACGCAAAATTCCGGTGCGGTTGGGGATAAATTCTGGTTCGGTGAAGTGGCGCGGGCAACTGGTCACCAGCATGGTGGAAACGGCCTGTGATACCATTAAGTTTTTTGAAGACAACGAGTTTTTCCTGCTGGTAGTTTCCCTGAAAACCCCCTCTGTTTCCGAGACCATCGCCTGCTACCGACGGCTGGCGGAAAAATGCGATTACCCCTTCCATCTGGGGATTACTGAGGCGGGACAGGGTCCGCTGGCTGAGGCCAGGTCCATCCTGGGCATCGGTTGCCTTCTCTTAGAGGGAATTGGCGACACGGTACGGGTCTCTCTGACTGAACCTCCGGAAAAAGAAGTGCTTTTAGCCCGAAGTATTTTGCAGGCTGCCGGATGCCGCATTTTTGTTCCTGAGATTATCTCCTGTCCAACCTGCGGCCGCACCCGGGTAAATTTAGTGAGGATGCAACACCTGGTAAAAAAAGAAGTTATGGCCCTGGCTAGAAGGTTCCCGGGGATATGCCGGCTCAAGATTGCCGTGATGGGCTGCGAGGTTAACGGACCGGGTGAAGCCAGACAGGCTGATATCGGTCTGGCTGGCGGTCAGGGCCGGTTTGCTCTGTTCCAGAAGGGAAAAATTATTGACACCTTCCCGGAAAAGAAAGCCCTGAAAGAGATGGTCAAGCGTCTTAAACAGATGTCCCGGTAAGAACACAATCTTGCTAACAGAGCGAGCATTCTGTTTGACAGAGGAATAATTGTGAGTATCATTTAACCATCTTGCCTAACAAGGAGTTTGCCATGGCTAACGAGATCCGGGTCGGTATCATCGGTTTTGACACCTCTCATGTGGTGGCCTTCACCAAACTTCTGTCAGACACCAATGACCCCCATTATGTGCCCGGGGCCAGAGTGGTGGCTGGCTACCCTTCTTTCAGTCCTGACCTGCCTTCAAGTTACACCCGGGTGGAAGGATACAAGAAGGAACTGACAGAGAAATGGGGCGTGAAGTTAGTTGATTCTATTCCAGAACTGTTAGACCGGGTGGACGCGGTATTGCTGGAAAGTGTGGATGGAAGGCGCCATCTGAAGGAAGCGGAACCGGTGCTAAGAGTTAGAAAGCCTGTGTTCATTGACAAACCGCTGGCGGCCTCGTATGCTGAAGCCGCGGCTATCATCAACCTGGCCAGGCAATACAACTGCCCCATGTTTTCTTCCTCTTCCTTACGCTTTGACGCAAATATCGCCGCAGCCAAAGATGACCCGGAGCTGGGCCAGGTTTTAGGCTGCGACGCTTTCAGTCCGGCCAGCCTGGACCCGACTAACCCGGGGCTTTTCTGGTATGGTATCCACGGCGTTGAGATTCTCTACACCTTCATGGGTACCGGTTGCCAGAAAGTCTTCTGCACAAAAACTGACACCTACCATCTGGTGGTGGGCACCTGGGCCCAGGGCCGGCTGGGGACGATGCGGGGAACCCGGGCCGGAAGTCATTCCTACGGCGCAACTGTTTTCGGCGAGAAAAAGTTTGTTCAGGTGACCTACTCCAGCCAGGTGCCTTTCTATGCTCAACTGCTGCGGCAGATCATCCAGTTTTTCCAGGGAAAACCGGCTCCGGTGAGTCTGGAGGAAACACAGGAACTGATGGCCTTCATTCAGGCCGCCCTGGTCAGTGAGCAGGAAAATCGGCAGGTATCCCTCAGCGAGATAATGAAGTAAGGCAGGGCTGGAAAAACTGGCAGGGGTATGTTTTTCAGCGACGGCTGAGTTCTTCCCGGAACTTCCTCACCTCAGGGTAGTTATTGATATCTTCCACCAATTTCAGGTCTTCAATGATTTTTCTCTCCTGCCGGGAAAGCCGCTGGGGCAGGCAGACCCTGATACGGACAATCTGGTCTCCCTTACCGTAGCCCCCCATTTTTGGAAAACCAAGGTTGCGCAGCCTTAGCAAAGAATCGTTCTGAGTTCCCGGCGGAATTTTCATCTTCACCTTTCCGGTCAGGGTAGGAACTTCAATCTCATCTCCGAGGACCGCCTGGGTCAGAGTCACCGGAACTTCACAGACCACATCGTCTCCCTGCCGCTGGAAGAAACTATCCTGTTCCACAAAAACGGTTACGTAAAGGTCACCCCGGGCACTCCCAGAAGAACCAGCATCGCCTTCCCCTCTCAACCGCAGACTCGTACCGCTTTCAATCCCGGCCGGAATTTTTATCCCCAGCCGGTGCTGCACTCTTACCAGTCCTGAACCCTGACAGTTAAGACACGGCTGGGTGATAACAGTACCTTCACCCCGGCACCGGGGGCAACTCTGAGCAAAAGTGAAAAAGCCCTGCTGGCTGACGACCTGCCCTCTGCCGTGGCAGGTAGGACAGACGCTTTTTCCCCGACCGCTTTTGCTGCCGCTACCGTGGCAAACGGGGCAGGTATCCCGGCGAGTAAAGTTAATGGTTCTTTCTGTTCCGGTGGCGGCTTCCTTCAAACTGATGGAAAGGCGATACTCCAGGTCAGCCCCGCGGTTGCGTCTGGTTCTGGTTCCGGTCCGGGCCGTGCCAAACAAGTTATCAAAGAAGTCAGAAAAAACATCGCCGAAGATATCGGAGAAGTCAACATCGGTCCTGACCCGGGAAAAGTCCTGCCGCCAGTCAAAACCCTGCGGGCCAAAACCTGCGTGTCCAAACTGGTCGTAGGTAGCCCGTTTCTGCGGGTCACTTAAGACTTCATAGGCTTCGGTAATCTCCTTGAACTTCTCTTCAGCTTCCTTGTTACCCGGGTTTCTATCCGGGTGATACTTCAAGGCCAGGTCCCGGTAAGCCTTCTTCAACTCGTCCAGCGAGGCATTTCGGTTAACCCCCAGGACCTCGTAGTAGTCCCGTTTTTCAGCCATTTTTCTCAGACCCCCGGTCTTATTTTACTTCGCTTCACACTTTAATAAAAGTCTTCAGGCAAGTACCCGGGCAAACAATATCCTGTCAGGTTTTTGTTTTGTTAGATGCTTTTTCCGGGGAAGGTGACAGCTTCTTCAGGAAGGCCAGCCTGTCACCGGCAAAAAATAACAACGGGGAGGAAACACGGAGTGTTGGCAGGAACGAACACAGCAGTTTTTACAGCATAGTAAGCGCTCAACTTTACTGACTCGCTACTCTGACAAAAGGGAAGCACCCGGGTTTCTTAAGGAACTCCTTGAAAGGAGGTGATCCAGCCGCACCTTCCGGTACGGCTGCCTTGTTACGACTTCTCCCTCCTTACCGAGCATACCTTGGACACCCTCCTTCCTTGCGGATTGGAACGGGTGGCTTCAGGTATCCTCGACTCAGTTGGCGTGACGGGCGGTGTGTACAAGGCCCGAGAACGTATTCAC
>ERZ795060.2421-NODE-2421-length-18895-cov-4.395011_pt1 | contig 18895 bp, 12 predicted proteins | sample MGYA00375144_ERZ795060 | MGnify/ENA primary metagenome ERZ795060 (study PRJEB30189, sample SAMN05720157) | activated sludge metagenome | isolation source: anaerobic digester from wastewater treatment plant | place: Japan | collected 2015-05-15 ...
CTACCTGCGGCAACGTACTGAAGCGCTGGGCGTGGAGTTAAGGTTGAACAGCACTGCCGATGCTGAAACGGTGCGTAAAGAAAAGCCCGATGCCGTGATCCTGGCCACCGGCGCCCGCCCGCTGATCCCGGAGATACCCGTGATCAAGGGGCAAAACATTCCCACCGCCTGGGAGGTGCTGGAGGGTAAAGTGAAACCCGGCAAACGGGTGGCCATTATCGGGGGAGGGCTGACCGGATGTGAAACGGCGGAATTCCTGGCGGAAAAGGGCCACCAGGTGACTGTCCTGGAAATGGCCGATGAGCCGGCCCGCGACCAGAGCTTCACCATGCGTAATGAGCTGCTTTCGCGCCTGGAGCGGAATCCGGCCGTGGAGATTAAAACCGGGGCCACGGTGACCTCTGTAAACGGCCGCACGGTCAATTTCCGCAGCGGGGAAGGCGAGCAATCGCTGCAGGATGTGGACACGGTTATTCTGGCCGCCGGTTCCGTAGCCTACAATCCCCTGGAGGGAGAGTTAAAGAAGCACCTGGAAGAGGTCTATGCCGTAGGCGACTGCGACCGTCCCCGCAACGCCGGCGAGGCCATTCACGAAGCGTTCATCGTGGCCTACCGGATTTAGAAAAGTGGCGGTGCCTTGCTCCGGGGTTATTGGTGCGGCAAGCACAGGTTTGGCTTAAAAATGGGGGTAGTCCTGCCAGCGCAGGGCTGCCCCCTGTCTTTTCCCCGTAAGGGCTCAGGCTGCTTTTTGGCCCGGCCGGATAAGCAAACTCGTATCCCGGCCCGGCCTGGTTCTTCTTACGGCGTGGCCGGGGGGCCGGCCTGATCATCAGAGCCGGCGCCAAATTGGGCGTTCCGTTTCAGGCTTGCCCGCCGGGAGCCGCAGCCGGCGCCTTTTGACGAAAAAAGGGGCGGGCAGTATAATGTTTAAGTGGAAGACCGGAGAAAGAGAGTGTCCCCGGATATGTCCCAGTTAAGCTTAGACAGAGTGAGCGTTTCTTTCGGAGGCCAGCCCGTTTTAACGAACCTTTCCCTGCAACTGCAACGGGGAGAAAAGGCGGGCTTAATCGGGCCCAACGGATCGGGCAAGACGACACTTTTGCGCATTATCTCCGGCGAACTGGAACCGGACAGCGGCACTGTCTCCCTGGCCCGGGGCACCACCGTAGGCTACCTGCCCCAGGAGCTAAACTGGCATGCCGGGGGCACTTTGCGCGCCTACCTGGAGCAGGCCCTGCGCGACCTGTTTTGGTTAAAAGAAGAAATGACCCGGCTGGAACATGTTATTGCCGCTGCTGCCGGGAAGGCGGAGGCGGAGGAGTTGGAAGCCCTCCTGCAAAAATACGGGCAGGCGGCGGCCCAATTTGAAACCGCAGAAGGCTACAGTGCCGCCAGCAGGATCCAATCGGTGGCGCTGGGGCTTGGTTTTAAAGAATCCGATCTGGAGCGGGATCTGCTTAAGTTCAGCGGCGGGGAGAAAACCAGGGCGCGGCTGGCGGCGCTGCTGCTGCAGCAGCCGGAACTGCTGCTGCTGGACGAGCCCACCAATTTTCTCGATATGGAGGGAGTGGAATGGCTGGAGCGCTATTTGCGCGATTCAACCGGCTCCCTGGTGGTAGTCTCCCATGATCGCTACTTTATCGACAAGGTTGCCGGGCGCATCTTTTCTTTGCAGGAGGGCTCCGTAAAAAGCTACCGGGGCAATTACAGCGCCTACCTGGTGCAGCGCGAGCAGGAGCAGGAAGCAGCGGAAAGGGCTTACCGGAAGAGACAGGCTCTCCTTGAACGGGAAGAGAGGCTGATCCGGGAAGCAAAGATCGACGAGCGCTCCAAGCGGCAAGCCCGCAGCCGGCAGAAGCGCCTGGAGAAGCTGGAAGCGGTGGAGCGTCCCGTAGAAAACCGGAGCTTCACCCCGGGCTTCGATTTCAGCGGCCGCGGCAGCCGCCGCGTCATCCGCTTTGAAGGCGTCAGTAAAGCATACGGCCACAGGGTGCTGTTTAGTGATCTTTCCTTTGAAATAAACTGGGGCGACCGGGTTGCCCTGGTGGGACCGAACGGCGCCGGCAAATCAACCCTGCTCAAGCTCATTGCCGCGGTGGAGAAGCCGGACAGTGGCCGGATCAGCCTGGGCCCGTCCGTCAATGTAACTTACTTTTCCCAGGAGCAGGAGCAGCTTCACCCGGAGCGCACGCTCCTTGATGAGATCATTTCTTCTTCGGATCTGGATATCAGGCAGGCCCGCAACCACCTCGGGGCTTACCTCTTTCGGGGTGATGCCGTCTTTAAAAAAGTTAAAGACTTAAGCGGCGGGGAAAAGTGCCGCCTGGCCCTGGCCCGCCTGGCTCTAAGCGAAGGCAATTGCCTGCTCATGGATGAGCCCACCAGCCACCTTGATCTCCCCGCCATAGAGGAGCTGGAGAAGGCCCTGCAAAACTACCCGGGCACGTTGATCATCGTCTCCCATGACCGCTTTTTTCTGCAGAATCTGGTCAACCGGGTCATGGAGTTGAGCCAAAGCGGTCTTCGAATTTTTAATGGCAGCTTCCAATATTACCAGGAGCAGCGGGAGAACAGCGGCACATCGCCGGGACTCTCCGGAAAGGTGGAAGAGGCCAGGGATGAGCTGAAGCAAAAACGGCGCGAAGAGTACCGGCGGCGCCTGGAACGGCAGCGCCGGGAGAGGCGCCTGCAAGAGGAGCAGGCCCGGCTGGAAGATAGCATTACCGCCGTGGAAAGAAATATCGCCCGGCTGGAGAAGACCCTGGCCAGCCCTGAGCATTATGGGGATTACAGCAGTTTGCTTGAACTAACAGCCGCCTGGAAGAAGAGAAGGAAAGGCTGGCCGCCTACCTCGCCCGCTGGGAAGAAATCAGCCTGCAGTTGGAACAGATTGCCCCGGAGTAACCAGCTCACTGCCCCATCACGGCTATTCGCCGTGCCCTGGCCCCGGCCGCCTAACCGCAGAAGCCGCTGCTGCGGCCGGAGTAAACCGCGCCTGCCGGCACCGTGCCCACAAATCTTCCAACCACCTTCTCAATCTACATTTAAGTGGAAAACTTTTCTGGTTACCGCTTATTTTTACAGGTCTTTTTCCATTACTGCCCAAAAATGGATGAAATAAAATAGCGTTGACAAAAATTTGTTAAAAATATACAATCAATTTAGACAATTTAACGTTGAGCGAGGTGAAGCTGTATGGGTATCTGTAGCGCCGGCGAATACAAGGAGCGCATGTACCGGATGAGAAAAAACATATACATGGGAGGCGAACTGCTGGGGAGAGACGATCCCCGCCTAAAGCCCGGCCTGGATTTGATTGCCGATACCTTTGAAAGGGTAAACGATCCCGCTTTAAAAGGGCTAATCACCGCCACTTCTCACCTGACCGGTGAAGAGATCCACCGCCTCAATCATATTCACCAGAACCCAGATGATCTTTTAAAGAAACAGGAATGCACCCGGGTGATGTGCCAGAAAGTGGGAGGGTGCATCCAGCGCTGCATGGGCATCGATGCTTTGAATGCCCTATCCGTGGTCACTAAAGACTGCGATGATGCTTTTGGCACCGAATATTATCCCCGCTTTGTCGAGTTCATGAAAAATTTCCAGAAGAACGATCTGGTGGGCAATTGCGCCCAGTCGGACGTCAAGGGCGATCGCGCCAGGCGGCCTTTTGAGCAAAGCGACCCCGATCTATACCTGCGGGTCATTGAAAAAAAGAAAGACGGGATCGTGGTCCGCGGCTGTAAAGCCCATAACTCCAACGCGCCATTCTGCGACGAGATTGTGGTGGTGCCGACCCGGCTGATGACGGATAAGGACGCAGACTGGTCCGTGGCTTTCGCCATCCCTGCCGACACTCCCGGGGTAAAGCAGGTAGTCCGGCTGACCACTACCCGGCCGCGCAAGTACCTTCACAGCCGCTACTTTTTTGGGCTGGCCGACTCCATGACTATCTTCGATGACGTTTTTGTTCCCTGGGAGCGGGTTTTTCTTTGCGGCGAGTACTATTTCGCCAGCATTCTGGCCATGCTTTTCGCCACCTATCACCGCCACAGTTACACCGGCTGCAAGCCGGCTATTACCGACCTGATTCTGGGCGCATCGGCCCTGGTGGCCGAATACAACGGGGTCGGCGACGCCTCGCACGTCAAGGATAAACTGGCTGATCTTATCGCCGTGGGAGAACTTGTTTACGCCGCAGGGATCGCCGCCTCGGTTAAATCGACCCCGGCCAATTCGGGAACCTATATTCCCAATATTATTTACACCAACGTGGGGCGGTACCATGCCGGGGTTAAGCTCTACCACGAATTCGAGACCCTGGCCGACCTGGCGGGCGGCCTGCCGGCTACACTGCCCTATGAAGAAGATTTCTTTAACCCGGAGATAAAAGACCTCCTGGAGAAATATATGATGCGCAAAGACGGTATCTCTGCGGAGAATCAGCACCGCCTTTTCCGCAGCTTATCCGACATGCTCTGTTCGGCTACGGCGGGCGTGGCTCTGGTGGGTGGGCTGCACGGCGGAGGATCGCCGATAATGGAGAAGATTGCCATTCGCAATACTTACGATATTGACGCCAGAAAGCGTATGGTCAAGAGGCTGTGCGCTATCGAAGACTGACCTCTTAACCATTTTCACGTACCACCAGCAAGACGGCAGGGGTGAGGCTTTCATTTCCTGCCGTTTGCCCTGCCAGGGGCCGCGTGGCTGATCCGCTACATGAGTGTATAATTTTTCACTCTGCAAATTTACCACGGCAAATAAAAGTTCAATCCTCTTTGCAGTATTAAGCCGTATCACTCAGGCATATATTTTCTGAACGAAGAATAATACTGTACAAAATATGGATTCATAAAAGGGGAGGTTTTGCCAGTGATGAAAAGAATAAGGGTCTTGCTTCTGTTAATGTATGCCCTGCCGGCGGCGGTTTTCGGAATTATCTCTACCGGCTGCAGCCAGGAAAAAGATGTAAAGGCAATTGTTAAGATCCAGGAAGAGCCGGCCCCTGCCGTTGCGGAGAGCGAAGCCATAGCAGAAGCCCTGGAGGAAATGAGTAAAGAAGAGTTAATCGAAGAGATGAATCGGCTGGAATCCATGGTGCAGGTACAGAAAAATGATTTTGGCCACGTATTGCAAAATTTGGAAGGTGTGGTTGCCGATAATGTTTATCAAAGTCTCTCTTCCGAACACGACCGGTATCAAAGCGAGCTCTCCACGATCTGGCAAAAATGGTCCGATCATATGGAGAAAGAGGAAGCAGAATACCTGGCCGGTTTTGTTATCGCCTACCGCCTTCTGGTAGAGGAGTACGCCGATTTTATTGCCGAAGCCAGGTCTTTAGTCCCTTGAAGCAGCGATGCGTCCGGCAACAGCCCCTATTCTGCCGTTTCAGGGGTTTGCGCCGGTATAGTATCACTGCGGCGGTTGATGACCAGGTAGAGGGCGGGTATAAACACCAGCAGCAGCAGGGTGCCGCTGGTCATGCCTCCGATAAGGGCGATGGCCATCGGCGCCTGCAGTTGGCTGCCCTGGCCCAGGCCCAGCGAAAGCGGCACCAGGCCCAGGATGGTGGTGAGCGTGGTCATCAGGATGGGACGCAGGCGGGTGGTTGCGCCGGTGATAATCGCCTCCTCCAGGGGCTTGCCGTGAATGCGGCGTAGCTGGTTGATAAAGTCAACCATGATAATCCCGCTGTTGACCAGGACCCCTCCCAGGACTACTCCTCCGATCAGCGCCGGTATGCTCAGGCTGCGCCCGGTAATGAAAAGGGCGATTACTGAACCCGCAAGACCCAGCGGCAGGCTGCAGATGATAATAAAGGGATGCAGGAAAGATTCAAACTGGGCCGCCATGACCAGGTAGACCAGGAAGATGGAGACAATAAGCACCAGGTAGAGTTCGTCGTAAACCTCGCTCATCTGTTCAGAGGTAGCCTCCTTGATCCGGTAGCCCGGCGGCATCTCCAGATCTTTAATCGCCTCCTGGATCGCCCTGTTGGCTTCGCTCAGGCTAATCCCCGATAACTGTGCCTGGATTCTGCCGATAACCTGCCGATTCTCACGGGCGATATTTAGCGGGCCATAGGTGACTTCAATATTGGCAATATCCCCCAGGCTAACGTATGAACCGGTAGACGTATAGAAGCCCAGGTTCTCCAGATCTTCCAGGGTCTTTAAGTCTCCTTTCCGGTAGCCGAGGATGAGCTCGAAGATGCCGTCACCTGTCTCCAGCCGGGCTACGGAGGTGCCATCGATGGCCTCGTAGAGCATCATCCCCACCTGGTAGGCCGTAGTTCCCTTGCGCAGGGCTTTAAACTGGTCCACTTTCACATGCACTTCCGGGATGGCCTCTTCAGTGGCGCTTTGCACACCGGTGAGACCCGGCAAATCCTTTATTCTATCCAGGATCTCCTCTGAAAGCTGCTCCACCTTCTCCTGCTCCGGTCCCTGGACAAGGATCTCCAGCCCCATGTTGAACCCGGTTGTATCCATGATCGTTTCCCGCCTGAAGCTGAGTGCCGCCTCTGCGGGCAGGAGAGGCTCTGCCTTCTCTTTTACCCTGGCAATCATCTGCTCTATTTCCGAGGTATGCTCCGGATCTACCTGCACCCTGATTTGGGAACTGTTGGCTATACCCGATTCAATGGCAATGCCAAAAAGCTGCTGCTCTCCGACCCGGGTTGTATAATAATCGATCCCTTCCAACTCGCCGATGATCTTCTCCAGTTTTGCCGTGTAGTTGTCGGTCGTCTCCAGGGGCGTTCCCGGAGGGAGAGTCAGTTCAACGGAAAAAGCCGATTCCTCAGGCATGGGGAAGAGGTCGGATCCAAGAAAGGGAACAATAATCGCGCCGAGGATCACCACTGCCAACCCGATGCCCAGTGTGGCCCAGGGATGCCGCAAAACCCACTCTAGCAAAGCGCGGTAGCGGGAGGGCCCCGTCACTGCCGGCAGCCTTCCTTTGCCCCGCTGCAGGAAGCGAGAGGCAAGCATGGGAATCACTGTTATGGCTACGATCAGCGAAGCGAAGAGGGCACAGGTCACAGTAATGGAGAAATCGCGGAAAAGTTCGCCGGCCAGGCCGCTCAGAAAAACCACGGGGAAGAAGACGCAGACCGTGGTCAGGGTTGAGGCCCATATGGCCCCACCGACCTCGTTGCTCCCATTAATCGCCGCTTCGAAAGAGTGGGAGCCCAGTTGGAGGTGGCGGTAAATATTTTCGCTGACCACGATGGAGTTATCCACCAGCATCCCGGCGGCCAGGGCCAGGGCCCCTAGAGTCATCAGGTTTATGGAAAGACCGGAGAAATAGAGCAGGGCAAATGCCGCGATCACGGCTACCGGTATGGTCAGCCCGATTACCAGGATCATGCGCCAGTCTCTTAAAAAGAACAGCAGCACCGCCACGGCAAGAAGGGAGCCCTGCAGGAGGGAGACGGCCAGGTCCACCAGGGCATTTTCGATCTCCTTGGCCTGATCGTAGGTAAAGGTAAAGCTTAAATCGTAGCCCAGCTCGTTGAACTCGGCGGCAAGTTCGTCAAGGGCCCGGCGCACCTGGCGAGAAACCGCTACCGTGTTGGCTTCTCCTTCCTTCTGCAGGTAGAAGCCGATGCTCGGCTGCCGGTTAATCCGGTTTATGGAGGAGGCCTCGTGAAAATCCAAGTTCACTTCGGCGATATCCTGCAGCCGGATGGGTATGAGGGGAAATTCATCTTCGGGTATGGCCAGTGCGTTCCCGGAGCCTGCCGAGGCGAGGATCATGGCCATGGACATGTCTACAATAGCTTCCTCCAACTGCTGCGATGCCTTATCCAGTTCACCCTTGGCCTTGCTTTCCAACTTCTTGAGCTGCTTCTTCCAGGCGTCAAAGTCGGGGATACTGACCAGGTAAATATTACCAATTTCCTCCAACTCCGCGCTCACGTCCGGAGGCAGGGGGACGATAATCTTGCCCTTTTCAATGTCTACAGGCCACTCTTCGGGCAGCGCCCCGGCAATCTGATCCAGGTCGAGGCCGTATTTTTTCAGCAGTTCCGGATCGGGCTCGATGATCAGCCGGCCCTCTTCGTCTATTTCTACGCGCGGCGCGAGATCCTTGAGGTATACTTCACGCATGGGTATCTCCAGGCTGTCGTCGAGCGGCAGCGCCTGCGAGAGCATTTGGTTGATATCGATATCCACCGAGCGCCCGATGAGCTTTCTTAACTCCTCTTCGTCAAGATTAAAGCCCACAACCAGGTTGCCGAGATCTTCAAGGTCCGGTAAGCGCCCGACCAGGCGGATGCGCATCTCGCGCTCGTCCAGCTCCACTTTTCCGCCCGGGATATTGAGCAAACTGGCCCGCAGTATGTTTGCTACCTGCTCGAAAGAGACTTCAAAGTCCTGGACGCGATTGGGAAAAAGCCGGATAAAAAGATCTCTCTTCACCCCGCCCTCAACCATCAGGCTGGCCACGCCGGGAATGGATTCCAGGCGCGGCCTGGCGTTTTTCTCCAGCCATTCCGTCAGCTCGGCAGGTTCAAGGCTGCTGCCGACATCCACCTGCATTATCGGCAGCAGCGTGGGGTCAAATTCGAGAATGATTGGTCTCTCAACCCCATCCGGGAGGCTCATCAGGTCCAGGCGTGTCCCCACCTCGTCGCGCTTCTGCTTCAAATTTGCTCCCCAGTTGAATTCCAGGGCCACCAGGGAGACATGCTCCTGGGAGAGGGAGATGATATTTTTTACTCCGCTGATGGGGGAGACGGCACTTTCAATGGGCTCGGTGACCAGTTCTAAATTTTCCTGGGGAGAGCTGCCCGGGAAAACGGTAATTATGGCCAGGTATGGCGGCTTGATATCGGGCAGCAGGTTAAGGGGGGTCTGCAGCAGGGATACTGTGCCGATAACAAGAACGATTAATAGGATGGTAATTGTAGCCACGGGACGCTGCACAGAGAACTTCGGTAAATTCATCTTTCTTTTCGCCTCACCGGTTCATGATATTTTGGAGCTGCCACTTCCAGCACATTTAATATGATTATGTACCCTTTTTGGCATTAATGCTTATATTATAACAGATTAAAGATACGGGATCATGCAAATTAATCCACCCTCCCATAAAATTTTGCCCGCAGCTTCCGCGTGGATCTCAATTTGCTTTTTAATCGGGGCAAAGCTATAATTAAGCCAGGAAAATATGGAAAAGCAGGGGACTATGCGTCAAGGGGAAGCTTTTTTAACCACAAGAGCAACCGAAGAAACGGAATATATCGGCGCCGTCCTGGGAAAAGCCATGCGGCCGCCCCTGGTGGTGGCTCTCTATGGAGATCTGGGAACAGGGAAAACCGTCCTGGTGCGCGGTGCAGCCCGGGCTATGGGAATTGAAGAGGAAATCAGCAGCCCTAGCTTTGTCCTGTTAAAGATTTACCAGGGCCGGTTTCCTCTCTACCATTATGATTTCTACCGGCTTAATCAAGCGGAGGAGCTGGAGGAACTGGGTATTGATGAATATCTGCCCGGGGAGGGTGTGGCCTTTGTGGAGTGGGCCGGGCGCTTTCCCGAATATTTACCGCAGGAGCTGCTGGATGTAACCATAACCCGCTTTTTTGATTACAGCGGCGAAGGAAGGCGTATCCACTTTGTCCCCCATGGTCCCCAGGCTTCGCAGGTTGTGGAAAAATTGATTGAGACTATAACCTGGCGGGTGGATGGCACTTTAAACAGGCTCCCCCTGACAGAGGAAATAAACGGTGCCAGTTCGTTCAGGGAGGGAGAATAGAACCTGATTATTCTCGGACTTGATACGGCAACCATGGCCTGCAGCGTGGCGCTGTTGCAGGATGACTTGCTGCTTGGTGAATATACTCTGAACACGCGGAAGACGCATTCCGAAAGGTTAATGCCGCTTATCGATTCACTCTTGCGGGAATGTGCCGTGGAGAGAGAGCAGCTCGGTGCGGTGGCCGCCGCCGCAGGACCGGGATCCTTTACCGGAATTCGTATCGGCCTGGCCACGGCCCGCGGCCTGGCCCAGGGGCTGGGCATACCCGCTGCCGGCGTATCCACCCTGGAAGCGGCGGCCGAGGCGGTGATGGTCCCGGGGGCCTTGATTTGCCCCATCCTGGACGCCCGGCGCAGCCAGGTCTATGCCGCCCTCTACCGCCGGGAGCCTGCACCGGAGCTGGACCTGGAAACGCTGATTCCACCCGCTGCCGGAGCGCTCTCTTCCCTGGTGGAAAAGTTAAAGACCTACCGGGAACCTGTTGTCTTTACCGGGGAAGGTCTATCCAGCTACGGCAGCTATCTCGAGGAGTCCCTTGGCTCCCGGGCCATACTGGCCGTGCCGCCTTCACGCTTCAACAGGGCCGGACTGGTGGCCTGGCGCGGGCGCATGCTGTTAAAGGCAAACCCGGGCCTGTCCTACCGCGAACTGCTGCCGATCTATTTGCGGCGGCCTGAAGCGGAGCGCCGGGCCGGGGAGGAGAAGGGAGGAGAAGTTTTTGGCGGTAATCATTGAGCCGATGCTTTTTGAAGACCTTCCCGCCGTTGTAGCCATTGAAAAGGACTCCTTTACCTCTCCCTGGTCGCTCAAATCCTTTCGCTACGAGCTGTCCTGCAACCGCCGGGCCACTTACCTGGTGGCCCGGGTGGATGGCACCGTAGTCGGCTACGGCGGCGTGTGGATTATCCTCGACGAAGCGCATATAACCACTCTGGCGGTGGATCGCCGCTTCCGGCGCTGCGGTATCGCTACCCGCCTGCTGGCCGCCCTCATCGACATATCTTGTCAAAAGGGCGCTGAGCGGATCACCCTGGAAGTGCGCCCCAGCAACCACCCGGCCCGCCGCCTCTACGAAAAATTCGGCTTTACCGTTAAAGGCGTGCGTAAAAAATACTATATTAATGAAGACGGGCTGATCATGTTTAAAGAGGATTTGCCGCGCGTGGGGGACAACCGTGAACCGGCATCGTAAAGGTATTTTAATCCTCGGTCTTGAAACCTCCTGCGATGAAACCGCCGCTGCAGTGGTAGAGGACGGCAGCCGGATTATCTGCAGCCTGATTGCTTCCCAGGTGGAGATCCATAGCCGTTTCGGCGGGGTGGTCCCGGAGATCGCTTCCCGGCGCCACCTGGAAACGATTAATGAGCTTGTGGACAGGGCCTTAACGGAAGCTTCCATCAACCTGCAGGATCTGGATGCCGTCGCCGTTTCCAACGGCCCCGGGCTGGTAGGGCCCCTTTTGGTTGGCGTCGCCACGGCCAAAGCGCTGGCCTATGCCGCCCGCCTGCCCCTGGTGGCGGTAAATCACCTGGAGGCGCATCTTTATGCCAACTTTCTTACCGGCCATGCCATCGACTACCCCCTGGTTGCCCTGATCGCCTCCGGCGGCCATACCGAGCTGCTGCACCTGCCTGCTCCGGGAAAACCGGTTGTCCTGGGGCGGACGCGGGACGACGCCGCCGGTGAAGTATTTGACAAGGTTTCCCGGGCCATGGGCCTGGGATACCCCGGAGGCCCGGTCATTGACCGGCTTGGCGCTGAAGGCGACCCGGAGCGGATTACTTTCCCCCGGGCTTATCTTGATGATAACGGCCGCTTTGATTTCAGTTTCAGCGGCTTGAAGTCAGCGGTGATCAACTATTTGCACCACAGCAGGCAGCGGGGCGAGGAAGTAAATGCGGCGGATCTGGCCGCTTCCTTTCAGTCAGCCGTAGTAGAAGTCCTGGTCGATAAGACCGTGGACGCGGCCCGGGAATGCCGGGTTAAATCTGTCCTGTTAGCCGGCGGAGTGGCCGCCAACAGCCGGCTGCGGCGCTGCATGCGTGAACGGTTGGCCCGGAATTTACCCGGGATATCGCTGCATATTCCTCCTCTCGAACTCTGTACCGACAACGCGGCCATGATCGCCGCCGCCGCCTTTCCGCCCTACCGGGAAGGCCGCTTTGCGCCCCTGCATCTTAATGCCGTCCCGGGACTGCGCAGCGGCTGTTCCTGACCGCAGACGGTAGCTAGCAGCCAGGAATCGGCAGCCGGCCGCTGGACGGTGATCCCGGGGTTTTCTTCTGGAAGGAATTCAGAATCCAGAAGTCAGTAGTCAGCAGGAAAGATCAAAGAATGAATGTCTGTTGCCCCCCACTTTTGCGCCTATGCCTGCCGTTACTGGACAGTAGCCAGAATAAACTTCCGCTTCCCAATACCACGCCTTCTTTCTCCGTGATTTCTATTTCTGGATTTTGAATTCTGCTTCCCCTTAAAAAGAAAAACCAGCGTAAACCCCTGTCTCTTAACAACAATTCCTTTCCTGTTGCTTTTTGCTCTGGCGGTTTACGGTATAGAACGGCTCAAAAAATTATGTCAACCACTTGTTGATAATGTGCATAACTGCCGCAAAAGGGCGCTGTTAAGACCCTATCTTGTGGATAACCCTGTGGAATATGTGGATTACTTTAAATGGAATTGCCGGCAAACTATATTATATGCAAGCGTTTATGCTCTTAGAACATCTTTTTCCAGGGAACATAACTTGTTTACCTAATATGGCTGCCGGCGGCGGCAATTGTTTGCCTGGCATGCTTTTGATATAATTACATGTAATTGCAGACAGGAATTGGATAAGAACTGCATATGATTATTACCAGGGTAGAAAGGCGGGGAAGATCAGCTTGAAGCTTCCTGCGGTTGATCAGATACACTTTATCGGCATCGGAGGTTACGGTATGAGCGCCCTGGCCCAGGTTATGCTCAAACTTGGCTACAGGGTTTCCGGCTCAGATCTCAAAGAGTCGGCCTTGACCAGGCACCTGGCCAGCCAGGGAGCGCTGATTAAACTTGGCCACCACCGGGACAATGTGGGCCAAAGCGGGCTGGTAGTCTATTCTACCGCCATCCCGGCCCATAACCCGGAGATGGTGGAAGCCCGGGAGCGTAACCTGCCGCTGTGGCACCGCTCCGAACTTTTGGCCAGCCTGCTTAATAGCCATTACGGTATTGCTGTCGCCGGAACGCACGGCAAAACTACCACCACCGCCATGATCGCCCTGCTTCTGGAACAGGGCGGGCTGGATCCCACGGCGATTATCGGGGGGGTGGTCTCAGCTTTTAGCGGCAACGCCCGGGTCGGCAAAAGCCGCTACCTGGTGGCGGAAGCCTGTGAAAGCGATCACTCGTTTTTACGTTATTATCCCCGGATCGCTCTAATTACCAATATTGAACCGGATCACCTGGAACACTACAGCGGGGATTTTAACCGCCTGCGCGAGGCTTATCTTGATTTCTTGAAAAACCTTCACCCTGAAGGCTGTGCGGTTATATGTACGGATGATCCGCAGCTTCGCAAACTAAAAAAAATGATCAACCGGGAAACGATAACTTATGGCCTTGAGGGCGGCGGCCGCGAGGGAAGTGCCCATTTTAGCGGCCGTCAGATCACCACTTCCGGAAAGGGCTCCACTTTTGTCCTTTACCGGGGCGACAGGCCCGTTACCGGGGAAATAGTGCTTAAAGTGCCCGGGCGGCATAATATCAGCAATGCCGTAGGCGCGCTGGCGGTGGCGTCCCGGCTGGGCCTGGATCCGGCTAAATGCGCCGTCGCGCTGAGCGAATTTCATGGCGCCGGCCGCCGTTTTGAAATTGTCGCTGAAATTAACGGCATTATGGTGGTAGACGATTATGCCCATCATCCCACTGAAGTGCGGGTTACCCTGGAGGCGGCCCGGAGCTTTGGCCGGCGTATAATCTGTATCTTCCAGCCGCACCGCTATACCAGGACGGCTTACTTTATTGATGATTTTGCCCGCGCTTTTGATGGAGCCGACCTGGTACTGCTGCACCGTATTTATTCCGCCGGGGAGGAGCCCATAAGCGGTATCAGCTCTACCGCCCTGGCTGAACGGATCCGGAAGGAGAAAGGCGGCCCCGTATTGGTCAGTGATCAGATGTTAGATCTGGAGAATATGGTCCTTGAAATAGTTAAACCGGGAGACATTGTTCTGGTTATGGGCGCCGGTGACATCAGCCGGCTGGCCCATAGCCTGGCGGAACGGATCCGGGAGGGCAACCGGGCCGGGTAAGCCCCTGCGGCTTTATTTGCAGAACCAGCGGTAGCTAAGGAATGTTTTAGTGAATTGGGCTTAACACCAGATGTAGCAGGGGAGAATATTGATTATGAATATTTTAATGCTGCAGCAGCATCTTGATCTGGAGGGAAAGGAACGGCCCGGCTGTATGATCCAGGCGGGGCGAGAACTGGCTTCCCGGGGCCATTGTGTCTATGTCATCTCCGGCAATAGCACCCCGGCTCAACTCCTGGGGGATAAAAAGATCGGCCTGCTGCAAAAAGAAGGGCTGGCTATTATTGTAATGAATATCCCCTACGGCAGCGACATGAAGCCACTGGATAAAGGCCGGTACCTGGTCGCTTACGCCAGGAAGGCCCTGCTGCAGGGGCGCCGGCTACCGAGGCCGGATTTAATCATCGCTTCTTCACCGCCGCTCACTGCGGTGGCACCGGCCATTTCTTTGAGCCGGCGTTTTGGTGCGCCTTTAATCCTGGAAATACGGGAGCCGTGGCCGGAAGCGCTGATCCGGCGTGGCGCCCTTAAGCATAAAACCTTAATTAAGCTGTTCCGCCGGCTGGAGCAGAAAGCCTATGCCGCTGCGGCAGCCATTGTGGCCTTATCTCCTGCTGTCGCCGGGTCTCTAAAAAAGGAAACGGCGTGCCGGGGTAAAATACATATTATTGACGAGAACCAACCGGAAAGCGAACGGGCTTGCCGTTTAATCCGGGTGGTAGAGGAACTGAACCACTGAAGAAATGAAGAATCGAAGAAATAGGCTATTCCAGGCCGCCCGCTGCGGCCACAAACAAAAACGGAAAGGGTGAATGAGCTTGTCCGTTTCTGAAGAAAAAGAGGGTAAGGGGTTTTGGAGCGATAAAAATAAAGTCTGGCGTATTGCCGGCGCGGTGTTGATGGCAGCCGGGTTGATCGTGCTGGGCTATGTCGGCTATCAAAAAGCGCTGGTTGCCTACCACCAGTACCAGCTAAGAAAAAACTACGCGGAGACGGAGGAAGAAGTAGAATTACCGGAAACAACAGAAGAAATCTTTGAGCATGTGGTGATTACGGAATGGCAGCCCATGCGCATCATTATCCCCAAAATTGATGTAGACCTGGTAGTGCAACAGGGCGATGTCTTCGACATGGCGCTGCACGACAAGGGGCCGGTTCATTTTGGCATGAGCGACCTGCCCAGTACTGAAGGGGGGAATACAGCCATCGCCGGGCACCGCGGTACTCGCTGGGGCTTTTTCACCGATTTAGACTTTCTCGAAGAGGGGGACGAAATTTACCTGGATGTCGGCGGATACCGCTTTATCTACCTGGTGGAATGGATTAAAATAGTCGATCCATACGACTGGAGCGTTATAGACAGCACCGATTACCCCGCCATAACCCTCCAGACCTGTGAACCGAAATATGCTCCCGCCACCCATCGCTTGATCGTCCGGGGTGCGCTGGACAGGGTAACGGCCGCTCCCCGCTCTTAAGCGGACTGGCTGCCCTGCCAGGAGGGGGTTGCCCGTAAGGCCAGCAGGACGATTCCATAGCAAAAATTGGAAAGAGGGGCTGCCCTTTTAGGACAGCCCCTCTTTTGGGGTAAGCATTTTTTAATGTTTTGCAGGATATCCACGCCGAGAACAGAATTAATATCAACGGCAATCCAGTACATAATACCGCCGGCGCAAGGAAGGGTAGCCAGCGGATCAGGAAGCGAGGCTGCCGCAAAGCGGCACCTTACTCTTGCCTGGCGGGTGGGACAGGCTCCGCCTTTTAAACGGGAAAGCGGTAGCCGCACGGCGCAGCCTGCTGCAGAAGGAACTTCTAAAACCAGGGAAAGAAGAACAGGCGGCCAATCCGCTGTCCCCTTTTGCCATTGCCAACTGCCCTGCGCAAAACTGGCCCGCTGCCAGGCCCGGATGGATCACCGGGAAGGAGCAGCCTTGCATATTTTAATCTGTTCGGGCCTGATCAAGGCCCGGCTGCAGATTAGCCAGGGGTCATTTCCAGGTTTCTTGAACGCATGATCGCCGCCGCGTAATATGCCTGGCCGAGAGGCTTGCGGCGGCCGGCCTGGTGGGAGTGTTAGAAGTAAACCCTGCCGCCCAGCGGAAGATGAAGTAGGATGAATAGCACGCGGGAGAGAAGGTGTTCAACTTGACAATGCAAAAGCCGGATGTTTCCGTGGTCATCCCGGCCTTCAACGAGGCGGAGTGCATCGCCCAGTTGCACGCGGAAGTGGTGGCCGTCTGTGAGAGAGAAGGGTATGATTATGAAATTATAATCGTCGACGACGGCTCTACCGACGGTACCGCCGCCATCGTGCAGCAGCTTTCGCCGGTGATCTTCATCCGCCTGCGGCGCAACTTCGGGCAGACGGCAGCCATTGACTGCGGCATCAAAAGGGCGCGCGGCCGGCTCATCGTGACCATGGACGGCGACCGGCAGAATGACCCGGCGGATATACCGATGCTGATACGCTATCTTGAAGAAAACGATCTGGACGTGGTTTCCGGATGGCGTAAAGACAGAAAAGATCCGTTTATGAAAAGGCTCTCTTCCCGGGCGGCCAACCTGGTGCGCACCCTGATGATCAAAGACGGCCTGCATGACTCGGGGTGTTCTCTGAAGGTGTACCGGGCCGAATGCTTCAACGGGATCAGCCTTTACGGGGAGATGCACCGCTTTATTCCCGCGGTGTTGAAAATTAAAGGCTTCCGTATCGGCGAGTGCGTGGTCAATCACCGTCCCCGGCTCACCGGGCACACCAAGTACGGCTGGAAACGCGGGGTGAAGGGATTAATCGATATGGTCAGCGTCTGGTTCTGGCACAAGTTTGCCGTGCGGCCGCTGCACCTGCTGGGCGGGCTGGGAGTGGCTTTTTTTGTTGCCGGAAGCTTGTGTGCCTTGATCGGTATTGCATTTTATCTGGCCGGAATCGAACTTTTTAAGTATTTCCTACCAATATTATCCTCTTTTTTACTTATTTCCGGTATTCAATTTTTCCTCTTTGGATTAATCGCTGATATGCTTTCTAAAAACTATTTTGAAACAACACAGGATCAGCCATACAGTATTCTCGAGGTCAAGGTTCAAAAAAAGTCACCGGTTAAGAATTCTATCTCCTAGCTAAATATCGCTGTCGCCAGGGAGACATGGCCTTTGGGAGGGAAATGATGAAACTTGCAGTAATTAAAGAACAACTGATCAAAAATAGCAGCTTTATTATTTTCTTTTTTCTTTTATGTATTATTTATTTTTTCTCCCTGCAATTTGTGCCTGCTACTATTACTATTGAAATGAGAACCGGTGCAGATGATACCGGCCAGCTTTTTTTTGATCGGGGATTAGGTTATCGGGAACCAGACAGTATTATCTTTTCCGTGAAAGGGTCGGACGAATTTGAAAAATATAGTATCAGGCTTCCTGGAGTAAAAATAAAATCTATTCGTATTGACCCGATCACACAGCCGGGAACCTTTGAACTTCGTTCAATTTCTATTGAAGCCGTTGGCCGGCAAATATACCTGGAAAAAGAAGATCTACAAAAAACCTTAACCCCGCTAAACCAGGTCACACTAGTGGGCGATGATGACGTTATCCACGGGGTTTCTCATGGCATAGATCCATTTTTTAGATTTGATGGCCTTCAAAATGCCAATAGTTTTCCTCTCTTTATCAGTGTGCCTGTCTTGCTAATATTACTTTTATTTGTATGCGGCGCAAGGTATTTGTTCTATGATCAAAAGTGGGAGTTTTATTTTGCTCTCTTTTTGCTTATATTTGCACTCCCGACCATGATGCCGCTTTTATTGACCCTGGTTCTATCTTTTATCGCCTTACTTTTATTTTTATTTCTCCTTTATAAAAATGCCAGAGCGCCACAGGAGCTGGCATTAGGAAAAAAGCAGTTCATCTTACCTGTATTTTGGCAAAATGAAAATTTGAGATACAATATCTGCTTATTACTAATACTGGTACTTGCTTTTTTGCTTCGCTTTATCAACCTTACTATTCTTGATCCCTACACTGATGAATACAGCCATCTCGTAGCGGCAAAAGAATATATTGATACCGGGTTTCTCAGGTATACCAGGGCTCCCTTTGTCACTTATATATCAGCCTGGTTTTGTCGTTTGGGCAACCCTTCTTCATTTTACGATTATGTTTTTTGGAGTAGACTGCCCGGTGTTATTTTCAGTACCCTTACTGTTATCCCCCTCTACCTGGCCACACGTCGAATCTCTAAACCTGTAGCCCTGATCTCTGCCCTCCTTTGGGCCACTTCACCCTGGGCCATCGGCGTGGCCAAAACGATCCGGGAATATGCCTATTACCCCTTTTTTATCATGCTGGCAGTCTTGCTTTTGATCGAGTTTTTTGAATTACTTTTCGAATTTAAATGGAAGCATGGGCCTGTGCTGTTGCTTTTAATCTTACCGGTTATTGCCCTGGCGCTTTATGCTTTTCGCTATGATACTGCATCAACCTTGCGGATTTGCATGGTGGTCTTCGCCGGAGTTGCCGCATTTTATTTCTTAACCTATATCATCAGATTTAAAAAGCTTTCCCGAGGTCCTAAAATTTTAACTGGGGCTGTCTATGCCCTGTCAATATTTGTTGTTGCCTGGATGATTTTATATGCCAACAAATCCGGCCATACGAATATTGACAATTTCCAATTTGTTGATTACTGGCTGCGTGTGTTTTTTGTTCCGGGAAACCCGGGGGCACCGCTGCACTGGTGGGGGGAATATCCTTTTCTTTCAATAGCATTATTTATTTCCGGCCTTGGTTTTCTTTATGCTGTAATCCGTAAACATTACTATTATTATATGCATTTCATTGT
>ERZ795060.2432-NODE-2432-length-18848-cov-3.886500_pt1 | contig 18848 bp, 13 predicted proteins | sample MGYA00375144_ERZ795060 | MGnify/ENA primary metagenome ERZ795060 (study PRJEB30189, sample SAMN05720157) | activated sludge metagenome | isolation source: anaerobic digester from wastewater treatment plant | place: Japan | collected 2015-05-15 ...
AGCGGGTTTTGCAGATCGATTTGATAGAAAGAATTTATTGCTCTTCTTTTATATTGGTTTTGTAATTGGAACGCTATTTTGTGCTTTAGCGCCCAACTATCATTTATTGGTTGCTGCTAGAGTTTTTACAGGAATTTTTGGTGGTGTGATCAGTTCGATAAGTTTAGCGATTATTGCAGATTTATTCAAACTTGAACAGCGGGGCAAAGTAATGGGTTTTGTACAGATGGGATTTGGGCTGAGTCAAATTATTGGCATTCCATTTGGGCTATACGTAGCGAATCATTGGGGATGGCAGATACCATTTTACTGGATCGCAATCATGGCTGGATTCATTGCTATTGCATTGCATCTCAAGCTAAAACCTATTGCGGATCACTTGAAGATTCAAAAAGCAAATTCAGCTTTTCAACATTTATTAAATACCTTAGCTCCAAGTAAATATAGACTTGGTTTTTTGACCACATCATTGCTTTCAGTTGGAGGATTTATGATCATGCCATTTGGGAGTGCTTTTGCTATTAACAATTTAAAAATTACGAATGAACAATTGCCTACACTTTTTATGGTCTCGGGGATAACGAGTTTTATCATGATGCCATTGGTAGGAAAATATAGCGACAAAAGAAATAAATTTGTCATATTTACATTAGCCACGCTCATGGCGATTGTTGTATTAAATATTTATTCAAATTTTTCAGCGACTCCATTTATATTAGTACTCATTACATATGTTGTGATGATGTTTTTTATCATTAGCAGAATGATACCAGGATCTGCTTTAACTACAGCTATTCCCGAGCCTGAAGATCGCGGTGCATACATGAGTATAACCTCTTCATTACAACAATTGGCTGGTGGTGTAGGCGCCATGATTGCAGGAATGATCATCGTGCAAAAAGATAATTATGCACCACTTGAGAATTTTAATCTCTTGACAATGATCATGTCAGTCATTATGCTTTTCACGATATATTTGATGTATCGAGTAAATAAAAATGTGATGAAGAATAGTTAGTTAATTTGCAAATGTGTATAATTTGCAAATTTGCAAATGCTTATAATTGGCGCCATTAATGCATGTCTCACACAAATTGTAGTTAAAAAAATATCCTTGAAAAACATTTTGTACAAATTTAAATTCCAAGGATATTTTATAAGTGTAGAATTGACTTAATTCGATAATTTAAACTTAACAGGTACGGTGTATTCCACTGTTACAGGCTTACCATCTATTAAACCAGGAGACCATTTTGGCATGTTACGAAGAACACTTGATACTTCAAAATCACAGTCCTGTGTCAAGGATTTCATTGTGATCCCAGATTCTACTTCGCCGTTTTGATTGATGTATATTTTGGTAATTACCGTTCCTTCAATATTTGCTTTTCTGGCAGATTCTGGATATTTTATATGATCAGCAAGGTATTTCAAAACGCAATCATCACTTTTTACATCTGGTCCGCATTGATTGAATTGAGGCATCACTGCAGCATTTTTATATATAGTTCTTTTAACTATTTTAACCCATTCTTTATAGGTTTCAGGATCATATACCGTAATAGTATCTGTGCTAGTATAACTTTCAAATTCTGTCATTAAATCTCGTGTTGGTGCTTTGACACAATACTGAAATAATACAATGAGTAAGGGTAAAAAATAGGCATACTTAAAGTATGAGTTTCTTGAAGATTTTGTTTTTGTCATCATGATAATTCTATGTTTAAGTTGTGAAGTTGAAAATGAATGAGCCATGCTATGTTTCTCTGGATTGACAGAATCAAAGAGCATTTGCATATAGTTTTTGCTTGGATATACCTGCAATACTTCTTCATCAGCAAGGTATTCATGAACTAGCCTTAATTCTCTATAAAACAAATGAATAAAAGGATTCCACCAAAACAAAATATGAAATATCTGAAATAGGATCACATCAGCACTGTGCAATTGATTGACATGGGTCATTTCATGTCGGATGATGGTTTGGTTTTCTGGATTTTCTAGATTAAAATTTTTTGGTAGAAAAATAAATTGCAAAAAACTATAAGCAGTTTGTATTGAATCGGAGAATACGAAAGTGTTTTTTGGGGAAATTATTTTCTCTCCGACATTGATCATTCGAAAAATCTTAAGTAATCCATAAATAAATTTAACTGCAAAAAACAAACTAACGAAGAGTATAAAGAGCTTCACAAGAAGTAACCAATTCACAGCAGAATGATCTGCCACGATCTCTACAGTGAAAGGTAAGATATAAGATAGCGTCACTTTTTCTTCAATAAAAGCCATTGGTGAGATAAGCTGTTTTTGAATAAAATAATCTTTAATAAAGGGAACAAGAAGACTGATCAACACAGCTAGAATGATATAAAATCTGTTCCATCGGAAGAAAGTTTCTTTGCGTAGGACAAAATAGTATAAAAGAAAGAAAAGCCCAAGGCTGATCGTAAATTCAATAGCATAGAATAGTTCTGCATTCATTTTTTTAAGATTTACTATTATTAATTAATTCTTGTATTTCTTTCATCTCTTTTTTATTGATGTGCTTTTCTTGAATCAAGAAAGAAAGCATCTCAGCTGGAGAATTTTCAAAATAATCTTGAAGCACTTGCTTTACATTGAGGCTGGTGTACTTACTTTTAGGAATGGCGATATGGTACTCATAAGTCTTCCCATAGGCTTTGTGAGTGAGGAACTTTTTTTCTTCGATCGATCGCACTAAAGTAGAGATCGTTGAGTGTGGAGGCCTCTCCTCTCCCAGCTCTTGTTCTATATAATCCAAGACCTGACTTACTGTGCAGGGCGCTATCTTCCATAAGATATGCATGATCTCTTCTTCTGATTTCGTCAGTCGCTCCATATTCTATATTTTATAATGCAAATATATAACGTAATTTTACGTTACGCAAGTTTTTTGTGAAATATTTTTTTGGAGCGAGGATAGGCTACTTTTAAATAGGCGAACTTTAGATATCTTTCAACTTTTCTCCATTCACGATGAGTTATTAACTAATATAAACTTTCATCATCTCTTTTCCCCATTTCATCATTTTTTTAGGGCATTTCATCCTCATATAAGTTTGGTCTATAATATAAGCTTTGTTTTCGGATGGAGATCCCTCTATTTTCGCCCTGTTTAATAAAAAAAACATTTTCATGCAGCAACCGCATAATTCAAACTTATCCCACTATGCCAAAAGATTTAAATCATTGGCGATTACAATGGTTTTATTTTTTACAAGTGCCTTCCATCTACTTGCTCAAAATACAGTGATCAAAGGTCAAGTATTAGATGATAAAAATAGACTAGCACTCGAGGGTGTCAGTATTCAAGTCACTAATTCTAAAATAGGCACGACAACCAATACCCTTGGGGAGTTTTCGTTATTGAGCAATGATGCTTTTCCACAATCTTTGGAGATCAGCTATATTGGATTTGAAAAAAAATCTGTCACTTTACAGTCAAATGAATTCCTCACTATTTATCTCAAGGAGGAAGCCAAAGAAATCTCAGAAGTCTTGGTACGCAGCAGTTATAATGTTCAGAAAAAATCCGAATTTGCAGGTGCAGTGTCAAATATTGATGTGAGGAGTTTGGAAAATAGACCTGCTTCAAGTTTTGACCAATTATTAGGCGGTCATGCGACAGGGGTAGATATTATCCAGCCCTCTAGTGTACTTAATAATACTCCGATCATGCGTATCCGAGGGATCAATACGATTACTTCAGGACTTTTCCCTTTGGTGATAGTAGATGGAGTATCAGTATTTGTAGGATCTATTGGAGGACTAATAGGGAACAATCCTCTGTCGGATATCAATCCAAATGATATACAGAATATCGATATACTTAAAGATGCCTCAGCAGCTGCTCTCTACGGGTCTCGTGCTGCAAATGGCGTGATGGTGATCACGACTAAAAAAGGACAGAAGGGAAGGGTCAAGGTCAATTATTCCAATTGGTTGAGTCGTAGTACGCCCTACAATTTGCCAGAATTATTGAACGCTGAAGAATATACGATGATTAAGAATGAAGCTATGGTGAATTCAGGTCGAGCTCCTGGCTACCAACTGATGAAAAATGCAGATGGTTCTACTGTGAATACAAGTTGGTATGATGTCGCATTTCGACCAGGTATCTCTCATAATCATACCTTGAGTGTATCAGGAGCCAACAACGCTACAAAATATTTTTTCTCCGCTGGATTTACTGATCAAAACAGCTATATTCGTTACAATAATTTTAAACGTTATTCTTCAAGAATCAATATTGAGAATCAAGTTAATAAAGCCATTGTTGTGGGAGCCAATGTCAACCTTAGCAATAGTCAAAACACTGGACCAAATACTGGAGCCATTGCGAGTAATTCACTCTCTTCATCATCTTATAATTCCAACTATATTACTAATGAGCCGCTCGGTCGTATGACTTATGTTTTACCACCGAATGTTCCCGTTTATCGCGAAGACGGATCTTATAGTATTCAGAATGGTGTGAGTGTCGGTTATGGAGCGAATGCACTTTCTATCGGAACAATCAATGCTTATAATCTTGCCATGGTGCAAAAACTCGATGTGAATACATCTGAGAATCTGTCCATCATAGGAAATGTGTTTGCAGAATTAAGTTTATTGAAAAATCTAAAACTTAGGACAAACTATGGCATCAATCGATTGCAGGTAGAGAATAAATCTTTTCTCAATCCGATCCATGGTGGAGGCGCTTCTGCCAATGGTTCTGCAAGTAATACCAATGGAAAATATATTCGATCCGAATTGGTCAATACCTTAAAGTATGATTTAAATTTTAATGACGCTCATCATATTAATTTATTGTTAGGAAATGAAATCATCAAGAATAAAATTGATATTTGGGGAGCGCAGCGTAGCAACATTACGGACCCTTATTATGAAAATTATCAAGGTGGATTTATCAATATCGTCCCTACGGGAAATGTGATTTCTGAAACAGCAATATTATCTTATTTCTCTGGTTTGAATTATGATTATTTGAAAAAATATTTATTGAGTGTCAATGTGCGCAGAGACGGACTTTCAGCATTGGCAAAGGGAAATAAATGGGGAAACTTTTATGGCGCATCTGCTGGTTGGAATTTATCTAAAGAATCCTTCATCAAAAATTTGGATATCGAAAAATACATTTCAGATTTTAAACTAAGAGCGAGTTATGGACTTGTGGGCAATAGTGAGATTGGAGACTATCCATCCATAGGTGCATTTAGTTCCAATACTTATGGAGGGTTGCCTGTTCTCTATTATGCTCAAGCAGCGAATCCAAATTTGAAATGGGAGACTAGTAAGAAATTAGACATCGGCTGTAACTTTTCTATCTTAAAAGGAAGAGTGAATGTTGAATTTGATTATTATAAAAATGTGATTGATGGATTGATTTTAAAATCACCACAATCCCTGTCTGCAGGAATCCCTGGTAATTTTATCAATGCCAATGTAGGGAGTATGTATAATCGTGGTATAGAATTAGGTATTCAAGCAGATATCATCCAAACAAAAACTTTCCAATATCAAGTCGGCTTCAATTTTTCTACTTTAAAAAATGAAGTGACTGCATTGGTGAGTGATGTCTATGTGCCAAGTATCTTTGGAGTGCAGAATATGACTCGTGTGGGTTACTCAGTAGGTTCCATTTTTGCTGTGCCAACAAAAGGTGTAAATCCAGACAATGGCCTTATGGTATTCATCAACAGTGAAGGTCGAGAAGTACAATACAATCACATTGGATCGCCACGATGGACATATCTTGACGGTTCTGCTGCACCAGCTATAGACAATTATAAAGATGGAGTCATTCAAGGACCATCATTGCCAACTTATTTTGGAGGATTGAATCAAGAATTCAGATATAAAAATTTTGGATTGCAAGTTAATCTGACATATTCTGGAGGAAATTATTTGTACAATGGAACACGTGCTACCAATTCAGATCAACGCTATTTTAACAATGGAAAATTTATTCTCAATCGATGGACTACACCTGGACAAAAGACAGATATTCAGAAATTACAATACGGTGATAATGTGTCTGCAGGATTCTCTTTTGCAGCTACATCCAAAGTAGAAAAAGGAGATTATCTCAAGTTAAAAACATTGACTTTGAGTTATGATTTTCCTGTGAATCACTATCGATTTGCAAATCGAATTTCCAACTTAAGAGCCTATGTTCAAGGAACTAATCTCTATACTTTGACCAAATATAGAGGTTCAGATCCTGAGGTTTCTATCAATGGTAATTCTATTCACTCAGGCAAAGATCAAAACGTGCCGCCGAGTGCACAGATATTAACCGTTGGCGTTAATTTATCCTTTTAATTTTTAAAAAATGAAAATCATGAATTCAAAATATAGTTCTCTATTCAGTTTTATTTTATGTTGTTCTTTCATCCTCATGTTCAGTTCTTGCAATGAAGATTTGCTCGATACAAAGCCGAATACAAGCATAGATGAAAAAGATGCATTTAGCACACCTTCACGCATATTATCTCAAGTGAACAATCTCTACGGAAGATTGCAGAATGAATCACTTTATGGCGGTAGACTTATCGTTTTTAATGAGCAGCGATCAGATGAGTTCGGACAAAACGATGGCAATGCAGCGACCGGATCTGCAGTGTGGAATCAAAATGTTGCTTCAACCAACGAATATATAAACAATGTGTGGAGTGCAGCTTACACAGCAATTAATTCATCTAATATCGTCATCGCCAATTTGACTAATACGAAAGTGATCTCAGATAGTCTTGCAAAGCATTATATCGCAGAGGCAAAATTTGTTCGTGCATTATCATATCTCGTATTGTTGCAAACGTATGCAAAGCCATATAATATGGACAAAGCAGCTTTGGGTGTGCCATTGAGATTGACAGCAATTACTTCAGAAGGGTATAATGATCTGGCGCGAAGTTCAGTGGAAGAAGTTTATACACAGATCATTAAAGATCTAGACGAAGCAGAACAAGCATTGCCAGTATCGTACAGCTCTGCTGCATTGAATTCATCTAGAGCACATCGCGCAACAGCAATAGCATTGAAGACAAGAGTATATTTAAATCTAGCAAATTATAATATGGTCATTCAAGAAGCGAAAAAAATAGTTTCTACATCAGCACCATACCAATATTCTGAAGGCAATGTCAATCATAAATTAGAAGCAAATTTTACCAATCTTTACACAGGATCATATACAGGAGCTGAAAGTATATTTTCCATTCCATTTGCCAACTCAAGTACTGAGACACCATTTTCACAAAGTGCATTGGCATTCAATTATGTGACACAACCGATTTTGTTTTTAGCAAAAGGAGGAATCGTCGCCAATCCAGTATTACAAAACCCTGCAGACAGCAGAGCCACGATGATCGGAATAAATGCAGCAAAGCAAAGTATCTTAAAAAAATTCAATATTACCACGGCACCTTTTAGAGATTATGTACCTGTGATTCGATATGCAGAAGTCTTATTGAATTATGCGGAAGCCGCTGCGGAGACAGGAGAACTAAATACTGCTGTAGCATTGCTTCATGCTGTGCGCCAAAGATCACATGCTGGATATCAATTTGCAGATGCAGAAATCAATACTAAGCAAGCATTTATTCAGACCATTGTCACTGAGCGAAGAATTGAATTCTTAGGAGAAGGACTTCGCTTACAAGACTTGCAACGCAGAGTAGAAAAACTCCCAGCAAAAACTGGCAGTATAGGCACAGCACCAGAAGTATTTCCAGATGCAAAAAATTATATTTGGCCTATACCAAGTGGAGAGCTTTCGACGAATAAACTTTGTTTACCGAATTAAGCTAGAAAAATGAAGATTGAATTCTTGAACTATTAAACTTTATTCAGGGGGTTAATTCATAAAAAACGGTCAAAGTCCAGAAAAATGTTTAATTTTTGGGCAATTTTCTAATTCATTTAATCACTTTTAATCAACTTTTTTGTCAAGTAGATAGGAGCTTAAATATGGAAAATAAATTAGTTTTATTCAACTAAAATGGAGTTACAGAATGTCAAATGAAGTGCTAATTGAAAAGTTTTACAGCTCATTCGCTGCTCAAGATATTGAAGGAATGCTCAGCTGTTATCATAATAATATTCAGTTTGAAGATCCAGCTTTTGGTATTTTGAAAGGAGAACGAGCCAAAAACATGTGGAGAATGTTGTTGAAAAGTAGCAAAGATGGGATTAAACTAAAATTTTCAGATATTCAAACTGAAGGAAATACAGGATCAGCAAAATGGATAGCTGAATACAATTTTAGTCGAACAGGTCGTAGGGTAGTTAATCATGTGAAAGCCAATTTTATCTTTAAAGATGGATTAATCATCAATCATAGGGATCAATTCAGTCTATATAATTGGGCAAAACAAGCCTTGGGTATGACAGGTGTATTGATCGGATGGTCCTCTTTTTTTAAGAAAAAGATGCAAAAGGGAACCAATAGTTTATTGGATAATTTTATTTTAAAAAACACGGATTAATCTATTTTCAATTTTGTCAAGATAGTATGTTTAAAATAGTGTATTTTAGATAAGTCGAGTATTTTTTCTTTAAATATAAATCCACTACATTTGCCATGAAATTATTATCTGAAAGATAAAAAATTAGTATTTTATTGAAAGGTGGTATTGAAGTGGAAAGTCGTTTTTTGTTGAAACAATAGTACATCAAATTCTATTACATTAATTCATGTCAAAGCATATACAACTTTTACCAGATTCTGTGGTCAATCAAATAGCTGCTGGAGAAGTTATCCAGCGCCCTGCATCAGTGGTAAAAGAACTAATGGACAATGCATTGGATTCTGGAGCTACTAGCATCAAGCTTATCATAAAGGAAGCTGGTAAGACATTAATTCAAGTCAATGATAATGGCTGTGGAATGAATCCAATTGATGCTAGAATGTGTTTTGAACGACATGCCACCTCAAAAATAAGATCAGCAGATGATCTCTTCAAAATTCAAACCATGGGGTTTCGAGGAGAAGCCTTAGCCTCAATAGCTGCAGTTTCACAGGTTGAATTAAAAACTAAAAGAGCAGAAGATGAACTCGGGACGAAAATAATAATAGCCGATTCAAAATTGAAATCTCAGGAACCTTGCTCAAGTTCTAATGGCACTCAAATTATAGTCCAACATCTGTTTTATTCTGTCCCGGCAAGGAAAAAGTTTTTAAAAACAGATACAGTCGAGTCGCGCCATATTCACGATGAGTTCATCCAGCAAGCATTGGCAAATCCACATATTCAATACAGCTATTTCAATAATGATCAAGAAGTGTATAATCTCTCTTCTGGTAGTCTGAAACAAAGGGTTGTCAGTATTTTTGGCAAGAAATATAGTGATGAAATATTACCAGTAGAACAAGAGACAGACCTATTACAGATAAGAGGATTTGTAGGTAAGCCTGAAATTGCAAAAAAGTCAAGAGGTGAACAATATTTATTCGTCAATGGTCGCTATTTTAAAAGCCCTTATATGCTACACGCTGTCCAATCAGCATACCAAGAATTGATAGCTGAAGGGCTGTATCCTTTTGCTATTTTATTTATTGATATCGATCCATCACAGATTGATATCAATGTACATCCTACAAAGCATGAGATTAAATTTGAAGAAGAACGTTTGATTTATAATTTTTTAAAAGTAGCAGTTAAACATGCCATCGGAAAATTTACAATAACCCCACAGTTGGATTTTGAAAATTCAAATCCAGGTGTAGAAAAATTAATTACACATCAAGGCTCCAATTCTAATTTTTCAAATCAAAGAGTAGTTAGTTCGAATGCAGGAAGTAAAGCAAGCTGGGAAGATTTAGCTTTTCCAAAACAAAGTTCTCAGAAATATTCTCAAGCCTTATTTAATCCTTTTACCGAAGAAAAAAATAATGAACTTCAGTTATCTTCAGATAAAAAAGTTCAAGCTATTCAGATACACAATAGTTATATCATATTTCCATCAGCTGCAGGTTATGTTATCATCGATCAGCAATCTGCACATGAACGAATATTGTATGAACAGTACAAAAAAATAATTAAATCTCAATCTGCAACACATCAAAAACTATTGTTTCCAGAAACCCTGCATCTATCTGGTCCAGATGTGATGCTCATGAAAGAGATTATGCCATCGCTCAATGAATTGGGCTTTACTATTGAGGAGTTTGGTGGAGATTCTTTTATTATTCATGGTGGACCTAGTTTCTTAGATGGCAAACATAATGAAAAAGACTTGGTGATGAAAGTTTTAGATCAGTATAAGTCAAATGTTGAATTTCAACTAGGTATTGAAGAGTCGATAGCGAGGTCAATCTCAATCTCATGTAGCAATAAACGTGGAACTGTCTTGCAAGACGAAGAAATTCAATTGTTGATTGAACAGTTATTCTCCTGTGAAGTTCCCTATACAAGTCCCACTGGACATAAATGTTATTTATCCATTAGTCTTGAAGAAATTCAAGCGAAATTATTTTAAAAAATGCAAATCACAGAGGCCGTTAAGCATTTATTGATAATAAACGTACTGGTATTTTTAGCCACGTTTACTATTTTCAATGAACAATATTTAAATTATGCTCTATATTATCCAGAGACACCAAAATTTAGAATTTGGCAGGTGATTACCCATTTATTTTTGCATGGCAATCCTAGTCATCTACTTTTCAATATGCTCTCATTATTTTTTATCGGGCCAGTATTGGAGAATAGACTTGGTACAAGAAGATTTATAATATTTTATTTTGTAGCTGGAATAGGTGGCGCACTCTTACACATCCTTTATAAATATATTGTCATCCATTATATAGGAGGAGACATCAGTACAGCATATATACCTGCATTAGGGGCTAGTGGCGCTATCAATGGACTATTTATTGCACTTGCCTATTTATATCCAAATATGGAATTTATGATGATGTTTATTCCTATCCCTATTAAAGCTAAGTATCTTGCTATATTTACTATCGCAGCAGATTTTCTATGGGGCATGAGTGGATATCAAACAGGAATTGGACATTTTGCACATCTTGGAGGAGCTTTATTTGGGTTTTTGTTGATAGTATATTGGACAAAAAAAGGAGCATAGAATGTTTCAAGAAATTTGGAAAGATATCCGTTATCAAATCCGTACTGGCAATATATGGACTAGGGTAATCGTGCTGTGTGTTATCGTTTTTCTAATAGTCAATCTCCTTAAATCCTATTTTACATTCACTAATGGCGGAATACCATCAGAGGAATATCGCAGTATATTGGAGAAAATAAGCATCTCTTCATATTGGTGGAATAATATCAAATTTCCATGGGTGTGGTTGACTCATATTTTTGTTCATGAAGGATTTTTTCATCTTCTATGGAATATGATATTTTTATATTGGGTATCACAAATTGTAGATGATCTAATTGGAAAAAATCATTCAGTTTATATATTTTTTGAAGGGGCTATAGTTGGCGGATTATTTTTTTTATTGAGCACCATGTTATTACCTTGGTATTCTTCTTCTTTTTCCAACATTGCTTTTGGCGCTTCAGCTGCCGTAACTGCATTATTATTTGCTGCAGCTACTATTGCTCCTGATTACAATATTCGACTTTTGATTATTGGAAATATTTCATTAAAATATGTTGCCTTGGCAATATTGTTATTGGATTTATTATTTGCATTTCAAAATTCAAATAGTGGAGGTCACTTTGCACATATTGGAGGCGCTTTCATGGGTTGGCTTTATATTTATTTATTGCGCAGTGGTGTGAAGATGAATTTTTTACAAAACCTTTCTTTTGAACCAAAATCCAAGCCTAAAAAAACCATAGTGAGAAGAATGCCTCCGCGAGAGATCCCAAAGCAGAAAATAGAAATCTTAGAGGAAGATGAACTAGATAGAATTTTGGATAAAATAAAAAGTAAAGGTATTCAGAGTTTGTCAGCTTCGGAGAAAGAATTTTTAGATAGAAAAAGTAAATAAAATGTTACAATTTCTTTTTTCACTAAATATCGTTTGGTCTTTTGTTTGTATTTTATTGTATATAATTGTTGGTGCTGATCCAAGAACTTTTTGGTTATTTTCTATTTCAAGTATATTGATTCCAATTGTATTTATTTTAAATATTTTAATCATATTATTTTGGTTGGTATTTAAATGGAAATATGCAGTTCTTTCATTAATAACATTGGTTTTTGGATATAGCCATTTTACAAAACTTTTAGTTTTTGAAGCAGATAAGATTACAGAGAAATGTAAGTCTCACAGTTTTAATTTGATGACATTTAATATTTATGGTTTGAAGAATATTAAAATTAGCTCAGAACAAACTAAAGAAATAAACAAGACGAAATTTATTTCATTTTTGCGAAAATATAATCCCGATATTTTATGCGTCCAAGAGGACAATTTTTATGCAGACGCGATTATTAATAAGACAGAAATATTTCCTTATTTTCACTATGAACCTTCTCACGCTACTGCGATTTATACTAAGTTCCCTATTCTTGACAAAGGTTTTTTAGATTTTGGAACTGTGACCAATAGTTGTGTTTGGGTAGATGTATTGGCCAATGGAAAAAAAATTCGCATTTACAGTGTTCACCTGGCTTCTAATAGAGTATCTGTGGATGTAGAAAAAATTACAGATAATACTGAAGAAAAAAGTAATGAAAAATTTTCTATTATAAAAAGAATGTTTGTCAATTACAGACGAAACTCTATTCATCGAGCTAAGCAGTCTGAATTATTGGTAAAACATTTTCAAAATATAAATTACCCATTCATCATTTGTGGTGATCTCAATGATACGCCATTTTCATATTCCTATGAGCAATTGGAACAATACTGTAATGATAGTTTTCTAGAATGTGGTGATGGATTGGGAAGTACCTATGTAGGTGCATTGCCAGGCTTAAGAATAGATTATGTATTAGGAGATATAAAATCAATAGAATTTTGTTCACATAAAGTATTGCCTTCTACATTCTCTGATCATAATCCAGTTTATGTAAGATTGTATTCTAAAATTTAGCTGATTAAAGATGAAATTGTTTGATAAATTTATAAATATAAATAATTCAATTGCGAAATGAAATATTTAATTGTTGGATTAGGAAATATTGGTGAAGAATATGTCGACACTAGACATAATATTGGATTCAAAGTTGTAGAGAATATAGCTGCAAAGTTTGATGTAAAATTTTCACCAAACATTCTAGCATCAACTGCAGAATTTCGGCATAAAGGAAAAACTATCATCTTGATTAAACCGAGTACGTATATGAACCTCAGCGGGAAGGCGGTCAGATACTATATGGAGAAGGAAAAAATAGAGAAGTCAAATTTATTTATTGTAGTTGATGATCTTCATATTCCATACGGTACAATCCGTGTAAGACCAAATGGTTCGGATGCTGGTCACAATGGTTTGAAGGATATCACAGCTATCTTAAATACAAGTGAATATCCTCGTGTTCGAGTTGGAATAGGGAGTGAGTTTCCAAAAGGAAGACAAGTAGAATTTGTATTGGGAAAATGGAATCGTTCGGAAAAGGAGAAATTGCAAGAGTTAGTTGATCTTTCTTCTGATGTATGTATTAGCTTTTGCCTAGCGGGATTAGGTCACACTATGAATACTTTCAATTCAAAAAAAATAGAACTTTAGTAGAACTGTAATAATGTAGAATTAAGATTAATTTGAGCATAATCAATACGCTCTTACATCTTGTTTCTCCATAAAATTGATAAAAGAAATATTGACTACTTTATTTCCTCCAGGAGTTGGATAATTTCCAGAAAAATACCAATCTCCAGAATGATTTGGACATGATTTATGAAGTCCTTCTAATGATTGAAATATTACCGAAACAGGAATTTTAATATCTTTTGGAGTTAGTAATTTGGCAATTTTATCTGAAATCTCCTTATCAGTAAATCGATCATATAATTCAATTAATTCATTTTTTAGATGGAGCTCATTATTGGCTCTACGCGCTAGACAACGGTCATAAGTTTCTTCTAAAAGATGCTCTTGATTGTTATCATGTAAAAGCTCTACCAAAGCTGTAAACGCAACAAATTTGCTGAGTTGAGACATATCGATACCATAACAGTCGGGATATCTTATTTGTGGTGCAGAGGAAACGATCACGATTTTCTTTGGGTGTAGTGTATTGAGGATTCTAATTATACTTTCCTTCAAAGTTGTTCCCCTAACAATAGAATCATCCAAGACAACTAATGTATCGACATCATTTTGAACTAAACCATAAGTGACATCATAAACATGAGAGACTAAACCACCTCTTATTTGGTCATTTGCAATGAAAGTTCTCATTTTATCATCTTTTACGATGAGATTTTCAAATCGAGGTTTTTGATATAGAATAGATTTTATTTTATCTATATCTTCAAGATTTTTGAGACTGCGTATCTTCTCTTCTTTTTGAACATTCAGATAGTCATCTATTGCTTCAGAAAGTCCAATGAATGCAGTTTGGCTGGTATTTGGTATATAAGTAAATACAGTGTGTGTGAGATCACCTTCTATTTCTTCAATAATAGCTTCTGCTAGTTCTTTACCCAGATGTTTACGCTCTTGGTAGATGTCTCTATCATTTCCTCTTGAAAAATAAATTCTTTCAAATGTGCATGATTTCTTTGGTTTTTCTTCTAATACTTCAATTTCTCCTACAGTGCCATTTTTCTTTATGATCAAAGCAGTACCAGGAGTGATTTCTTGAACTTTTGAAAAGGGAACTTCAAGTGCAGTCATCAATGCAGGTCTCTCCGACGCTACAGCGACTATTTCATCATCCTGGTAATAAAAAGCAGGACGAATTCCATTTGGGTCTCGCAAGACAAAGGCATCTCCATGACCAATCATTCCAGCCATCACGTATCCACCATCAAATTTCCTACAAGCCTTCTGTAAAATGCGACAGATATCTAAATTTTCAAATATCAAAGGATTAATCTGTTCTCTAGAGTATCCTTCTGGTTTATACCAATCAAATAATTGCTGAACTTCTTCATCTAGAAAATGTCCTATCTTTTCTAAAACTGTTATTGTATCAGATTTTAACTTTGGGTATTGCCCCAAACTTACCAACTTGTCAAACAATTCTTGAATATTGGTCAAATTAAAATTTCCAGCTAAAACCAAGCTTCTGCTGATCCAATTGTTTTCTCTAATGAAAGGATGTACTGTTTCAATGCTATTGTCACCATGAGTACCATATCTTAAATGTCCTAGTAAAAGTTCACCCATAAATGGTTTATGTGTCTTCAACCAATGCGCATCATGAGTCTGTTCAGGTGTAAGATCCTTAAAGTGTGAAAACACAGATTCAAATAGCGCTTGTAAATAATTGGGAGCATTGGATCGCTTTCTGGAAATATACTTATTACCTGGTTTTATGTCAAGTTTTATTGTAGCAATCCCAGCACCATCTTGACCTCTATTGCGTTGTTTTTGCATGAGCAGTTGCAACTTTTGAAGACCATAAAAGCTCGTCCCATACTTATTTTCGTAATAATCAAGTGGTTTCAGTAATCTTACTAAAGCCAATCCGCATTCATGGTTGATTTTATCTGACATAATTCTAATTCCCTAATACAAAGGTACGAGATTATATCAATACAAGAAGCGATTTTAACATTGTAACAACAATAACGGATCAAGATTTGACCAATTTCCAATGTTTTCTTCCAAGTGTGCTTTGTGCTATATTTAAAATATAGATCCCTGGAGGATACTTGGCCATGGAAAGGCGATAATTCCCATCAATGGTAATACTATTTTTGTTTACAATTTTTCCATCTGATGTAATCAACTGCAAACTACATTTTGGTATCACATTCTTGCTTTTCAATATATATTCTTTTGTAGAAGGATCATAAATTAATTCAATGTTCTCAACGATATTTTCTTGAATAATGGTAGGGGTGCAAGATTCTATGAATTCGTTTTGTATAGTTTGAATTTGAACAGATGTTGAATTAGAATTTAGAACAATATCTTGAATATTAAGTTTGTCATCATCAAAAAATTCAACGGGATCTTTCGTTACATTAAATCGAAAAGAGTCTTCACAGAACCCATAATTTTGAAAATGAAATGTGGCAATACTCACGATATTTTCTACATCATTATTTGGTTTTGCAAAGAGCACCATAGTTCTATTTGATGCATTAAATATCGAAGAAGCAGAAGATGCAATACTGAAATTTTTAAAGCGATCCCACGACAATACGGTGTTTTTTTCTGGAATTGCATTGGAAGCATTAATCCTAGCAGAAGCATATCCTTCTAAACCATTTGTCACAGGTCGTTGACCGGCCAATATGAAATTACCATTGGAAATGTTGAAATCTTCCAAATTCATTTCGGCAGAATAGTTGCGCCATGTTCGTAGATTTAAGTCATCATCAATCATAGTAATTAAAATTGGACCTGTGTCAGATCTTCCTACGACGGCTTGAACAGCAAGGTGGATGTTTACACTATTTGTTTTTAGAAAAATTCTCCAAGGGCGAAATCGAGTATTTTTATTTTGATCGAAAAATTGAATTTTTTTTGAAGATATGATATTTTTGTTTTCATCTAATTTAACTAGAGAAATGTCTTTATTTAATTCATTTTCCAAGTCATGTGTTCCTGCTAAAATTAAATTATTTTGATTGCTTATGCTTGCTTTCCATAGGTTACATGATTTTAAAGAATCATTAGAATATATTTTTTTGGATTTCAATATTTCGCCATTCATATCGAGATCGATGAGATAACTGACTCCATAAGATGAACAAATCAAAGTCAAGATATTATTATAAATTAATAGGTCTCCTTGATCTATAGATAGGATTCCAGTAAGTGATTTGCACCATTGAATATTTTGAGTAGAGGTGGCATATTTAATGAGATGAATATTTGGAGGTGAAAAGTCGAATTGAGATCCTGTACACAATAAATATAAATCAGAACCATTAAGAATGGATTTTAGACAAGCTATTTTTTGTCCTTCAATGGTCAATGCTTTGGAGTTGATTATTTCTGATTTTGTATTGACTTCATTTATTAACAGGCCACTTTCTTTAAATAGGTCTTGTGTAATAAAATTAGAAACAAAATAACTTGTAGCTGCAATAGGCAACAAACTGGAATTAGAATGTGAAGATACAATTTCTGAAATACTTACTTCTGGTTTATATGACCTTTGAAAGGATTGACAAAATAATGTCGTCGCAATGAAAGAAAGATAAAATAGAACTTTGAACTTGTGTTCCATATATTTTAGATTTGCGACAAATATAATGAAGCTTTGCGCAAAGTCTGATACTTTTTATTTGTAAATTTGGGTATATCATATTGATGTATTCACATTAGACAATCTAAACAACATGAATAACGCTTTGTGGAAATGGAATCTCAATTCCCTCTTTGTCAAAATTTATTTTTATTCTTTTCCTTAATTCACCTGTAACTTCCCATTGCTTTAATGGAAGCGTTTCTCCTAGGATTTTTATTACTAAAGCAGATTCAGCAAAATCGTCAACCCTAAGGAACTGAGGTGGTTTTATTATAAATTCTTTCCATGCTGGATCTTGAAATAGTTCTATACCTACTCTATTGATTACTTCAATCACTTCTTCAAGTTTTGCATTATAGGAAATTCCAAGATTTAAATTTACTCTTGAGAAATGTTTTGAAAGATTAGCTACTTTTTTAATTTCTCCATGTGGAACATGGTAAACTATTCCGTCTAGATCTCTTAAAGTGGTCATCCTTAAACTGATATCTTCGACCAAACCATTAGTTCCATCAAAGCTAACTACATCACCGATGCGGTATTGATTTTCCATAATTATAAAGAAGCCAGAAATAATATCCCTTATAAGATATTGGCCACCAAAACCAACTGCCAGACCTACTATTCCAGCACCAGTTAAGATTGGTACAACGGGGATACTCACTTCCTGTAAAATCATTATAAAAGCTATCAGAAAAATAATAATACTAGAGGTCAAAGAAAAAATGCGAATTAGTGTATCTTCTCTTTTTTTCTCGGCTTCTTTTGAGGCGCGTTCATCAACAATTACAGCAAATTGAACAATTCGATTTATCAATTTAAGTATAATTTTATTTAATATTAATGCACCGATGATAATGATGGTGATTTTAATTCCGTGTGAGAGTAACCAAGGAGATAAATTTTGTAGCCAATCAATAAACGTTTTGTCCATATTTTAAATTTTTGTACCAAACACCATAATAAATTTTACTTTTAATCAGATTAAATTTCAAAAGTATTGTAATATAATTTATAATTTAACAGCAAAAAAAGATAATAATTGTGTTTGGAATTAAAATAAATTTTTCTTGATTAATAATTACATATGTAAGTCCAATTATATTGGAACAAAGTCAATTTAATTCTAGTTCATCCGAGACAGTAATTTAGACCATCAATAAATAAAAAACATTTTATTGAATTAACAGGAAATGCAATGGGGAAATTTTATTTAAAATTTAATTTGTAGAAATACGTGTTCATTTACGGTTAATACTTTTTAGCCCTGATAATTTGATATTTCATCTAGTTCTGATAGTATTTGACATGCATACTCATAACCATTTTGAATAATTTGATCAAATGCGAGCCATTGCATTAATCCATATTTTGAAACTTGAGGTTCAAAATATAAATCGATTAATCCGATATTTTTTTCAGTGTTCATATCAGTATTCGCCATGGAAGATTGGTATAAAGTAGATATAATATTAGGTAATTTAGGCTTATCTCTTGTAGAAATTGATTTATCAACTCTTGATGCA
>ERZ795060.2433-NODE-2433-length-18845-cov-3.663757_pt1 | contig 18845 bp, 19 predicted proteins | sample MGYA00375144_ERZ795060 | MGnify/ENA primary metagenome ERZ795060 (study PRJEB30189, sample SAMN05720157) | activated sludge metagenome | isolation source: anaerobic digester from wastewater treatment plant | place: Japan | collected 2015-05-15 ...
GCGATCTCTGATCGGCCGGAGCAACTGCACCGCGACACAAGCGGCCGGCTGCACAACGCATCAGGACCGGCGATTCGCTACCGCGACGGCTGGGCGCTGCACTACTACCACGGCGTGCTGATGCCGGCCGATGCAATCGATGACCGGTCGACGATCACGGTCAAGCGCATCCGCGACGAGCAGAATGCCGAGGTCCGGCGCAGTCTGATCGAGCTCTACGGCTATGAGCGGTACGTGCAGGACGCGAAGCTGAAGGAGATCGACAAGCGCCCGGCGGACGATCCGATCGTCGGCCTGCGCACCGGCCGGCTGCTGCGCGACGGCGACATCTACTTTGTCGATGTGCTCAACAGCACGCCGGAGCCAGACGGCTCGGTGCGGCGCTACGTGCTGCGAATCGATCCGGCGGCGTACGACGGCGAGGCGTCGCGCAATTTACATGCGGCGGTGGCGTCGACGTGGCGCGTGGGCGCGGATCACCGGCTGGCGTTCGCCGACTGGCGCGACTATCGGCCGGCGTTCGAATCATGAGCGGGTGGATCGACGAAATGCTGGAGCGGCTGGAGGGCGAGCCATGACCGACATCACGACCCTGCGCGATGCGCTGCAGGAGCTGGTCGACCGCGATTGCCTGATTGAGGGCCGCACGATCGAGATCCGGTTTGCATCGCACGAACAGGCGATGCGGGTGCTGCGGGAGGCGCGCGAGGCGTATCGGGCGGTGGATGTGGCCGGGGCCGCGTCAGCGCCGCTCTACGCCCGGGCGCCAATCCCTGCCGGCTACGTGCTGGTGCCGGCGGAGCCGACCGAGGCAATGGTGCAAGCCGCCGGTCACATCGACTTGTCATACATGCCAGGGCAGGAAGGCGCCGACCGCGCGGCCATCTACCGCGCAATGATCGCCGCCGCGCAGGAGCCCAAGCCGTGAGCGGCGAACTGCAGCAATCTCTGAGCACCCTGATCGACGTGCTCTCGCTCGTGATCGGCTGCGGCGCGGTCGTCGCGTTCTGGGCGTGGTTGATGCGATGACCGACGCCCGCATCCCCACCTTCACCAGCAACGGCGTGCGCGATTACGAGCGCTTTGTCGCCGCAAAACTCGCATTTGAGTCCGGCGTTGGCATCACGTCAGACATCGCTTGCGTCGAGCTGTTCGACCATCAGCGCGCACTTGTCAGGTGGGCGCTAAGTCGAGGGCGCGCGGCCATCTTCGCCGATACCGGTCTGGGCAAAACCCGTATGGAGCTGGCATGGGCGAACGCGATCAACAAGCAAACGCTCATTCTTGCCCCGCTTGCCGTCGCCCCGCAGATCCAGGAGGAAGGCGCGCGCATCGGCATCCACGTGAACATCTGCCGCGACGATAGCGATGTGCGCGCGGGGATCAACGTCACGAACTACGATCGTCTGCATCGATTCGACCCGCAGCGATTCCAATCTGTCGTTCTCGACGAGAGCAGCATCATCAAGCACCATGATGCCAAGACCTTCGGCACCCTGACCGATGCTTTTCGCCGCACGCGCTATCGCCTGTGTGCCACGGCTACGCCGGCGCCGAACGACTTCACCGAGCTGGGCACTCACGCCGAATTCCTGGGGATACGCACCCGGACAGAGATGCTGTCCGAGTTCTTCGTGCACGACGGCGGCGACACGCAGACTTGGCGGCTGAAAGGTCATGCGCGGACCGAATTCTGGCGGTGGGTCGCGTCCTGGGGCGCGATGATCCGCATGCCGTCGGATCTTGGCTTCGACGATGCACGGTACCGGCTACCGACGCTCAACGTGCAACATCACTCGGTGCGGTCCGCCCCGGGCGATATCGGTCAGCTCTTCATCACGCCCGCGCAGACGCTTTCGGAGCGGCGGGCCGCCCGGCGGGCCAGCTTGGCTGAGCGCGTGGCGCAGTGCGCGGCCATTGTCAACGCGGACGCCCAGCCGTGGGTGGTCTGGTGCGATCTGAATGATGAGTCGGATGCGCTGGTGCGCAGCATCCCCGGTGCGGTCGAGATCCGCGGCGCCGATTCAATCGACGACAAGGAATCGCGGCTGGCCGCGTTTGCGCGCGGCGAGTCGCGCGTGCTCGTGAGCAAGCCATCGATCTGTGGATGGGGGCTCAATTGGCAGCACTGCGCGCGCATGGCTTTCGTTGGGCTCACTGACTCATACGAAGCCTACTATCAGGCGGTCCGCCGCTGCTGGCGGTTCGGTCAGACGCGGCCCGTCGACGTGCATGTCTTTGCGTCGGAAATGGAGGGGTCGGTCGTCGCCAACATCGCGCGCAAGGAGCGCGAGGCCAACACGATGGCCGAGGCGCTGCGCATGGAAGTGGGGGACGCCGTGCAGGCATCGGTGAACGGGTTCGTCCGCGAAACGAACAGCTACAACGCAGCGACACGTATCCACGTGCCGCACTTTCTGAAGACGGGAACATGAACTGCATTGACCAGGCCGAGGGCGAAGGATGGGTGCTCTATCACGGCGATTGCATCGACGTCCTGCGCGGGCTGCCCGACTCGTCGATCGACTATTCGATCTTCTCGCCGCCTTTCTCCTCGCTCTACACCTACAGTAACTCGCCGCGCGACATGGGCAACTGCCGGTCGGACGCGGAGTTCTTTGAGCACTTCGACTATCTCATCACGGAATTGCTGCGCGTGATGAAGCCCGGCCGCAATGTTTCGTTTCATTGCATGCTGCTGCCGGCGAGCAAGGTGCGCGACGGGTTCATCGGGCTGAAGGATTTTCGCGGGGATCTGATCCGCGCCTTCCGTGCTCGTGGCTTCGTTCATCACTCGGAAGTCGTGATCTGGAAGGATCCGGTGACGGCGATGCAGCGCACGAAGGCAATTGGCCTCTTGCACAAGTCCGTGCGTGAGAACGCCGCTCTATGCCGCCAGGGCATCCCCGACTATCTCGTAACGGTGCGCAGCCCGGGCGAGCAGGTTGATCGCGTGCGACACGATCCCGACGACTATCCCGTCTCGTATTGGCAGAAGGTCGCGTCCCCGGTCTGGATGGACATCAACCCGAGCGAGACGCTACAAGCACGCAGCGCTCGCGAGCACGACGACGAGCGGCACATCGCGCCATTGCAGCTTGAAGTGATCAGACGCGGCATCCATCTGTGGACGAACCCGGGTGACGTGGTGCTGTCGCCTTACGCGGGCATCGGATCCGAAGGCTACGTATCGCTACAGCTCGATCGGCGGTTCGTCGGCATCGAACTGAAGGACTCGTACTACCGGCAGGCGCGCGCGAATCTTGCCTCGGCGCTCCAGACGAATGGGCAACTGGATTTGAGCGATCAAACGACTACGCTCGGCCTGCCGCTGGGGGCTGCGTGATGCCGATCCGCCCGGAGAACCGCGGCCGATACCCACCGGAGTGGCCGGAGATCCGTGCCCGCATCCTGCGGCGGGCCGATCACCGGTGCGAACGGTGCCGCGTCGCGAACTACGCCCTCGGTGGCCGCACGCGTGATGGCCGGTTCTGTCCGGCGCTGCCGCTGGGAGAGCGGCGCCTGCGCCTGGAATGGCCGGTTCCGGGATCTTGGGCGTGGTGCGAAGCGCCTGCCACCGAGCCGCTGAAGATCATCCGCATCGTGCTGACGATCGCTCACCTCGATCATCAGCCCGAGAACTGCGACCCGGACAACCTGGCCGCATGGTGCCAGCGCTGCCACGTCACCTACGACGCGCAGCACCACGCCGCCACGGCACGCCGCACGCGCCGGCAGCGGCTCGCGATCGCGGAGCTGTTCGCGTGTCCCCCGGAAAGCAACGAATTCGAGTGGGTCCACAGCGCGCCGGCGAATAAGCTGCGCGGTCCGATCACCGGGGCACCCATCGATCCGGGCGTGGTTCTCGGGACTCTGCGCGGGCCATGACCGACCACGACCGCATTTCCGAGGCCTGCGCCAAGGGCCTGGACCGCCTGAATGCCGACAACGGCGTCCTGGCCTACGTGCCGGGTGGCTGCATCGCCGCAGCAACGAACAGCCTCGGGCCGGCGCCGCTGGGCGCTGAGCCGCGCTTCGTCGACACGGTGATCCCTGGGGCGAAGCCGCGCCGGGTGCGGATCTATCTCCGGGTCAACAAGCCGCCGAAGCGCCCGAAGGGGTGCCAACCGTACTGGTGCGCCTATCGGGCGGAATGGCTGCCGGACGACGAAACCGTGCGAAATTCCGCTTGACCTATCCCGAAAATCTGGATAAACTCTCTCTCATGCGATCGATGATCGCACCGCGCCTCGGGATGACAGGGGCAGGAGAGAAAGATGACCACGCAGATCAACATGTATCGCTCGGCCGGGGAATGGTGCTACGCCGCCTGGATTGACGGCGAGTACGACTCGTCGGATGTCATCGGATGCCCGGACTCGGCCTCGCGCGAAGAGGCCGAGGCGGAGGTTCTGGCGATTGCTGACTGGCCGAGCCCGGTCACCGTCAGCCGCGTGGCTGACGTGTCTTAATCCCCTCGTGATCGGGGCGATTTCTGATTCCGGGCAATGACCACCCATCCCCGCCGCTCCACCCGCGTCCTGCCCCGCGTCGAACCCGCGACGCTGCGCGCAGCCCGCGACGCCGCAGGCCACAGCCAGTCCCAGGCTGCGGCGACGCTCGGCATCCCGATCAAGCGCCTGCAGGCGTGGGAGCACGGGGAGGGGGCGATGGACGAGGGGTGGCTGCAGCTCTACCTGCTGCTCACCGGGCAGACGACCGTGGCGCGGGCAAGGCAGGCGCTGACGACGACTTGAAGGAGCTGAACATGATCATTCGCCATGACCGAACCGGCTTCGTATTCGAGGCCGTCGTGCGCGGGCGTCACGTCTACGTGCCTCTGGACGATGGGTGCGAACCGGAGCTGATCGACGGGTACGGTCTGACGGTTCTGTCGGCACGCCCGCACGAGGTGCGGATCGGCGGGCCGTGGCTGTCGTGCGTCAGGGCGTATCGGGAGGCCCAAGCAGCCCGCCCGTCAGCACCGGAACACCAGCTCCATAGAGCAGAGGCGACTTCACCAACGGACGAAGATCGACCGGTTCTTTCAGACGACGCAGTTGTTCGTAGAGCAGTGCGCGGCGAAGCGAGTCATATCCTACGCTGGTGTCTGACATTCCCTGCCGACCAAAGTCAGTCAGAAAATCTGCCTGTGTGTAATCCGTGACGGGCCGCTTTGGGTTGTCCTGATACCTGAGCCGCCCGTCACTCATGTCGAACCGCAGCCGCCCCTTGTCGATCATTTCATTGACCGCCCCTGCTGAATCGAGCCTTTCGCGGATCAGCTTGGATTCGGTGTCCGCCATCGTTCGCAGAGTCGGCATGTTCCGCTCCGCCATGGCCCCGAGATGCGATGCGTCGTCATTGCGGATTGCAGACGAAATGCCGTGTGAGATCGACCGATAGCTGCCGGCAGGCGTGTAACCCGCTGGGTCTGTGATTTCCCGAATACCCTGGTTGCGCATGTACTGCTGCGCCATCTGCCACAGCCGACCAGAATCCTGCCCTGGTGCTGACTCCTGCGCGTTGATGAACATGCGGCCCTGTTCATCCGGGCGCACATAGACGCGAGCGTTCGTCTGCGGATTCCAGAAGCTGGCTGATCCGTCGATCTCCTGCTGAAACACCGTCTTGCCGGTCGGGTCGAACGCATCGGCGATCTTCTGGCCGCTCGGGTTGGACGGCGCGCCGACCGGGTACTTGAAAGCCGGCTGATGACCGCGCAGTGACATCAGGGAGGCTTCTACCGGATCCACGGCGCCGCGCTTCGGCAGGATTGCCCCGGCCTGCCGCGCCAGCGACGACGGCGCCGCCTTGGTCGCCACTGACTTGGCGCGGTTGACCCATCCAGCCGGCGTCAGCAGCGACGCGATGTCGCCCAGCAGCGCACCCTCATCGTAGGGACTGGCCGGCAGATCGCCCATCACCGCACCCAGCAGCCCGGGCGTCTTGCCCGCGAGGTTGTCCAGCCGATCAGTGAGCGACGGGTACGCCCCGGGGTATTGCTGGCGCACGATCCCCAGCCCTGGGTTGAACGTCTCGGCCACCGCGTCCGCCGTGCCTGCGCCCCAGCCCAGCAGGCTGCGCACCACGCCGCGCATGCGTTCCTCGCCGGCAGTGCGCGCGTCCGGGTCTGGCGGATCCATGAGGGAGCGCCTCGGGCGCTGGCCCAGCAGGGCTTCGAGCAGGCTGTAGTCGGCCATGGCTCACTGCCCCCGCGCCTGCTGGCGCTTGAACGTCTGGCCGACCCAGTACCCGAGGAACGAGCCAAGGGCGCCCGTCACGATCGCCGTCACCACCGCCGCCCGGATGTCGGCCCCGAAGGGAGATCCGTCCCGGGTGACCACGTAGACCACCCAATAGATCAGGGGCATTATCATCACGGTCATCGCGAATGCGCCGGTGCACCAGAACGGCGGCATGTCCGTCGCGGCGGCGAACTTTCTCGCCCCTTCGATGCCGCCTGCCCCGGCTTCGACCAGGCCGAAGGCGTCCAGCGCGTCAGCCGCTGCGGCGCGGGCCTGCTGCGCCATCACCGGGTCGGCCTGGATCGCCTTCACCGCATCGGGCGGGCTGTCGGTGCCGGTCGCCTGCATCACGGCCCCCATGACCGCCTCAGCGGCCTTCGCGTTGCGCCGGGCAACCTCGGACGATCCGGGCCCCGCGAAGAGCCCCGCGAGCTCGGGCCACAGGCTGCGCAGCACGCTCAGCGCCGGGCCGAGCCACGGATTGCCGGTAGCGATGCCGGCGACGGTTGCGACGTTCTGGATCGTGTCGGACACGGATTTCTCCACGGGTTTCGATTCGACGATGGGCGCGGGCTCCATGAACATCGCGCGTTCCTTTGCCCGCCGCACGGCCAGGCCCGTCACGACCTCGCCCTTGACCTTGTTCCAGACCAGGAACTGCTCGGCCGCGCCACGGTAGTCACCGGCGTTCAGCAGGCGAACGAGCGTTGACTTCGCGAACGCGCCGGCGCCTATGTTGTAGGCTAGCGATACCAAGGCGTCGAACTGCGGCTGTGTGATAGGCACGACGACATCGGTGCGTACCGCGGCCTGCGCCCACTCGGTGTCGGCGAGGAACCGCTGATCGGCCTCGGCCTGGCTGATGCGCATGCCCTCGCGCACATCGCGCGTGGATCCGTAGCCGATCGTCCAGACGCCGCCGCTGTCGCGGTACGCGGTGAGCGACAGGCCCTCGTACTGCTTGAGCGCCTCGACTCCGGCCGGCGAGAGCTTCATTTCGGGACGATCCAGCCGCGGCCGATGGCGTAGGTGATGCCGGCTACGGCCAGCATGCCGATCCAGGTCAGCACGCGGACAACGACCGTGCGGCCGACCTGTCGGTAGAACTCGTTGCCCAGCTCTTCGACCGCGATGCTGGCGGCGCGCTTGGCGATCAGCAGCTCGCGCTCGGTCAGTTCGTCATCCATCTCAGATCCCCAGCATCTGACCGCCGCCGGTCAGCGCAATGCCGCCGCCCGACCCAGACCCCGTATCAAGAAACGCCAGCGCCAGCGCAACCTTCTTGCTCGTGCTGTCGCCTTTTGCGTCCGGCGTCAGGGCGCCCGTGACGTTCTTGTAATGCAGCGCGAGATAGTTCTCCTGCTGCGCGATCGACATCGCCGATGCGCCGGCCGACCATGTCTCGATGTCCACCGACGCGGTGACGAGCATGATCGACCCGTCGTCGCCCGGATTGATCGCCGATGCCGCGATGTCGTCATCGCTGGTGGACTCCCCGCTCGTGTATGTGACATACGGTACGCCGTCGGTCTTCATCCCCGAAAAGCGCGCCACGATGATCGAGATGTGACCGCGGTCCACTCCGGTGGACAGCCCCACTGCGCGCTCGGAGAGTGCCGACCCGGTGGTGTTCTGCAGCCATCCGGCGGTGACGTACAGTTCCTCGGTCGAGTGCTTGATCGTCGCCACGTGCGTAAACGCCACGTCGTCGACGAGGAAGCTCAACGGCGATGCGGCGCCGTCGTGCCATGTTCCGACCACGAGCGCGACTTCGCCGACGGCCAGCGTACCTCCGCCCCAGTAGTCCCAGCTGGCAAACTGCTGCGACGAATCCGATGCCGTGCGCGTGTTCTTGCCCGGCGTCCCTTGCAGCGTGCTCATGCGTAGGCCACCGTATCCATGATGATGTCCTCATTGATCGTCGGCAAACCGCTGACGCTGGCGACCGTGGTGACCAGCAGCCCGTCAGTGATGCACGACAGCGTGCCGCTGTAGTCGACGTAGATCGTGACCTTCGGGTTGAACGTGCCGTCACTCCCCGGCCAGCCGATCGGCCCCGAGTAGTCGACGAACTTTGTCTTCGTGCCGCTGCGGCCATCGCGGATCCACATCTGCAGCCGCCCCGTGCCGGCTTTGTTGCTGACGGTGACACGCACGGCGACGTAGTAGCGATGACCAGCCGCCAGTGCGGGTGTCTGGCCCACGCCCCCGACATTCGTCTGTCCGCCGCGATTGGGCACGCTGTCAGAGGCGTAGGTGACGGCACATTCCAGCTTGTCGGTACCGGTCAGGTAGTACGTGTCGAATGGCTGCTGATTCCCGGGGCTGCCGTTCGCATAATGCAGGTTCAGCATGTCGAGGAACCCGATCCCCGTGGCCGCGATGATGTCGCCCGCGAGCTCGTACGACGTGCCAATCCACACATCCTCGCCATAGGCCACGTCGTGACCGAAGCTGCTGATCGTGGATCGATGCAGGCCGGAACTCGCGCCATCGCCCGTCCAGTACACCTGCGAGACCGTACGCATCTCGAAGCACCCGCCGCCTGGTTCTTGCGTCGAGCCGCTGAAGATCGTGCCGGCGGCCGGCTCAGTCGCCCAGCGCCGCAGCAGCGTGATGCCGTTCCAGGTGACGCGATCGGCGCTGCGCTGCACCGTGTGCCCGCCTTGCGTCTGCCCGGGCGTGCCCGCCGTGTTGCTGGCGGTGTACTGCTCATCGATCTGCACGCGAAAGTCGTGGATCGTGTTGGCGATGCTGCTGTCCCACGCCCGGTCGGCGCGCACCCATCGCTTGATGCGCGGATCCGTGAGACTGAGTGTGACCGGTGCGCCGCCGCTCACTGTGTCGATCGCCGCGTTGATCGTGAACACCAGCGCCGACGGATCGACGCTCAGCGTCCCGTCGAGATCCTGGCCAATGATCACCTGCTTGCCGCTGCCGGTCGGCCCGGCGGTTGCCAGTAGCCGCACGTTGCGGTCCCCGTGCTTGTGCATGCGGAACAGCCACGTCCCGGTGTCGACGTCGGACGCCGTGTTGGTGTTGACGGTGTTCGGCGCGCCCGAAAACGTCAGCGACGTGCCGGCGGTGAAAGCGCTCGTGTACTGCGCATCGAACTTGATCGCGCCGTCCTGTTCGAACGCGATGTGCCAGTTGCCGCCCAGGATGTCGGACCACTGTTGCCAGGCCGCGAGGCGCTTGTTCGGCGCCGCGACACCCGCGATGGCTGCCTGAATCTGCGAGAGCGACCCGGCGTCCCAGGAGGGCGTAGGTGGCGTCGGCGCGGGTGTCTGGCCGCCAGTGTCGCCGCCGCCGGCGTTGCCATCTCCTCCGTCAACCGCCGCGATATAAGCCCGCAGCGCCTCGATGATGGCCCTCACGCTCGGCAATACCTCGAACAGCGTAGGATTGGCGGCCAAGTGCTGATCGCAGACCGTGATCAACTGCTGGCCGGTGACAGTCGGCATGCGTGCTCCAATGAAAAACCCGCCAGCGGCGGGTTGTGGTAGGTTGGCGAGATGGACGACCGTCAGTTCTGGCACATCGTCATCACCTCGGCCCTGGTCGGGATGATCCCGGGTATCAAGGCGCTATTGGCGCGGAAGAAGCAGGCTGGACAGTTGCCCGCTCAGCGCCCCGACGCCCGGCGAAAGAAGCCCGGCCAACTCGCCCGCCTCACGAAGCGCGGCCGGCCGCTGGGTGAGTAGCGACGCGGCGATACGCTGGCCCGGCGCGGTGTAGGGCAGCATCGCGGCGCCGCCGAGCAGGGCAGCGGATGGCTCTATCGCACCGGCGCCACCCAATGCAAGCAGAGTCCGATACGGGGTACCGGAGTCAGGTACCTTCTGCGACATCACCGACTTCGCGGCGTCCGACAGATCCTGCAGCAGCGCGTCACCGCGAGCGAACCGCCCTTTGCGAGCGCTGGTGTCCATGCCGCGTACGGCGCTCGCCAGTTGCGCCCCAGTGAACACGCCGGTATCCGCGCCGGTAGCTGCTGCCGCGCGCTGCAACCGCACGAAATTCGCGTAGCCCTCATTGATCTTGGCGAGCTGCGCGCTCAACTGCGGGTCCGCCGCATTGCTGCGTTCGACCATGCCGCGCATCGCGGTTCGTACGCCGTCGAGGGCTTCGGCCAGCATCCGATTGTCGCCATCGGTATTGTCGGAAAACTTGCGAGCGAAGGCGGCCAATTGCGAGTCGACGTGCTTCATCGTCACGCCCGGAGCGGCGGAGGCTTTGCCGAACTTGTCGAATTGGCTTTGCACCATCTTCGCAAACTGCCCCTGCTTCGCCTCAGGTAGCAGATCGACGGCATCTCGAATCGTCTGAATCTCCTGCCAAAACTGCCCATCAGGCGCGATCTTCAGCTTCGGCAACAGGTCATCGTAGGCGGCCGACAACCGCTGTTGCACCTGATCGATACCTTCGCGGCCCGGCTTGATGCCGGTGGCGTTCTGACCGATCGGGTTCAGCGCGCGGTTGTAAGCAGCGGTGTTCAGCGAATTGATCGATCGACGCTCAGCGCCGCGCACGACATCACCGGCGACGGGGATACTGCCCAGCCCTTGCTCGGCCCGCTGATACTTGCCGCCGAGGATCTGCCCCGGCGTCAGTTCGACCCCTTCGTCAAGCAACGTGCGCACCTGCGGCGCGGTGCGTGGCGCCAGCACGCGACTGATGCCCTCGGTGATCGTGCCGCCAGCCGCGCCGGCCAGCCCGCCGATCCCGGCCTGCTTCGCTTTTTCGGCCAGGAAATTGTCGCCCTCGTAGACGGGCTGCGCGGCGCCTGTGAGCGCTCCGAGGCCGCCGGCCTGTGCAACCCTGCCCATGCCTGTTGCGGCGGCGCCTGGGGCGATTGGTAGCGTCGCAGCGACGTTGCCGATGACTTCACCTACCGGCGCGAAGATCCGGCCCTTCGTCGCGGCATCGTACTGCGCCTTCTGGTCGCGGATGACCTGGTCGGCGCGGTCGCCCTGGCCGACGGCGTGATACCCCGCCTGCAGCCCGGCGTCGGTCACGTTCTTGAAGCCGCGGTACATGCCGAGGCCGAGGTCAGCCAGCGTGCGCGTCGTGTTGCCGATCGGATCCTTGATGTACTCCTTGAACCCATCGACGATTCCGCCGCTGCCAGACGATTGCCGAACGCGCGACAGCTCGCGAGCGAGTACCGTCGCCCCTTCGGTGTCGCCGGCGGCGTCTGCGGCCCGCAGCGCCCGCTCAAGTTGCGCAATGTCAGCCACCGCCGTACTTCCTCAGAAGATCATCGACCGTCGGTGCTGCTGGCGCACCGACCTTGCCGTTGACGGTTGTCGAGTTGCCGCGCGAGATGATCGGCGCATTACCCATGCCGGCGTACCGCCGCTGGATTTCCTCAATCGTCTGCAGGGCGGCCAGCCTCGTTTCGGCCGGCAGCGTCGCGTCACCGACCTGGCCGGCCATCTGACGATACAGCAGCACATCCTTGTCGGATTGCGGGCCGCTCATCTTCGGCATCTTCGCGATCAGCGCGCCCTCAATGGCCTTGAGCTGCGCAGCAGCTTGCGCGCCCTGGGTCGACTTGCCGAAGACCCGTGCCACCTGATCCACTCCGGCCCCGGCGTAGCTGTTGGTCGAACTCGGGATGAGCTGTCGCGCCTGGTCGATCAGCGCCAGCGCGTCGGTCGCTTCAGTCACGCGCTGCTGGCTGCTGGCCTGTCCTTTCGGGCCGATCGGCTGGTTGCCCATCGTGACCGGCCGAGCCTCGCCGGTCAGCGGATTCGTGACGATTCCGCGCTCGGCGTCGTACTGCCACTTCCCTTGGTTCAGCTCCTGCTGGCGCAGACCGAGCCCCGCCTGCGCCACGCCCAGGTTGCCAGCGGCGATGCGGTTGTTCGCCCAGCCGAGCTGGTTGCTCGCCACCGCATCCGGCGTCATGGTCTTCGGCAGCGCCGTGCCCGTGAGGCCGCCGGTGTACGGGTCGTACGGCTGCTTCGTGCCACCCATGTCCTCCAGCCGGCGTTCGTACGGCTTCGGCATCGGCGCTCCGACCGGCTGGCCGAACTCGTCGATCTGCTGCTGCATCGGGCGTCCGTCCGGGCCCTGCACGTCGATCACCCGGCCGACCTTCTGCCGGCCCCAGTTGTTGGACTCGCTGATCTTCCGCAGCTCATCGAGCTTGCCTGTGCGCGCGGCGAGCGCCAGAAGCTCCGGCGGGAATGCTCCGGGCTGTCGTTGGAAGTTCTGCAGGTTCGAGCCGGGACCGAGCATCTTGAACCCATCGGGAATCTCGGCGCCCGGGTTCATCGCCTTCGCGGTCCACCCCTCGAACTTCGCCGCATCCTCGGCGTCCCGCTGTGCCTTGGCAGCGAGCGCGCGGCGCTGCTCTGCTTGGGCGCGGTTCTCTTCCATCTGCGATTGGAAGAGCATCTGCCGCATCTGGTTCTGCTGCGCCTGCTGTTCAGCCTGCATGCCACCCAGCAGCCCGCGCGACAGGCCCTGGCCCAGCGTCTGCGAGCCCAGCAGGCCCGCAGCCATCGCCAGGATCGGGTCGTTCCAGTTCGCGTTGTCGAGCAATCCCATGTCGATCCTCCCTTACAGCCAGCTCGCCAGCTTCCCGCCCGCGAGCGCCCCCCCGAGGATGTTGCTCCACAGGCTCTGCGACTGCTGCTGCGTCTGCGTCGTGCCGTTCTGCATGCCCGCCGCGTTACCGAGCAGCCCGAGCTGCTGCGACGGATAGTTGACGGACCGCATGAACTCTTCGTACGCCGCGTCGTTGGCCATCTGGTTCGTGAGCTGCTGCTGGTTGCCGTAGCCCAGCAGGCTCTGCCCGATCTGGTTCGGCAGTAGCGCGGCCGACTGCGCCTGCTGCGCACCCTGCAGGTAGCGATTCGCGTTGGCGTTGCCCATCGCATCGGTCCGGCCGGCCGCCTGCTCTCCGAGCCCGCCCAGCAGCGACCCCGCCGACAGCGCCCGGCCCGCGACCGCGTTGTTCAGCGTGTCCTGCCGGTTCGCGCCGGACTCCGCGAGCTGCGCGCCGAGGTTGTACCCCTGGTAGCTCAGGTTGTTCGCGTTGTCGGACATCTGCCGGGCGAGGTTCGCGCGTTCCTGCGCCTCGTACTGCGCGAGCGCGCTGCTGCCGTAGCTGCCAGCCTGAGCGAACTTCGGCGCCGTGATGGTGTTGTAGCTGTCGACCAGGCCGCGGTTGGCCGCCGCGATGGTGCCCTGCAGGTACGGGTTGTCCTGCTGCGCATAGGCGTTCGCCGTGGCCGTCATCGGCTGCGTGGCCTGGCCGAGATAGTCCTGCGTCTGCCCGAGCAGGCCGTTCTGCGCCGAGCTGACCGGCGTTGTGCCGCTGCCCAGCAGCGATTGGATCTGCCCCATCGTCTGCGGCAGGTTGTTCACCGACTGCTGGAACACGCCGCCGGCGGCCTGCTGCTCGGGCGTCATGCCTGCGACGCGCTCGCCGGTGTAGGCCGTGAACGGCTGCTGGTAGGTCTGCTGCGCCTGCTGCTGATAGTAGGCGCGTAGCGCGGCCGTCGCCGGATCAGCGCTCGTTTCGGTCGTGGCCGTCGGCTTGTCGCCACTCGCCAGCGCGCCGAGCGCCGCGCCCGCCAGCGCACCGCCGGTCTTGGAGCCGAGCAGATCCGTTGCCCCGCTCAGCACCTTGCTGCCGAGCGTCGTCCCTGCGGCGGCCCCGCCTGCCACTCCCGCGCCGGCACCGGCCGCACCGGCGCCGTACGACGCCCCATAGGCCCCCGTGCCCATGCCGCCCATCTCGAGCGCCTCGAGCGCACCGCCGGGTGCCATGCCCATCGATCCGGGACCGCCCGCAGCGAACGAACCCTGCCCCATCCCGCCGGCCTCCCATGCCTCCAGTCCGCCCAGACCGCTGCCCGCCGCGCCAGCACCCGCGCCACCAGCACCCAGCGACATCGCGCTCATACCATCGGCGCCCACGCCGAGCGCACCCGCGGCCGGAGCGCCGCCGGCGCCGAACAGACCCATCGCCCCGCCGGTAATGAGCCCGCCCGCGATGAGCGGGGCGTACCGGTCGAAGAAGGTTCCCCCGATCTGATGATTGCCGCCGAAATCCTGAAACGATCCATCACCCAGCGTGTAGGTGCCGTCGTCATTGGCCGTCAGACCGTAGTTCTGCGCGCCATACGCGCCGCTCGGGCCGTAGTCGCCCGCAATCAGCTGCAGGTTCTGCGCCTGCACGTCCGCCGCGGTCAACGCCTTCTGCGGATTGCCCGCCGCATCCAGTGACCAGCCTTCGCGCAGCGTCGGCGCGCCATTCGGATCGGGCTGCTGGTACGCCTGCGCAAGCCATTCCTCCTGACTGCGCGGCCCACCGCCGACCACATCCCCGACGGTTCGGCCCATGAAGTCGCCGCCGCTCAGCAATCCGCCCTGGCTGAGCGCCCGCAGTTGCTCCAGCGTCAGCCGCTGGCCCGTCAGGCTGCGCAGGTATTCCTCGATCGTCATCTCAGTTCCCGGTCAGGTTGCGCATCTCGACGAATGCGAGCGGGCTCGTGCCAACACAGCACCAGCCGTACAGGACGTACTTCGCCCCCGGTGTGCCGAGCTCCGTCGGATTGCTCTTGCGCACGACGTCACCGATGGCATAGCTGCCGCTGGTCGGCATCGTCGGCAGTGCCGCCGAACCGCCGGCCTGGCCAGCGGACAGCGCGTTGATCGCGCGGATTATTTCGCGCAGCAATTCGGTCAGCCGCCGGCGCAGATCAATATCCCAGCGCGATGTCATGCCCGTCGGCAGCAGCGGGTCTTCCTTGATCACTTCCGGTCTCCTGCGGATTTCACGGGCAGCCACAGGTGCGTGACCTCGGCATGCCCGCTGAAGGTGTAGACGTGGCGGTGCCACTGCGCCGACGGCGCCGCCTGCCGTAACTCGAACTTGCCCTCCGCCGTGCGCGTCACGACCGATCCAGCCGTCAGCGTCTCGCCAAGACTCTTGCGAGTGTAGGGCCGGCAGGTGGTCGTGGGCGGGGGGGTCGTGAACCGCAGACGGCTGTCGGTGATCTCGACGGCCGCCGAGTCATCGCCGAAGTCCCAGGTGGTGCAGGCCGGGCTCGTGCCTGTCTCGAACCCCCCAGCAAGGGAAAACAGTTGATGCCCGGCGATCTTGCACGCCAGCACTGTGGGCTGATGGCCCGGAACCAATCCCGCCGGCGCCTCGACGTACGTGCGGAACACACCCTCGATGCCGCGCCCCCATCGCCCGCTGGCGACGTGATAGACCAGCACGAACTGGCCGCCCAGTCCGTCCGAGAAGGCGACCCAGACACAGCCCCTGCGCCGGTCGTACCGCACGTGCGTGGTGTCGACGCTGGCGAACGGGCTGTAGCGCTCGCAGAACCACTGTCGGCACGCGCCGTCCATCAGCCCGGTGAGCGTCGCGCCGTCAAACAGATACAGATTGTCGCTCGACAGAAAAATGATCGCTCGATCGGTCTTCGTCACGGCCGCCATGTTCAGGCAGCCAACCCGGTGCGGCAGTTTGACGAACCTCCAGATGCCTTCGCTTGCACCAACGAAATCCCCGCGGTACATGCCCGTGCGCGTCCACGCGTAGATCGAGTCGCCGAACTCGATCGCCGCAGTCCAGGCACTCACTCCCGGCACCCGGCCGAAGCCGCACAGCGTGGATACTGACGGCGACCAATCGGTGTGGCTGTCGCGCGCTGCGCAGTACCAGCCGTCCGGCACGTAGTTGCTCGTCGAGCCCGGATCGGTGTGCCCGAGCAGCATCACGAACCGATTGGCGGTCACAACCAGGTTTGCCGTCGGCGCGCCGGACACATCAGCAAAGCTCGCGCTATAGAGCGTTTGCGCCTGAAGCAGATTCGATGACGCGCCGCAGACCGCCAACACCACGTTGGGGCCAAACTGCGCCATCGAGAACTGAGGACCGCTGTAACCGCCCGATCGGCCGACATCGTCCCATCCAGTGGTCCCGTACAGCCGAAAGAGTTCGTTGCCGCTTCCTGGCACGTACGCATACAGCACGCCTTCGCCGGAGGGTTCGAAGTACGCGACGCTGACCGCATTGCTGGGCAGCGGCGTGGTCACTGCCACCCCTGCTGCCGGATTCGGCGCCGTCACCATCCCGCGATCCGTCGGGATCAGCCCCTCGCACTCGACGAGCACGCCCGGGGTCGTCGGGTCCGCGTCCGGCGCGAATCCGAGCAGCTTGAAGGCGGGCATGATCAGCCGGTGTAGATGTTGAAGCCCGCACCGGCTGAAAGCTCGGTGCGCAGCGTGATGTCCGAGGCCCGCTCACCGCGATTCTCGAACTCGATCACCTCGGTCATCAGGCGGTCGTACAGGCCCAGGTAGAACGTCATCCGCTCCTTGTCCATCATGTAGACGGCTGCCTCGTAACAGGCGCGGTACAGGTACAGGTCCGGGTGCGCAGTGAAAAGGTCGTTGACCTCGCCCGAGATCGCCGGAATCTTCTTCCAGTAGCTGATGCGCAGGTTGCGCGAGACAGTCGGTGCCGGCAGCACCTCGATCTTCGTGCCGCGCAGCGCGAAGAATCGTGGCCAGTTCGATGTGTCCGAACCGTCGTCATCCCATTGTGACGAGCTTTCGCCGACGAACTGCATCGGCCGGCGCGTCGTTCCATCCAGCCAGATGACCCGGTCCATTTCGAGAAAGTCGGTCGGCAGATCCGTGAAGCGGCCGCTCACCGCCAGCGACGCTTCACCCACATACTGCAGAGGCAACCGCAGCACCCGGTTGAACTCCGCTTCAGCGAATGCGATGAACTCGGGAATCTGCGACGCAAGGTCGCTGCGGTTCATGCGATTGGCGACGGCCGCCTGCAGTTCCGCGTAACTCGTGATTGCCATAGGTGCTCACACAAATGAAAAGGGCCGCATATGCGGCCCTTCTGGCTCACTCAACGTGCGCCCAACTTCGGCGCTTGCGTATGTCGCAGATCGTGGCTATGGACACGCCATACCTCTGCGCCATGACCTTCAGCGGCTCTGCGGAGCCTCGAATAGCTCTCACCTTCGATGCGTCAAGCTTGTCGCTGACACCGCGACGGCCCATATTCACGCGCCTGGATTTCACAACATCGCCATTCGACTTTGCCCATGACTTCCTGGACTTGATGTCGCCAACGGTTGATGCACTGACGCCGTACTGCGCCCCGATTTCCGCATACGGCCTCGGATCGGCCCGAATCGCTTTGACTTCGCGCTCTGTCATCTTGGCATGCGGCGATTCTTCCCCGCACGAATATCGAGCCCTGCCTTTTTCGATCTTGTCTCGCATGTTCTGAAGCGCAGAACCTAGAAACAAGTGCTCCGGCTTCACGCATCTTGGGGTATCGCAGGTATGGCAAACATGCATGTACCTGGGGATCGGCGCGTCGTTCGCATGCGACCAACTAAAGCGATGCGCTCTTTGATGCATCTGCCCGGCCGCCTCGCCCTTGAATGCGCCGTACCCGTCTTTATCCGTTCCACCCTTCCATATCCAACAGCCCTCTGACTTGGCCACCAGCATCAACCAGCGCTCGAATGCCGGCCTTCCGATGAACATCCCGACGTGGCGCTGTTGCGCCACTGGCGACCCGTACTTTCGATTGCGTCGCCAGTGGTTAATACATAACCCCAGCGCAATGGCCGGGGCGTCACACTCTTTGATACAACAGATACTGAAGTCCATCTACGTCCGCTCCTTTGATGCCGTGTAGACATCATAGCGCAGACGCGTTTAGACCTCCATATCAGTTATTTGCCAAGCGTGCCGCCATTTGCGCCCGAAGTGTCTTGTAGCCGTAAAGTACATCGAGTCGACATGGAAACTTGTCATTATTGATGTCGTACTGGCGAACGATGCGAATCGAGATGCCGTCGTAGTTCTCCCGCGCGGAGAAGTCGACGCCTTGCGGCATGACCAGGTCAGCGGTCGCGAAGCAGAACGCATCTTTGTGGAAGAGCAGCGACTGCCCGTACGGCGTGCTGGCCGTGCCGGCGATCGTCATCGCCGAGTTGTCGGCAATGGCGTTGCTCACGTTCTGCGTGGCGCCCGATGCGACGATGGCCGGCGCGATCGACAAGTTGCCGTTGCCGCCGGCGTAGTCGGCGGTTACGACGAACTGCTGCAGCGCGCCCGTGGACACCTTCGTCTCCGGATGCACCGAGAACACGCCCGCGAAGGTCACGATCTCGCCCGCGTTGATCGCACCCGTACCGGTGTCGACGCCGATCGTCGCCCCGGTTTGCGTCGCACCGTTGGACAGGTACGAGCCGTTGCCAGCGCCACGCAACTGCTTGCCGAGCATGGTGTGCTCGAAGAAGTCGTAGCCGGCGGTGCGGCCCATCATGCCGTCCCGGTACTGCTGCTTGACCGCCGTCGAATCGTGGAACAGGCCCTTGAGCGCGTCCACCATGTCGACGTTGTCCTGGGTGTTGATCAGCGCCGTCCAGTTGTCGTCCTGCGGCGTGAGGCTGTCGACCATCAGCTTGCGGCCGGCCAGCAGCTTCGCGAAGGTCGCGGCCGAGCCAGCGTTGTTCACCTGCTGGTAGACGTCCTTGCGCATGTTCAGCGCATCGGCCTCCATCGCTGCCGCCAGAACCGCGCAGG
>ERZ795060.2434-NODE-2434-length-18844-cov-4.579488_pt1 | contig 18844 bp, 14 predicted proteins | sample MGYA00375144_ERZ795060 | MGnify/ENA primary metagenome ERZ795060 (study PRJEB30189, sample SAMN05720157) | activated sludge metagenome | isolation source: anaerobic digester from wastewater treatment plant | place: Japan | collected 2015-05-15 ...
CGGCGAGCCGGGCACGCAGCTGACGATGCGCACGTTCCACACCGGCGGCATCGGCTCGCGCGAGATCCTGGAGAACGAGATCCGCGCGGGCGTGGGCGGCGTGGTCGAGCTGCGTGAGTGCAACGCCGTGCAGAGCAAGGACGACGAAGGGCACGACGTGATGGTCGTGCTCAAGCGCAACGGCGAGATCGCGGTCCTCGACGCCAAGGGGCGCGAAGTCGAGAAGCACAAGGTCCCCTACGGCGCGTACATCCACGCCGCCGCCGGGGCCGAGGTCAAGAAGGGCCAGACGCTGGCCAAGTGGGACCCGCACCGTCTGCCGATCCTTGCGGAGAAGGACGGCGTGGTGAAGTATGTCGACATCGAGATCGACGAGACGGTGCGCGAGGAAGACGCGGGCCAGGGCCGCAAGGCGCTGGTCGTCATCGAGCACAAGGGCGAGAAGCGTCCGCAGATCAACATCGTCGATGACCAGGGCAACATCCTGGACTTCCACTACCTCCCGGCGAAGGCTCGTATCGAGGTGCAGGACGGGCAGAAGATCAAGGCGGGCCAGATGGTGGCGCGTCAGCCGCGATCGGCCGCCGGTTCACAGGACATCGTCGGCGGTCTCCCTCGCGTCACGGAGATTTTCGAGGCCCGCAAGCCGAAGGACCCGGCCATCATGGCCGAGCTCTCGGGGCGTGTCGAGATCCACTCCGACAAGCGCAAGGGCAAGATGACGATCCGCGTGATCTCCGACTCGGGGATCGAGAAGGACCACCACGTCCCGCAGGACCGTCCGCTGCTGGTGCACACGGGCGACTTCGTGCAGGCGGGCGACCCGCTGACGGAAGGCCCGCTGGTGCCGCACGACATCCTGCGCATCAAGGGCGAGGAGTCGCTCTGGACGTACATGCTCGACGAGGTGCAGAACGTGTACCGTGCGCAGGGCGTGTCGATCAACGACAAGCACATCGAGGTGATCCTGGCGCAGATGCTCCGCAAGGTGCGCGTCGAGAACCCGGGCGACACGGACCTGCTCCCGCACGACGTGGTCGACAAGTTCGAGTTCCGCCAGAAGAACTTGCAGGCGAGCGAGATGGTCCGCATCGTCGACGCCGGCGGCACCGACCTGGCGGTCGACGCGCTCGTTCACAAGAACGAACTCCGCGAGGCCAACGCCAAGGCCGAGGCGATGGGCAAGGAAGTCGCCAAGGCCAAGAAGGCCAAGCCGGCCCAGGGCCGCACGCTGCTCCTGGGCATTACCAAGGCCGCCCTCGCCAGCGAGTCGTTCCTCTCGGGCGCTTCGTTCCAGGAGAGCACGAAGGTGCTGACCGAGGCGGCGCTGCGCGGGGCTTCCGACGACCTGGTGGGCCTGAAGGAGAACGTCCTGCTGGGCCACCTCATCCCGGCCGGCACGGGCTTCAAGCCCTACCAGTCGATCCGGCCCAGGCTCCTCGGCGAGCCGCTCACGATGGACCAGGACGACGAGGCCGCGATGCTTGAAGAGGCTGCCCGCGCGGCGGAGGCCGTCGGAGCCCGCGTCGGCGATGCGCTCGGCGTGCCGCAGGTCGAGATCCCCATGAGCGACACGGCGCCTTCGCACAACGTCTGAGCCTTTACTCGCGCCCGTCGCGAACGGGTTCCGAGATCCCCAAACGACGGACGACCGGTTCCCACGAACCGGTCGTCGTCGCTTTGGAGGGAAATCAAATCGGTGCGGCTGTCAGCGGCCCCACGTCTGCACACGCACAGCGACGGACGCGGGCAGGCAGAACGATTCGCCGGGTGCGGGCGAAGTGTCCGGGTTGGAGCACGCCTGCTCGACCTGGCGGGTGAGGATGCAGAGCATCGCCTCTCGCGCCTGCTGGTCGTTGGCGGGAAGGGCTTCGGGCGGGCCCGAGAGGCCGATGACGATGACCTTGTCGGGAGAAGTCATGCACGCGTGCTGGAGTGACTCACTGAGCAGTTCGCCGGGCCGCACGTCCTGCACGGCTCGACCGCCGCCCCAGTCGTTGTTCCACCACTGCAGACATTGGCAGGGGTTGCAGGCCTGGCCGCCTCCCACGTCGTTGTCCTGGTAATACGCAAGGATCATGTTCGCCGAAGCATCACCCGCCGAGCCCGGATGAGCCGCGGGGCGGTAGATCTCGATGTGCGGCTTGGCGTTGGCGATCGCGGGGTCCGCCGGGTTGGCAGCGTCGTCCCAACCCTCGGGAATGGCGGGCGTATGTCGCGGAGGAAGCGAACGCGGCGAGTTGTGCGTCAGCGGGGTGGGCGACGTGAACGATGGGTGGGGGTTCACGCGGACGAACAAGAACGCCACCGCGCCCGCCGCCGCCAGACCCAACAGCCCCATCCACGCGCCGGTCATTGGCGCGTGCGTGTCGGACCGTCGGAGGCGGAAAGTCCGCGTCTGCGGCCCGTGCCTGTGAACCGGGCGCGGCGCGGCTTCCGCCGGCTCACCCAGCACCAGTTGCTCGAATGCCTCGGCCTCACCCACGGCGCGGAGCAACGCTTCCAGGCGCGGATCGGTCGCGGCGTCTAGGGCTTCGGAATGGAATCGGCGGTCGTCCATGATCACCCGGCTTTCGCTGAGCCTCTCGTCCGTTGTTCGCGTGGTTGCTGGCCCTGCGCTCGGACCCCGGACGCGAATTCCGTCCGGCGCGTTCGTGACCCGACCTGACCCTCGGGATCGGGCCTCAAAGTCCACCCAGATTCCCAGGCTCGGGGCCTCGCGGCGCCGGCGCAAAACCCCGCTTCGACAAGAACACCCGCAACTTCACCATCGCCGAGCGTTTCCGGGCGTGGGCCGTGGACGGAGCCACGCCGAGGGTCGAAGCCAGTTCCCGGTCGCTCTTGCCGTCGGCGATCGCCCGAAGGACATCCCGTTCGTCGATGTCCAATCCGGAGTCCGGCTCCTGCCCCGCCAGCACTCGTCGAACAATGTCGAGTTCTGTGGCCTGGTGCAGCGCCTCGGCAGCCGCCTCTCCGGTGTCGGCCAGGGGCTGCTCCAGAGCGTCCAGGGACAACTCTCGGCGTGGGCGGATCTGCTGCCCGTCGGGGCCGACCTGACCTCCCGCAGCCCGCCCGACCGCCCGCCGGTGCCGAAGCCAGATGTTCCCGGCGATGGCATAGAGAAACGTCGAGAGCCGGGCCTTTGCCGGGTCGTATTTCCCACCCTCCAGGGCCTTCCAGAACGTGATGAAGGTCTGCTGGGCCAGCTCCTGGGCCATCTCGGGCGGTTCGGATCGGTCCGAAAACCCCGGCTCGCGGCGGCCAGCCCCCCCCGGGCCGTCTTGCGCCAGTTTTCGGGCAAAGTGGCGCGACAGCCCCGGGCGCAGGCGTCGATCCAGTTCGGCAAGGGCGTTCGGATCACCCGCGATCGCCCGTTTTGAACAGGCTTCGAGGTCAAAGCCGGGATCTTGGCCGCGCGAGTTCGGCGCGGGTCTGGGGGGGGTGGATTGGGGTGGCAGGTCGGGCACGGTGGGAGGGAGTCCCGCTCAGAGCGGGGAGATGGGCGGACGATCCATCGGCGATCAGGCGGATGCGATCGGCAAACTTTGCCGCCGAGAACCCGCCGGCCGGCCCCCGAGCACATCAGTCGTGTGCGCAGGTGGAATTCTGCGAGCGCCGGTCCGGAACGGGCGAAAGACTGGAGCCGGTCGCCCCGGCTCCTCGCGTGGGCGGGCCTGAAGCGTACCGGCCGAGACAGGAATAGTCGCAGCGCTGCCCGTCGCAAGCGCACGAGCCCGCAACGCACGTGGTCGGAGCGACGACCATCGGAGAAGACAGAACATGGAACAGATCACCGGCAAACGTTGGACCACTCGCCTCATGCTCGCCGCCGCTCTGGGGGTGGGCATCGCCAGCCTGAGCCTGTCGTGCCCGGCGATGGCCGAGCCCGAGCAGAAGGCTCCGGCCCCCGAGCAGAAGCAGCCGGCCCCGGTCAAGGCTCCGCCGGGCATGCGCCAGCTTTCGCCGGAGGAGGTCGAGAAGCTCAAGATGGGCCAGCATGACGCTCACGCGCCGCAGCCTGCCGCGCCCGGCACCAACCTGCCCAAGGCGCTGGAACTCTCCGAGACCTCGTTCGACTGGGGCAACATCGCCGACACCGAGCCGGTCACGCACTCGCTGAAGGTCAAGAACACCACCGACAAGACGATCAAGATCGCCGTCGCGGCGTCGTGCGGCTGCACGGTCGGCAAACTCGAGAAGGACGTGCTCGCCCCGAACGAAGAAGTCTCGGTCGGCGCGACCTTCAACCCGCAGGGCCGCAACGGTCCGCAGACCAAGACGCTCACGATCACGGTCACCGAGCCCCAGGGCGTCTACGCCCAGCAGACCGTGACGCTCACGTCAAACGTCAAGGCGCTCGTGACGGTCGAGCCGCCGAAGGTGTTCCTGTCGGAAGTCGACCACCGCGAGGGGAAGAAGGACAAGGTCGTCGTCGTCGGCCGCAAGGAGGGCTTCGACGTCGTCGGCGTCGAGAGCAACAGCGAGTTCCTCAAGGCCACCATCGGCAACAAAGAAACCGTCGAGGAGAACGGCGAGAAACTGACGAAGATCACGATCGATCTCGACGTGGGCAAGGGCGCGCCGATCGGGGCGATGAACGGCCAGCTCACGATCAAGACCAACGATGAGAAGGGCAAGCCGGTCACCATGTTCGTCGGCGCCGACGTGCAGGGCGACGTCCGCGCGACCCCGCCGAGCACGATGATCCGTGCCGCCGCGGCGGGGGCCGAAGTGTCGGGCCAGATCAAGATGGACACCCGCTCGGGCAAGCCCTTCCGCATCACCGGCATCGAGCTCGAGGCCCGTTCGGACCTGAAGCTCGTCACCGATTACTCTTCGGGAGAGAACGGCAACGGGTACATCGTCACGATCTCGGGCGTCGCGCCCGATCAGCCGGGCCTGATGCAGGGCACGGTCGTGATTTCGACCGACTCGCTCGGCGGCGAGACCATCCGTGTGCCGTTCACGCTGACCGTGCCGCGGACGCCGACCAAGGCTCCGGCCGCGGGCACCAACGGCACGCCGGCGGTCGCGCCCGCGGCGCCCGGCGCGAAGAAGATCGAGCCCATGTCGCCCAAGAAGTAATGTCGACAGTCCAGACCTGACCTCTTCTTCTCCCCCATCCCCCCATGGCCTTGCGTCACGCGAAATCGACGCACAGACCATGGGGGCGATGGGGGGGTGTTTTTCCGGAGGCCGCGAGAACTTGACGACGGCTCGCGCCCGCGGAGGATCCGAAATGAGCACAAGCCACTCCAAGAGTGTCGGCGGGATCAGGAGCATCTGGGTGCAAGCCTCCGCCCTGGTCGCGTTGGGGCTGCTGATGGGCACCGCCGATGCGCTGGTCCGCCCGATCAAACTCGGACGAAACACGACCGAGTTCACTTTGCCGGTGACGCCGGCGCCGGGCGACGCGGCCAAGCCCGCGACAACGGGCGCTGATACTTCGAAACCCGTGGAGCCCGTCCAGACCCCCGCCGAGACACCCAAGGCTCAGCCCGCCGAACCCGCCGCGAGCGGCGTGCCGACGAGTGCAGAGGCGTTCAAGCCGACGCCCAAAGACCAGTTGCCCAAGGGCCAGATCACACTGGCGGAGGCCAAGGCGGCGTTCGACGCCGGGGAAACGAACTTTGTCGACGCCCGACCCAAGGAGAAATTTGCGGAGGGTCACATCCCCGGCGCTGTGCGTTTGGAACTGGTCGACTTCCAGAACCAGATTCCCGCCAAACTCGGCCTGCTGCCCAAAGAGAACATGACGATCGTGTACTGCAACGGCGGGCACTGCGACGAGTCCGAGCGCGTCGCGGAGATGCTCGAGAACTCCGGGTACGCGCGCATCTTCATCATCCACGACGGCTTTCCGGGTTGGAAGGCGCTGGGCTATCCCGTCGAGACCGGGGAGGATTTCGAATGAGCCAGTCTGCAACCCCTGCCGCCTCCGAACACCGGGGCGAATCCGCACTGCGGCGCGGCGATCTCAGCGTGCTGTGGGCGACCCAGTGGACGATGCGCATGCTCCTGGGAGGCCTGTTCATCTTCGCCGCGTGGAACAAACTGCACCCCGCGTCGAGCCCCCAGGCGATGAACGGCCCGCAGACCTTCGCGTCGAGCGTCCAGGCGTTCAAACTCGGCCTTCCCGACTGGGCGATCCGCGCGTCGGTGAGCGTGACGCCGTGGCTCGAGGTCGTGAGCGGCCTGGCGCTCATCCTGGGTGTCTGGCGTCGCGGCGCCGCGCTGATCATGAGCGTGATGCTCGTCGGGTTCATCCTGCTCATCGCCTCGGTGCTGTGGCGGAACATGAGCGTGGAATGCGGCTGCTTCGGCAAGTTGTCGCCGTTCTGCCCCAAGTCCGTCGGCTGGTGCAATATCGCCCAGAACTCCGTGATGTTGCTGGTGGCGCTGTTTCTGACGCTGACCCGGCCCGCATCTATGCGATTGGCGAAGTGAAACTACGGCCCTCGCGCTGTTCCTCGCACACCCAAACGCCACCCGATCAGCAAGGCGGCAGATTGGGAACACGCGAGCAACCGGCCTAGACTGTCAGCCCCTCAGACCACTGGGGTCTGGGGGCCCTACCGTCGCCCGCCCTGTGCGGCGGGCCGAGAGTCCACGACGGAGTTTCCGCAGCATGAGCCGTTTCAATCGATTTGGCACGCAGCCCAAGGTCAAGGTCGTCAAGGAAGGCGCGAAGGGGATGGAGTACGTCGACTACAAGGACGTCGAGAATCTCCGCCGCCTGATGTCGCCGAACGGGAAGATCTACGCCCGCAAGCGCGTGCAGTCTTCCGCCAAGGAGCAGCGCATGATCGCAACGGCGATCAAGCGGGCCCGGTTTGTCGGGCTGCTGCCGTACACCAGCGCGACGCTCTGAGCGGGCGCCGGCGGCGGAACCACGAACGATTCCTCCCGTGCCCCGCTCGTCGGGGCACGGTTCGTTTTGGGGCTTTGACACGGCCGAAGGCCCGACGCATGAGCCGACGCGAGAGACTCTACGACCAGTTGGTGCGAACTCTGCCGCGATCGGAACGGGTCATCACCGGCCCGGAGCGGGCCGCGGCGATCCGCCGGTGCGTGGACGCGATGTGGGAAGCACTCTCGCCCACCGGCGTCTCGTGGCTCGGGTTCTACGTCAAGGCTCCCGGCGAGGAGATGCTCCTGGAAGCGTGCCGCGACAAACCCGCGTGCTCGCCGATCGGCCTTCACGGTGCGTGCGGGCGGTCTTGGACCACCCGGCGGATGCTGGTGGTGACCGATGTTTCGCGCCTTGGGGCGGGGTACATCGCCTGCGACCCGCGCGACCGGTCCGAGGTGGTGGTTCCGATGTTTGAAGCAACCGATGACCGCGCCGGCACCGGCCCTGGGGCGTGCTGGGGCGTGCTCGACGTGGACAGTTTCGACGTCGGAGCATTCGATGCCGATGACGCCCGGGGCTTGTGGCGCGTCTGCGAGCACCTGGGGCTCACGCGGGCTCCCGAGGTGGCCCGCCGGGCCGCAGCGGTGGGAATCGACGTGGTTTAGTCGTTCCGCCGTTCTCCCTGAATGACGGCAACCAGTGGGCCTCAAAACGCCGGCGGCGAGCGAAACTCCACCCAATCCCCCAGGGCGCCGGACTCCAGCGGTTCGCGGAAACGCAGGAAAGACGCGTGGAGCAGCAGCCGCGGGGAAGCCTCGCGCGTCTGCGGCTGGGGGCCATAGAGCACATCCCCGAGGATCGGATGGCCAATCTCGGCCATGTGCACGCGCAACTGGTGTGTCCGTCCGGTCACGGGCTCGAGTTCCACTCGTGAACCCTCCGCGTCGAGCGCGAGCAATCGCCAGCGTGTTGACGACGCGCGGCCGTGCTCGTGGTCGACGATCTGAAGCGGCCGGCGTTCGATGTCGGGCCGGATGGGCAGGTCGATCTCACCGCGCTCCGCACCCAGTCGCCCAGCCACCACGGCGACGTAGGCCTTGTCGACCTGTCGTTTTTCGAACTGGCCTGACAGCAGGCGTTGCGCTTCGCTCGTGAGGCCGAGCACCAGCAGGCCCGAGGTATCCATGTCCAGCCGGTGGACGATGAGCGGCCCCTTGGACGTCGGGAACATCTCACGAACTCGCGACGCGACACAGTCCTGGTTCTGCGGTCCTTTGCCCGGTACCGAGAGCATCGCCGCGGGCTTGCAGACCACGACATAGGCCGCCGCGGCGTGCACGATCCTCAGTCCGTCGTCGGAGGCGCTGTTCACGCCCGCATCGTTGGCGGTTCGTGCGGGCGGATCCGCGGCCGAGGGTCCGGGCGAACCCGATCGCGCGTACGCTTGCGCTGTACGCAACGGAGGCTTCACCATGCACCGCAATTGCCCACGGCGTGGGCCGGGTTGGGGGATGTGGACGGCAGCGGCGGCGGGCTTGTGCCTGTGCGCCGCCAGCGCGATCGCCGGAACCGCCGACGAACCTCGCGATCAGCCTTCCACTGAATCGCCGGCGTGGTCGCGGGAAGAGGCTCCGCTGCTGAGCCGTCACGTGCAACTCACGCAGCGTTCGATGTTCATCAAGGCGGGCGAGGCCTACTTCGATCACCAGAGTCCGCCGCGCTGGGTGGTGTTCCAGGCGGTGCCCGTTCCGCCCAAGGACCAGGAACCGCAGCCGTTCTACGCGATGTACGTCGCGAAACTCAAGTACGACGCCGGGCACATTTCGGGCATCGAAGAGCCCGTCGAGATCAGTCCGCCGGGTTCGGCCAACACCTGCGGCTGGATCCACCCGACCGAACCATTCCGCGTGCTCTTCGGTTCGACGCTCAAGGCCCCGAGCGCCCCCGCCAAGAGCGGCTATCAGCGCGGCACGAGCCGCTACGTCTGGCAGTTCCCAGTTGAGATGGAGGTCGTCGAGCGCTGCGTATCGGCGATGCTCTCCGATCTTCCCAAGGGCCACCCGCTGGAAGGTGAAGTTTCCAAACTCAACGCCGTCGGCGAGAAGCACCGGGCTCGCATCAACGAACTCCTCAAGGAAGGCGACACGAAGAAGATCGGCCAGGCCAGCGACGAGTTCCGGCGGGAACTCGACGCTCAATGCCCGACACTGCGGGCGCGCAAGAACTGGGACAAGGCGCGGCCGCTGTTCGAGTTGCCGCGGTACGACGCCGAGTGCTCGTACTCGAAGGACGGTCGATTCGTGCTGTACGCGCACGTGAAGGACACGGACTCTCCGAAGCCGGACGCGGACATCTTCGTGTTCGATACCCAGACGGGCAAGCACCACGCGATCGTGGAGGCGCCGGGGTACGACGGTGGGCCGTTCTTCTCGCCCGACAACAAGAGCATCTGCTACCGCTCCGACCGCGCGGGCAACGACCTGCTGCAGTTGTACGTCGCGGAACTCAGGTTCGAGGACGGCGTGCCTGTGGGTATCGCGAGAGAGAAAGCCCTGACCGCGAACGACGAGGTGAACTGGGGTCCGTTCTGGCATCCCTCGGGGCGGTTCCTGGTGTACGCCAACAGCGGAAAGGACCATTCGAACTACGACATCTGGGCGATCGAGGTCGACTGGGACAAGCCGGTCGAATCGCTGTGGAAGCGGCGCATCACGACCGCGCCCGGCGCCGACGTGCTGCCGGCGTTCAGCGACGACGGGCGTTGGATGATGTGGACCAGCCAGCGTGGGCCGAAGATTGAGGGTGAGACCAAGGGCTCGAGCCAGGTGTGGGTGGCCGAGGCCGCGGACTTGAGCGCGTGGCTGACGCCCGCTCCGACATCGGGGCAGAGCGGGAGCGGCGAGGCGCCATCGAAGGGGAGCCGCTGAACATGGGGGATCGAGCCGGGGCGAGCGCGCCCGCCAAGGCCTGGGAAGCCGCCAAGGGCGGCGAGGGCTCATCGAGCGACCCGCTCGCGGCGCGGTTCGTCGAGAGCCTGAGCATCGACACGCGTCTGTACGAGGCCGACATCGCCGGTTCCCTCGCCCACGCCCGGATGCTGCACAGCGTCGGGCTGATCTCCGAGCCCGACCTGCGGTCGATCGAACGCGGCTTTGGCGAGATCAAGCGCGAGATCGAGTCCGCCCCCGCGGGGCCGACCGCTGTCGGGGTGCCCGGCGCGTGGCCGGGTTGGAAGACCGAACTCGAGGACGTGCACATGTGCCTCGAGGCGGCGCTGATCGAGAAGGTGGGCGATCCCGGTCGGCGCCTGCACACCGGGCGAAGCCGCAACGACCAGGTCGCTCTCGACCTGCGCCTGTATCTCCGCGAGGCCTGCTGCGAACTGGCGGGCCGTCTGGACAGCGTGTCGGAGGCCTTCGAGGAACTCGCGGCTCGGCAGGGTGACGTGCTGCTGCCGAGTTACACCCACCTTCAGCGGGCCCAGCCTGCGTGCGTCGGCGCCGAGGCGTGGGCTTGGTGGTCGATGTTCCGGCGCGACGAGGAGTCGATCATCCGCTTGGCGAGCGACCCCCTCGGGCTGGCCGCGTCGCCCCTTGGCGCTGGCGCGATCGCCGGTTCCATCCTGCCCCTCGACCGAGAGATGACGACCAAGGGGTTGGGGCTCAAGCAACCGGTGGAGAGTTCGATCGACGCGACCGCTTCCCGCGATGAAGCGCTGGATTTTCTGTACGCGTGTGCGCGCATCGGCGTCCACCTGTCCCGATGGGCCGAGCAGTGGATCATCTACTGCTCGACCGAGTTCGGCTTTCTGAGCCTGGCGCCGGAGCACACCACGGGCTCGAGCATGATGCCACAGAAGCGCAACCCGGACATGCTCGAGTTGATCCGCGGGCGTGGGGGCAGCCTGTCGGGCCACCTGGTCGCGCTGCTGACGATCTGCAAAGGGCTTCCCATCGGGTACAACCGCGATCTGCAGGAAGACAAGCGCAGCGTGTTCGCGGCGTTTGACCTGACGCGGGATTGTCTCGAGATGGCCGCCCGTGTGATCCGCGGGGCAACGTTCCGGCCGCAGGAGATCGCCCGAAGCGGAGGCGGGCTCGATCGCGGTTACCCGGACGCGACGGCGCTCGCCGAAATGCTGGTGCTTCGCGGCGTGCCGTTCCGCACGGCCCACCAGATCGTCGGCTCGCTGGTCCGCGCCTGCGACCAGTCCGGGCGGGGCCGGCTGATGGCCCTGACGATCTATGAGATCAATGCCGAGATCGCACGACATAGCTTTGATCAGAGCTCCATGAAGCCCGACATACTCGAATCGCTCGGGGCTGCCGGCGTCGTGCGCTCGTACCGATCGCCGGGAAATGCGGGGACGACTCCGGGCAACGGCGGGTACCGCGACTGGCTTGCACGCCTGGGACGGGCGTCCAAGACCGACGGCGCTGCGCCGTTGACCGGAACCCCCGCCGGCGCCCCGCAAGCCGAAACGACCGGCCTGTTCGGCGCCGATGAATCTCGCGCAAGGGTGCGCTCAACCGCGAAACGCGAACCGGTCGACGCGTTGAACTCCGCGATCATCGCGGCGTACGAAGTGGGGGGCAGAACGCTCGACGACCTCCCGTACACGCCCGAGTTCGACGGTTTGTACCAGAGCGTCCGATCGCACGAGGGCTGGGCGGCCGTCGGCACAAGCGCCAGCGAGCGCGAAGTCCTGCGCCGGCTCCACAACCTGCGGAAGGCCGGCAGGCTGCCGAAGATCGGAAAGGCCGCGGTGCATACCTCGCCGGTAAAACTCAGCCCGGAGGAAGAACAGACCCTGGCGGGGCTGGTGATCGAGGTGAGCGGCACGCTGGGACAGCGTGACCAGTTGCCGTACACGGATCGGTTCGAGGCGGTGGTGCGGGAGTTCAATCAGCGGACGGCCCGCGCGATGACTCCGCACGATGTCTGGCGGCTTGTGGCGAAACTCGCCAAGTGATGGGATCCGGGGGCAGTCGCGACAGGAGGTCGAACATGGCCGGCGAGAACGGACAACCCAGGCCCGGTGTGCACGAGCCTTTCGAGACCGTGAAGGTGCTCATGGGGGGCCTCATCGATTACGCCGGACTTTTCCCCCCGGCGAAGCTCGACATGACGGCGTCGGTCGCGAACTACGCGAAGTACCTGGGCTCCCCCGAGGCGTGGATGCTCGGCCGATTCATTCTGCCAGTCTCACGCCTGGAAGAGTTCCGCGCCGCCGCCGGCCAACTGCTCCCGCGCACCCTCAAGGAGGAGGCCGAGATGTGGGAGCAGCCGTGGCTGATCTCGGCGATCATCGACGGCGATCTGGAGCGCGACATCGACGCGGTCTTCGCGTTCAACCATCGGCACACGCAGGAGGCCAACGGCCTGGCGATCATCGACGCCGTCGAAGTGAAGGTTCCCGCCGCGGGCGAGGGCAAGGGGCTGGCCGGGGCGGAGTTCATCGACCACGCGATCGAGAGCATGCCGGAAGAGCTCTTCGCGTTCTTCGAGATCCCGGTGCTGCCGGCGACGGTGAACGGAGCGCCGAAACTTCCCGATATCCGCGGCATGATCGCGGCGCTGGCGGGGGCCGAGGCTGCGGCGAAGATCCGTACCGGCGGCGTTACGCCCGAGGCGTTTCCCGCGCCCGAACGCATCGCGGAGGTGCTGGTGCAGTGCGCGCAGGCGGACGTGCCGTTCAAGGCGACCGCGGGTCTGCACCACGCCATCCGCGCTCACTGCCCGCTCACCTACGAACCCAACTGCCCGACGGGGGTGATGCACGGATTCCTGAACCTGTTCCTCGCCGCGGCGTTCGTGCGGACCCACCGTTTCGACACGCCGGCGCTGGTCGGGCTGCTGGAAGAGACCGACCCGCGGGCGATCCGCTTCAGCCCGACGCTGGTCTCGTGGCACGAGTGGGCGTTGAGCGACCTGCAGTTGGCCCAGGCGCGCGAGAACTTCGCCCTTTCCTACGGCAGTTGCTCGTTCCATGAACCCGTCGAGGAACTCCAGCGGCTCGGGCTGCTCCCCGGGGCATGAGCGGACCCGCTACGCTGGGTCCATGAGCGACGAGATACTCCCTCCGTTTTCTTCCGGGGTCAACGCGACCCACGACCCGGCACTCCGGTCGTGGGTCGAGGCGGCGAACGACCCGAAGAGCGATTTCCCGATCCAGAACCTGCCGCTGGTCGCCTTCGAGGCCGAGCACCACGGGCACACGCACCCGCACCTGGGGTCGGTGATCGGCGACCAGGTCGTGGACATCGGGCAACTGGCGGAGGCGGGCGTCTTTGGAGATCCGGAGGAGGACCTCCTCCCGCGGGCGCTGCACATGCCCACGTGGAACTTCATCGCGGGCACGCCGGAACTCTGGAGCGTCGTGCGCGAGCGCCTGCAGGGATTCCTGAGGGCCGACGCGCCGGGCGGACAGCCGGCGCGCCGGCTTCGCCAGAAGGCGCTCCGTCCGCTGAAGGACACGGAACTGATCGCGCCCATGGCCGTGTTCAACTACACGGACTTCTACGCGAGCAAGCACCACGCGACGAACGTCGGCATGATGTTCCGCCCCGACAACGCGCTCCTGCCCAACTACAAGCACGTGCCGATTGGTTACCACGGGCGTGCATCGTCGATCGTGACCAGCGGCACGCCGATCCGTCGCCCGCACGGCCAGACCAAGGCCGATGACGCCGCGGCGCCGACGTTCGGCCCGTGCAAGATGCTCGACTACGAGATGGAACTGGGTGTGTACGTCGGCGAGGGAAACGAGATCGGATCGCCGATCGGCAAGGACCAGGTCGAGCGCGAGGTCTTCGGGATGTGCATCCTGAACGATTGGTCGGCGCGCGACCTTCAGAAGTGGGAGTACCAGCCGCTGGGCCCGTTCCTGGCCAAGAACTTCGCGACCTCGGTGTCGCCGATGATCGTGACGGCGGGGGGCGGCGGCGCGCTGGAACCGTTCCGCGTCGCGGGCCCCAGCCGCGATGCCGACGACCCCGCCCCGCTCGACTACCTGCAACTGCCCGGGCAGTGGGGCTTTGATATCACCGTCGAGGTCTGGCTCTCGACGTCTCAGATGCGCGAGCGCGGCCTGCACGAGCAGATGCTCAGCCGCGGCAACGCGAAAGACCTCTTCTGGACCGTCGCGCAGATGCTCGTGCACCACGCGAGCAACGGGTGCAACCTGCAGCCGGGCGATCTGCTGGGCACGGGCACGATCTCGGGGCGCGAACCGTCGAGCCGCGGGTGTCTGCTCGAACTGACGTGGGACGGCCCTCCGGCCCTGGGACTAGACGGCAAGCCCAAGCCCCGCAAACCGATCCAGTTGCCCAGCGGCGAGACGCGGACATTCCTGCAGGACGGCGACGAGGTCATCATGCGGGCGTACTGCGAACGCGAGGGTTTCCGGCGGATCGGCTTCGGCGAGTGCCGGGGGCGGATCGAGGGGTAAGCCTCAGCGTGCGAACTCCACCGCCCGCGTTTCACGCAGGACGGTCACGCGGATCTCGCCCGGAAAGGTCATTTCCTCACTGACCTTCTTCGCGATGTTGTACGCGACGAGGTGGGCTTCGTCGTCGCTGATCTTCTTCGCGTCGACCATCACGCGGACCTCGCGCCCGGCCTGGATCGCGAACGCCTCCGTGACGCCCGGCTGCTGCAGCGCGATGTCCTGCAGTTCGTTGAGTCGCTGGATGTACTTCTCCATGCTCTCGCGCCGTGCGCCGGGGCGGGCCGAACTCACGGCGTCCGCGGCCATGATGATCGGCGTGTAGAACGACGTCGACGGGATGTCGCCGTGGTGCCCGCCGATGACGTTCAGCACAGGCTCCTTTTCGCCGTACTGCTTGGCGAAGTCCATGCCGATCTTGGGGTGCCCGCCCTCCATCTCGTGGTCCATCGCCTTGCCGATGTCGTGCAGGAAGCCGCAGCGGCGGGCGAGCGTGCCGTCGAGCCCGAGTTGTTCCGCGATGATCTGGGAGAGGAACGCGACCTCGACGCTATGGCGAAGCACATTCTGGCCGTAGGACGTGCGGAAACTCAGCTTGCCCATGGCCTCGACCACCTTGGGGTGCAGCCCCCGCAGGTTGACCTCGAGGACGGCTTCCTTGCCGGCTTTCAGCACGCGCTCGTCGATCTCGGAGCGGACTTTCTCGACGACCTCCTCGATGCGCGAGGGGTGCATCCGCCCGTCGGCGATGAGGCGGTTGAGGGCCTCGACCGCGACCGCCTGGCGGATCTTGTCGAAGCACGAGACCACGATCACGCCCGGCGTGTCGTCGACGATGATGTCAACGCCGGTGGCCTTCTCGATCGCGCGGATGTTGCGGCCCTCGCGACCGATGATGCGCCCCTTCATGTCGTCGGAGGGGATGGGGACCGCGCGGACCGTGCTCTCCGCGGTGTGCTCAGCCGCGTAGCGCTGGATGGCCATGAGCGTGATTTCCTGCGCCTTGGTCTTGGCCTCGTTGGTCGCCTCCTCGGTCAGTTTGTGCACGACCTTGGCCATGTCCAGGCGGCAGTCCTCCTGCACCCGGTGCAGGAGTTCCTCCCGGGCCTGTTCGAGCGACATCTGGGCGACCTGCAGCAGCCTGGACTTCTGCTCGGCGAGCGTCTTGTCGAGTTCCTCCTGACGCTGTTGCAGCGTCTGGCTCTGGGCCTGCACGCGCTGCTGGGCTTTGGCGAGTTCGTCCTCCTTGGACGCCAGCGTCTCGAGCTTGCGGTCGATGAGGTCTTCACGCTTGGCCAGGCGCGACTGGGACTCGCGCATCTCGACCCGGGCCTTCTCCATCTCGGCTTCGAGGGCGGTCTTGCGTTCCAGGGCCGCTTTCTCGGCCTCCAGGGTCACGCGCTGGGCCTTGGCTTCGGCGTCACGGCTGGCCTGCGATCGGATCGCCTCGGCCTCGGCACGGGCCTTGCTGAGCGTCCTCCCGCGAGCGGCACTCAGGACCACGGCCCCGATCACCACCCCGACGACCAGCGCCACTCCGACCATGATCCATGGAAGCACGTCCCCCGAAGCCGGCGGCGTTCCCTGGGCAAGGGAAACGCTCGAAGGCCACCAGCAGGACAGTTCGAGCGATGTCATTACAGCACTCCCTTCACACCCGTCGCAACGGGCGCAGTCGGGAGCCTGGAGCAGTGCACGACGGCTGTCGAAGGATCAAGACCGGTCGGGTGTGTGAGCCAAGGCTTCAGCAAGCCCTCGGGCGCCGATCGGCTTGCCCGAGGACCCAAGTTACCGAGGACTTGAATCACCCGCGCGCAGTGCACGTCCGGCGATCAGAGGCTCCGGTATTTGTCGGCGGAACTCGGCTCCTGCTCGTGGTCAGCGGACAACTGGGTCGCGGCGAACACCACACTCCGAACTCGAATCGGGATTGATCTATCTCCGCAGGACCCGAGGGGCATCCCGCGAAGGCGCCGGCGCACAGTCAACGACAGGCGTCCCCTGGGCGAAAGCGCGACAACCGCCCGGGCGGAGCGCAGCACTGCGCAGGCTCGGCGGATAAAAACCCGGCAACCGTGCCGGGATTCCGAGTGTAACCCGAACGGAACCGAGATGTCAAGATCGCGCAGAGATGGCCGTAAACAGGCGTTGCGCCGGGGTATGCATATCAGGCGACCGCCTGGCGGATTTGCCGGCGCTGCAGTTCGTCGGTGAACCGCGCAAAGAGACTGACAACGAAATCCCGCTGAGAGGCGTCGTGGCCAAACTCGAAGGCCACGCCGCAGTAGAGGGCCTGGGTGGAATCGATGTGGGTGTGGGCCAGCCGGGCCGAGACGGCGATCGGCGCCGGGATGTCCGGGCGCAAGTCCACCCGCATCCACCAAAAGGGCTTGCTGGTGGCGACCTGCATGTCAGAACGATCCACCATCAGCCCCATACCGCCACCGGAGACGTTCAGCAACTGGGCCTGGAACATCGGCCCGACTTCGGGCAGGAGCAGCGATTCGGGGCGCAGGTCTTCCGCCCGGTCCACGATCGGCCCGGAGTTGGCGTTGATCAGGTCGCGCAGCAGCGTGCGGTTGGCGGCTTCGGCCGGGCCCACGCTCGCGGGGTTGAGGAGCGGCCAGCACTGCACGCGCGGCAGGCGCACGCTCGCCGTTGAGATGCGGTAGAAACTCCGGCGCGTGCAGCGTTCGACGCGGTCCGGAAGCGCGAGCAGGAGCGTGGGCTGCCCGCCGGTCGGTGCGGACGAGCCGCCGAGCGTGCGTGTGTGGAACATCCAGCGGTTCTGCCCGATGGTCATCGCGCCGATCAGCGCGATGTTGGGCAGGAGTTTGAAGGTGCTTCCGAACGCCGCGGGCTGCTCGACGACCAGCGCATCATGGCGCATCGCCAGGAGTTTGACGCGCCAGACGACGTCGGTGCCGGCGGAGTCGCTGGGGGCGGTGCCGCCGCTCGCTGGCGATGCGATCGCCAGTTCGAGAGAGCCACCCCGCTCAACGACTTTCTGCAAGTTGTCGCGCCAGTGCTCGGTGCGTGAACGATTGGCCGGCACGGTTCACCTCTTTGGATACGTGGAACGGGGAGCGCTGCGGCGACATGGCCGCAGGGCATCGGTGCGGGGATAGATCGGCCCGGCACCCCGGAGGCTTGGGCGGCAGGCGCGCCCAAGGGTCCCAGAATCGATGGGCGTGCCGGGTGGGGGGGATGGACGGCCGAGATCACCCGCGGGGGGGAGTTCGTTCCGCCTCGGCGAGCGCCCTGGCCCGCGCGTGGATATTGCGCGCGGCGGCGCGGGCGGAGGCGAGCTCCTCCGGGGCCAGCGATCGCCGAGCGAAGCGGAGCCGATAAAACGCCCGGGCAACCTCTCGAAAGTCCCGTGCGAGCGATGCGTCGGCCTGTTCGAGCCGCTGGGCGTACGCCAGCGGCGAACTCGATGAGGGCTTGGGCAGACGGGCCAGCGAAAGACTGCGCAGCGCGCTCTGGTAGAAGTCCGCTTGAGACAAAAGGCCGCGCATCTCCGGATCCAGGACCGGCGCCGGAGGCGCGTGCCCCGCCAGTCGTTTGGAGAGCGACCCGGCGAGGCGGTAGATCAGGAATCCGACAATGGCGAGCACCGGGAACAGCGGCAGGATCGCCGGGGGGAGGTTGATCCCGAGCCGCTCCAGGCGCAACCGCTGCAGGACCCACTCCCCGGCGTGGTCGAGTTTGGCGATCACTTGAGGCACGTCGGCGGTGAGCTCACGCCAGCGGGTCACCATGAGCGACTGCTTGGTCTCGTCGAAGCCGACGATGCTCGACGACCAGTTGAACTCGAGCAGGTCGTACCACTGGCGGATGCGCGAGACGAGCGTCGGGGTCGGCTGGTGCTGGTTTTCGAACGCCGCGGTGGGCGTGGGGTCGTACGTCTGCCACTGGCCATCGCCGAGGTAGACCTCGACCCACGCGTGCGCGTTGGACTCGCGCACGATGTACTCGCCGGAGAGGTCGTTGTACTCACCCGCGACGTAACCGGTGACCAGCCGCGCGTGCACGCCGACCGACTGGAGCATGGTCACCATCGCCGACGCGTAGTACTCGCAGTGCCCGCGCCGGCTGGTGGTCAGGAACCACACGAGCGGGTCGACGTCCGACGGCGGCGGCGGCAGGTCGGTGGTGTAGGTGAACCCGCTCTGGAGGAAGTCTCGCACCGCGTTCGCGGCCTGGCGGATCGCCGGAGCCTCGTCGAGCAGCGTGCTCGGGTCAATCCGGTGCGACCGCAACGCGCGGACGGCGGACTCGCGGACCTCGGGGAGGTTCGGCGCGTTGATCGGGTCGAGCCGCTCGTTGCTCTGCGAGTATGTCGGCACGGACACGACGGTGTAACTCGGAAGCCGGTTGTTCCGCTGCAGGGAGTTGGAAGGCCCGGCGAGCGAGGCCGAGTTCGTCTGGTCGATGTACTGAACCGGACACCAGACGGCGAAGATCGGTCCGTCGCGCTTCAGACGCCCGCGCATCTGGATGTGCTGCACGATGCGGAGGTTGTACCGCTGCAGATCGGTGGC
>ERZ795060.2436-NODE-2436-length-18831-cov-3.666063_pt1 | contig 18831 bp, 14 predicted proteins | sample MGYA00375144_ERZ795060 | MGnify/ENA primary metagenome ERZ795060 (study PRJEB30189, sample SAMN05720157) | activated sludge metagenome | isolation source: anaerobic digester from wastewater treatment plant | place: Japan | collected 2015-05-15 ...
TTGGATGGCGCCGTTAGCGCTGCGCTTGATGTCGAGCCATGTCCTTGCCTCTTTAGGTCTGACTGGGGAAGATGCCCTGGAGCGCAATGCAAAAGCTCAGGGTCAGGAAGGGCTGCATGTTCAGATGCGCCTGACTACCGCCAACGTTCCCCACCGTGCCAGCGACAAGCGTCGTCGGCGAAGTCAACGGGCGGTATGCCTCGTAATTCAACGAGTTGGCGAGGGTTTGACCGCCCGGGACCGACCCAGTCGCATTGGCGTTGGTTGCATTAACGTAGTGGATATGCGTGGGAATTTCGCCGATTGACAGGGTATGCCCCTGTTCGCCGCCCCGCTCACCGAGCGTGTGGCTGCTGCCGACATGAATAGGCGTACGTCCACGGTTGTCAGGCAGGGCGAAATTGACCCGGCCATCGCCGCCGAACGTGGTGCCCAGCAGCGAAAACAGGGCCTGGTTTTGATTGATCGGCAGCAATTGCCCGTTGCATAGCGCCCAACCTTTGGGAGCAAACCCAAAGCTCATGATGCGTATCTCAGCCAAAAACGGTTCTGCCATGGTGAGGACTTTCTCTGATGGGTGAAATCAATCCCGACGGATCGGGCGCGAGGTTGCGAGCGATGTCATGGCGCACTCGGTGCTGTCGGCGACGTGCAGATGACGCCGGTCAAAGTGATGGTCCCAATTACCTCGGTCGTCGCCGTCGGATGATTGGCAGCCAACTCAAAGGCGGCGGTCGTACCGGCCGGCGGGACGTCGTAGAGGGTGACCAACGCCGGGGCTACCTGACGGGCACGCACACCAACGAAACCGGTCGAGGGTGGCACAGTCGCAGCGTTATTCGCAATATGCAAGCACGCCGTTGAGCTTTGCCGTGCATTGATGGCGATCGGATTCACGGCATTGACCGAGTCGGTATGGGTAATGTTGTTATTCAGCACGGTAGCGTGGAAGTTCGGATTGGTGCCAGCATCCGGCGTATTGACGATGATGCCGTTGAACAATCCGTGATTGGTTACGGTGTTGTTCTCGAATCGCACGAAACCTGGAGCGCCGGCGCCAACGGTGCTGGTGGGGTAAGCAATCAACGTGTGATTGGTCGCCGTGGTGGGCGTTGTCACCGTGTTGTTGCGGACGGTGGCGTGCAGTCGCGAGGATGCCGTAGCGTTACCCGGCGTTTGCCCGACGAAGATCGCGGCACCACCGAAGCCCGCGGCCGGAGTACCCGGCACCAGGTTGTTGTTAATGTCAACAAAGAGTTGCCCGTTGCTACCGTTGGAGAACACTACCCCTTCATTGCCTTGCGTAGTCTTCGACCAGCGCGAGTTCTGCAGTGTGAAGTGGACGGTTGAAGAGCCGTTGGCGGCAGCCTGAATCGCCTGCGACTTGTTGTCGTCGAACTGGCTGTTGTCAACCAGCACGCGGCCCAGGGCTGTGCCTTGCAGCTCCATCTGGATGCCATCGGCCCCTCCGCCAACACTGTTGCTCTTGACGACAGTTCGCGTGACGGCGAGGCCAAAATTGTTGCTCTGGCCATAAATCTCGACGTTGTGTTCGATGCCGCCCTGAATCCAGCTGTCCGTGATCGCGTTGGCGGTGCCGCTCAGACCGTTGATGCCGGGGTCACCCACGACATCGAGCTTGCCAAACACCAGCGGTGCATCCTGGCCTCCGGTCGTCACGCCAATGGTGCCGTCAATCACGCTTCGGTTAAGCGAGAAGTTGGTGGTGTTGGTTGCATAAATCCCGAAGTTATGCGTCGCGTTGCCAGTAATGCGCATTCGAGTGAGCGAGACATTTGCCGTGTTGTCGAGGCGGATACCCGTCGCGGCGTTCTGGATAGTGCCGCCGGTACAGTCGGCCGTGACGGGAGCCGTAGCCACCGTATTCTTGTCAACAACCGACCCGCCGCAGTTTCCTGCGGAATTGCCTAGCACCGTCAATCCGCCACTTGATCCAGTGCTCGACAGGTTGATGCCCGTCGTCGCGCCATTCACCGAGATACTGCGGAAGACCAGATTGCCGGCACCGATAGTAGTGTTGGTCACGTTTAGTGCCGTCCCAGTTGTTGACGTCAACGTGCTCGCGGTGTTGGTGGCGGCAACGGTACCGCCACCGGTCGCATTGAATGCCGTGTTGCCACCTGTGCTGGCGGTGATCACACCGGTGAAATTGATAGTTCCGCCGGTGTTCGACGTCAACGAGATGCCAGTACCGTTGTCGGTCACTGCACCGCTGAACGTCGCAGTACCGCTGGTCTTGCCAGTAACACTGATCGACCGTGCCCCCGCTCCCGAGGTTACGGTGGCGGCATTGTTAATGGTGGCGGTGCCACCGATGACGGAGAAGCCGGTCGCCGTCGCGCCGCTGATAGCGCCGCCATTGATGTTGAGCGTCCCGGTAACTGCATTGAGCAGCACACCAGTAGCACCGCCCGTTGACGAGACTGCGTCGAACGTTGCCGCAGCAGCCCCGTTGATGAGGCTCAACGCCGGCAGGCCGCCCGTGATACTGAGGTCAGACGCAGTCAGCGTGCCGAAGTTGTTGCCGCTAACCGTCGGTCCCGCAGTACCGGTCAGATTGAGCCCTCGCACCGTGTTGTTGCTGTTCAATGCCACTGTGACGCCGGTCGACGTGATGAATGGGCGCGTTGCGTTAATCGCAGGTCGTGCCGGAATGGCGCCGACTGGCGGAACGCTGGTGCCAAATACCGCATCGAAGCTCGCGCCAGTTACGCCCTGACCGTACAACGAACCACCGCTGTTCAGTGTCACGGCCTGCGTATAGATGGCTGAATCGGAGATAAATATCGTGCGGCCGGTAAGGGCGCCGATATTGGTCAGCGCCGTCGCGAGTGTGCACTCGTTGGTGAGCGTGCAATTGCCACTGCCGACAGCGGCAGTTTTCACGTAATAAATCGTCGGTCCGGTGAGGTTAAAGCTCACATTCTGGTAAGCACTGCATACGCCAGGCCCAGGGTTACCGTTGTCACAGACGCGATAGGCGAAACCGACGACCGTACCAGTAGCTTCGGCCGGTGGGCTAAAGGTAAAGCTGCCGTCGGCGTTGATCGTCACTGTTGCACCGGCGAGCACCGAGGTTGGCACGGTGTCGATAGTGACAACACCCAAATCCGGGTCGGTTCCACCCAGCGTGGCCGCCGGGAACGTGACCGGAATATGGACCCGGGCCGCCAGCGTACCGGGGTTGGTCGGGATTGGTGGATCGTTGACCGCAATGATGGTCACGGTCGTGGTTTGTGTCGCGCACAGATTAGGCGTACCGTTATCACAGACCTGAATGCCTACGTCACAGGATGCAGGAGGGATGGGGCCAGCTGGCGTGAATGTGTAAACACCGGTACCGGCAACGATTGAGGCGCCTGCGCAAGTGTTGGTGCCAGCAATGCTCCACGCCTGCGCCGGACCATCCGGGTCAACGCGAGTCGCGGTGTAGGTATAGAGCGTATCTTCAGTGGCTGTAGTCGGCGCGGCGCTATTGATCACGGGCGCGTCGTTAACCGCCGTAATGTTCAGTGTTGTGGTTTGCGTTGCACAGAGATTCGGGGTGCCGCCGTCACAGACCTGGATGCCGATGACGCAGGAGGCCGGAGGCGTCGGACCAACCGGCGTGTAGGTGTAAACGCCCGTGCCCGCAACAATGCTCGCCCCCGCACAGGTGTTCGACGCGGTGAGACTCCACGTCTGCCCCGGACCATCCGGGTCAAGGCGCGTTGCGTTGTAGGTGTAGGCCACGTCTTCCGTCGCCGGCGTCGGGGCCGTACTGTTGATCACCGGTGCGTCGTTGACCGGCGTAATCGTGACCGTCGTCGTCTGCGTCGCGCAGAGATTCGGGGTGCCGCCGTCGCAGACCTGGATGGCCACCACGCAGGATGCGGGGGGTACCGGGCCGGCCGGCGTGAAGGTGAATACCCCCGTACCCACCACGATCGAGCCACCGCAAGTGTGGGTACCCAGCAAGCTCCACGTTTGGCCCGGCCCGTCAAGATCGGTGCGGGTAGCGTTGTAGGTGTAGAGCGAGCCTTCGGTCGCCGTGGTCGGCGCGGCGCTACTGATCGTGGGCGCGCTGTTGACTGCGGTGATGGCCAGCGTGGTGTTCTGTGTGGCACAGAGATTCGGGGTGCCGCCGTCACAGACCTGGATGCCGATGACGCAGGAGGCCGGAGGCGTCGGACCAACCGGCGTGTAGGTGTAAACGCCCGTGCCCGCAACAATGCTCGCCCCCGCACAGGTGTTCGACGCGGTGAGACTCCACGTCTGCCCCGGACCATCCGGGTCAAGGCGCGTTGCGTTGTAGGTGTAGGCCACGTCTTCCGTCGCCGGCGTCGGGGCCGTACTGTTGATCACCGGTGCGTCGTTGACCGGCGTAATCGTGACCGTCGTCGTCTGCGTCGCGCAGAGATTCGGGGTGCCGCCGTCGCAGACCTGAATGGCCACCACGCAGGATGCGGGGGGTACCGGACCAGCTGGCGTGAAGGTGTACACACCGGTAGCTGGAACAATGGCAGCCCCAGCGCAGGTGTTGGTGCCAAGCAGGCTCCACGTTTGACCCGGCCCGTCGGCGTCGATACGTGTGGCGCCATAGGTATAGAGAGCGCCCTCAGTCGCAGTCGCAGGCGCGACGCTGTTGATTGTGGGCGGACTGTTGACTGCGATCACGTTGATGGTCGACGTGACGGGAGCGCTCGGAAGCGCACCGTCGTTGCCGATCCACGTCACCGTACGCGCAAGCGTCGAGGGTGTGATCGAGGTGTTGTTATATGTCACCGAGCGTAAGGCCGCCTGATAATTGGCCAGCGTGGCAACACCAGTCAGCGTCAAGGTGCCGGTGGCCGGTGCAAAGGAGCCGGTGATGCCACCGGCGTTGACGAAAGCGAGCACGTCTTCGCCATTGGCATAGTTGGCGGTGATTTGAACCGTCGCACTCGTGAGGTTCACGCTATCCACGTCGCTCACCGTCACCGTGCCATCAACCACGGCCGCAGATCCGCCTTCGGTGAAGGCAAGGGTGGCGCCAGCGGTAAGCACGGGTGCGTCGTTCACAGCGACAACGTTGACGGTCGAGGTCACCGGCAGACTCAGGGCTGCACCGTCGTTGACAATCCACGTGACCGTGCGCGCAAGTGTCGACGGATTTTCCGAGGTGTTGACGTAGGCAACACTGCGCAGGGCCGTCTGCCAGGTCGCGACGGAGGCACTGCCGGTCAGCGTCATTGTTCCTGTAGCCACTGAAAACACGCCAGCAATGCCGCCCGCGTTCACGAAGGAGAGCACATCCTGACCGTTAAAGTAGTTACCGGTGATTTGCACTGTCGTGGCAGTCAGATTGGCGCTGTCCACATCATTGGCGGTCAGGCCCGGCGAGAGCGCAATCGCTGGTGAATTTTCCGTGTAAGTCACGGTATTGCCTGCTACGACGACTGGCGCGTCATTCACCGGTGTCACATTGATCGAGCTGGTCGCGGTGTTGCTCAAGTTGGCCGTGGCGCCGCCATCATCGACGGTCCAGCTGACAGTGCGCGTCAGCGCCGACGGGTTGTCCGAAGTATTGACGTATGTCACGCTGCGCAGCGCAGTCTGATAGTTCGCCAGCGAACTGGAGCCAGTCAGCGTGAGTGTGCCCGTTCCGGCAACAAAGTTGCCGGTGATGCCGCTGGCGTTGACGAACGCAAGGACGTCCTGGCCGTTCTGATAGTTGCCGGAAATGACAACCGTCGCGCCGACCAGATTTGCGCTGTCGATGTCGGTAATAGTGATGGTGTTGTCGATAACGGCGGCGGGGCCATTCTCGGTGTAGGCGAGCGTAGCGCCGGCCGTGAGTACCGGGGCGTCGTTGACGGGCGTGACGTTGATCACAAAGTTTTGCGTGGCGCTAACGTCGACACCGCCATCGACAACACCACCGTCGTCACGGACGCGCAGTGTGATCGTCGCCGTGCCATTGGCATTCGGGGCGGGTGTGAAGGTCAGGTTGCCGTTCGTACCATTAACTGCAGGTTGCGTACTGAAGAGCGCGCTATTGGTGTTGCCGGTAATCTCAAAGGTGAGCACCTGTGCCGACTCGCACGGTGCACCCTTGTTGAGAGCAGTCGCCCAGCCGGCGACCGTTTGCGGGCCGGAATCTTCGTTGACGGTTACCGTCGCGCCGGCGGTAAAGCTTGGCGCCTGATTGACCGGACGCACCGTCAGTGTGAAGTTCTGCGTCGTCGTACCAACAATATTGCTGGCGGTGAGTGAGATCGGGTAGGTGCCGCGCGTGCAAACGGCAGGTGTGCCGCCAACCGTCGCCGTGGCGGCGGGTGTGCCGGCATAGGTGAACGTAACTGCGGATGGCAAAGTCCCAGTCGGCTGCGCCATACCTGTAATCGGCAAACCAACCGAGGTGGTGGTTACGGTATGGGTGAATGGTGCAAGTTCCGGGACGCTAACGGTTGCAGCGCTGGTGATGGTGGGTGCGCCGCCCACGGTCAACGTGAAGCTCTGCGTCGCGTTCGGCGTAACGCCGTTAGTTGAGGTAAAGGTGCAGGTATGCGGCCCCGCCTCCGACACCAGTGGCGAACCGGATAGCGTACCCCCGCCATTGGCGTCAGCAACGAAGGTGACCGAGGGGAGCGCCGGTGTACAACCACCGAATGCCGCGGTTGGCGTGGGCATGCCATTCGAGGCGAAAGTGAAGCTGTTGGCCTGGGTCGGGATAAAGATGGCGCTGTTGGCGCTGGTGATCTGCGGCGCGCGGGTGTTGGTAATGCTGACCGTGGCAGTCGCGGAATCGAGGGTGCCATCGTTCACTTTGAACGTGAAGCTGTCACTGGCCGTCGCGTTCGCATTGGGCGTATAGGTGACGTTGGGAGCAGTTCCGCCGAGTACGCCCTGAGTCGGTGGCACGAGCACCGCGTAGCTCAGCGTGGCGCCCTCGTAGTCGGAACCAGTCAACGTGATGTTGAGTGTTTCGCCAACCTTGGCGGTCACACTCTGCGGATTGGCTACCGGTGGTGAGTTCAGCGCAGCATCGATGCGGAAGTAAAGGTTGGGCCCATCATACGTGGCATAGAGCGCTGACACATCGGTGCCTGCTGGCGCATCGCCCAGCGGATCGGTAGCAAGTGCGGACACGCCAGACCAGTCGGTAATCAGGCCGTCCCGCACGATCGCTGCAATGATCTGTCCGGAGAGCGAGATGGCAAATACTGCGACTACGACAAGCTGCATGCCGTGCCAGCCACGCCGCCGGGCGTACCACACAGCCAGCGCGAGCAACAGAGCCGTAAGACCCAGCGCCATCGTCGACAGCGCAGGAACCACCAGCGGTGGCGGGGCGTCGAACAGGATCGCAGCGCCGTTGCTTGACAACAACGCGTCTGCGCCGGTAATACCGTCAGCCCCGGAAGTGGTCAGGCCAATCCGCATCTTCAGGCCTGACTGCGGCAGGTAGGCAGTCGGGATATAAGTCTCCACTGCCGATGTACCGTTCGCACCGAAACCGCGCGCCACCGGGTAAGCCGCACTGTCAAGCGTAACCGGCGCCGACAGGCTGGAGCCGGTGCAGGATTGCAGGGTAATGCCCGTCACCCGGTAGCCTGTCGAGTTGGCGACCACCGTCGTGTTGAGCACCAACTCAACGCCGGCAAACGACCCATCAGCCGTACTGATGGTGCAGCCAGAATTGATGTTGTTGTCAGTATCGAGCAGCACACCGAAGGTGGTAGTTGCAGCCCCGGCGACCATTGATCCCGCAAGCGCCGAGGCCGTCACCACCGCGCCTAACATCGCTTGCGCCCGCCGCCAGCGGGCGGTCAAAGCCAGCGCGGTGTGCGCGCCGCCAACATGATGGTTGTGATCTTCGCTGCCAGACGATTCGGTCAGATTCATATTTCCCCCGCAATTGCGTCGCCCCACCTCCGGAGTGGCGCTGACGATTGCATCGCCCGTTTTGGGCGTAAACAGACAAGAATAGTAATCGGGAAAGTCCTAGGGACCAACACATTTGATGACGCCGTCACAATCGTGACCATGCACGCAAGCGCCTTGAATGACGCTGCAGGCTCCATTTTGGACACCGCAATGTCACCAACACATCGGGGCGCGCCGCTATGATCGACGCCAACATCAGAAACTAGGCCTGCAGACCCGGCGCCATGCGACCGACACCAACACCGACGCCCCTCGACCGAATCCCGTTTCTCAAGTTGCTCGGCATGCAGCAGCATGAAGCGGCATTGGGCCGCTCCCGTTTGTGCTTGCCGGACCTGCGCGAGGAATTCTGCAACCTGATTCCCGCTGCGCATGGTGGCGTGCTGATGACTTTGCTCGACGTGGCGATGGCGCGTGCGGCTACATCGCTGGATTCGGCAGCCTCGCACAGTGTCGTGACCGTCGAAATGTCGACTCGCTTTATCAAACCGGGGCGTGGCCCGCTGACTGCCGAAGGCCGTGTCCTCCATGCCGGAAAATCCCTGTGTTCATGCGAAGCGCATGTTCATGACGCTGACGGGGATCTGGTTGCCAGCGCGATGGGCACCTTCAAATTCTGGCGTTCGCCGCCGGTCGACGTCGAATAGTCACGCCGACCACAACACACTGACGAGCCCTGCCAGCGCGAGCGCGGCGAGTACAGCCAGCACGGCGCGACGAAAACCGGCCTCAGAGACCTGGTGAAAGCCCCGCGAACCGACCGCGATGCCTGCCAGCAGGGGAAGCGCGAGCCATGCTGCCCGCGTGAACGTCTCCGCAGTTACTATCCCATGCCAGCTGCCCCATGACAGTGAGTACAGGGCGCTGCCGAAGAAGAGCACGATCAGTGTCGCCCGCAAGTTCCTGGCTGGCAGCGAAACGGCGAACAGCATCACTGATGCCACCATGCCGCCGAGCGACGATGCGCCTGCGAAGAAGCCCGCGACAAAGCCGGTCCCAAAACGCAGCTTGAACCCGTCGGGCAAGTTCGGCCGACGGTTGGCCAGCAGGCATAGGCAGGCAATCAGCAACAGTGCGCAGCCCCCTGCGCGAATGGACGCCTCGGGCAAGTAGGCCAGTGCTGCAACGCCTAGGGGAATCGACAACAAGTACGCGGCAGCCATCGGTGCCAGCCATCGCCAGTCGACGTCTCGCCACACGGTGGGTATCAGCGCGATGCTCGCAATGACCTCCATCGTTTGCGCAGTGGGGATGATCAATCGGGGCGAAATCACGAAAGACGCGCTGGCAACGAGAACCGCAGACAACCCGAACCCCGAGAAGCCACGCACCAGACCAGCTAGAAACGAGCACGCGGCGAGCACCAGCAAATGTTGTGGCGCGGAAGAAAGCAAATCCATCACAGGACATTAGCGCACTGGCCGCGTTCATCCGGCACCGCTGTCCGCTTTCGCATCATAGTGTGGCGATCGGCCGTTGGTGGACAGCATGGACCAGACACGGTCGGCACTTCTGCCGCAAGACTGATGACTCCACTGCTACGGTTCGGTATCGCATTTCGATACGTGACGGCCCGTCGCACGCAACCTCGCGCTGCGCGGTGGCCTTTCCGGCATCTGCATGAAAAAGTTCGCTCCGTCTTCAACACTGAAAGCGAATTAAAAACATGCACACCCCGAACGTAATCATCCACCGTGACACCGGCGCCTGGCGCCTTCAGGTGTGGGTGTCGTTCGCCATCGCAGTATTTCTGTGCACGACCGGGCTGTCGTATCTGCCCGGACAGGACATTGACCGCGCCTTCATGATCATGGGCTATCTGTTCTGTCTGTCAGCCACCTTCGTGCTGTCGAAATTCGTGCGCGACAACCAGAGTCAGAAGGCCGACACACCGATGTGGCGCTGGGTGGTCTACGGCGCGTTCTTCCTGGCCATGGCCCTCACCGGCTGGGGGCTCTGGCGCATGAACATTAACGAGACCTACAAAGCGTTCCTGCTGGTCAGCTGGCTCTACCTCATCACCTCAACCTTCACCCTTGCCAAGACCTTGCGTGATGGCCATGACGCCGATCTTGCCGAAGCTCGTCTGCAGGGCCGCACCGGCGCAGTGCTGCCATCGCAAAGCATGCAGTAAACCCCGTTCGTCCCTTTACCGCCCCATCTCAACAAGGAGACGTCATGACTACCCGCACCAATTTCAACGACCGTCGCTCGCCGACCAGCCGTTTGCTTCTACGTTTCAGCTCGTCCACGGCGTGGCTGGTTGCTGCTGCAGCGATTGCCCTGTCACCATTGACCGCTCATGCGCACCGCGACGACGGGCTATCAGCGCTCAGCGCACTCTCAGCACTGCCGGTCGCATCAGTAGTCGTGGCTGGCAGTGCCGCAGCAGGCGCGAGTGCAGCTGCCGTAACCTTGCCTGTGGCACTTTCGGCAGGAGGCGCAGTGCTGGTGGTGAAGTCCATCGAGATCACGGCACGCGGCACGCTCTGCGTGCTCGAACGTGCTTCCGATGGCGCGCGCGTCAGCCTTGAGTTTGCCGGGCGCAGTTTTGAACGCACGGTATTGAGCGTCGGCAAGTCGGTGCAGCTCAGTGTGCTCGCGTCCGGCACGGTGCTCTCAGTGCTGGGCGAAGCGATCGCTTTTGTGCCCAACGAGCTCGGCCGCGCCCTGCTGCACAACGAACGACTCACGTACTGATGAGCTCTCAACCATGAACTCGATTTCTCCTCTCATCGCAGCTGCATTGGCTGCGCTTTGCCTGATGAGTGCGCCAGCACAGGCCGGCCGCTCCTGTGAAACAAAGCCGGCAGATTCCCGCACCGTCGAAAAGGGATTGACGCTTGCTGAGCGCGCCAACGCCGCACTCAACGCCAGTGGCGCCAGGGTCGTGTTGCTGGCTCGGGCCGGGCAGGATCTCAGCCGTTACGGTTTGCGCTACTCGCATCTCGGCTGGGCTTATCGCGATATCGAGGGCCATTGGCGGGTCGTCCACAAACTCAATATGTGCGGCACTGCCGATGCGTCGATCTACCGGCAGGGGCTCGGCGAGTTCTTTCTCGATGATCCCTATCGGTACGAAACGGCCTGGGTAGTACCAACGGCCGAAGTACAGGATCGACTGCATGCGCTGCTGAGCGACGGCAACCGTATCACCACGCTTCATGTCAAGCCGTACAGTATCGTGAGCTATGTCTGGGCGGAAAAGTACCAGCAGTCAAACCAGTGGGCGCTGGAGACACTGGCGCTGGCGATGGACGGCGAGATTCGTAGCCGTGCGCAGGCACAAGCCTGGTTGCGCTACAAGAACTATCAGCCGACCACACTGACGCTCGGACCGTTGACCAGACTGGGCGGACGCATCGGCGCAGCAAATGTTGCGTTTGACGACCATCCCAATGAAAAGCGTTTCTCCGACCGCATCGAGACGGTCACCGTTGATTCGATGTTTGCCTGGATGCAGGCAGCGCGGCTGGGAGGCGCGCCGCAGACGCTGAGGCTTTAGGGGCAAGACTTGCGGCGCGCTACACTGCCAGCCTTCCATCTGCGGGGAATGCACCGTGAAGTCGCAACCTAACCTGATCCGTTACCTGCTGGCCCTGTTGCTGATGTGCTGCGCGACTGTCGCGGCGGCGCAGGACAAGGCTGTCTATCACATTGACAACGCTGCTGCCCAGGGCCTGAAGGGGCTGCGCAACATCCGCAATCACCTCGACACTGCGCCAGACACCAAAATCATCGTGGTCACCCACGCCGAAGGCGTCGACATGCTGATGGAAGGCGCGAAGGAGGAACGGAGCAAGACCGAGTACGCGCCGCTGGTATCTGCGCTCAAGGCGCGCGGTGTGAAATTCGAGATCTGCGAGATCACGCTCAAGAACCGCAACCTGAAGAAAGACCAATTCATCCTGGATGCCGACTACACGCCGTCCGGTGTGGTGCGCATCGCCCAGTTGCAAACGCGCGACCACTACGCCTACATCAAGCCCTGAGCGGCTGTACAAGGCGGAGACCAGATGCCCGCTACGTGCGGGCATCGTCTTTTTTGATTGCCGGACTTTGTTGACATGCACGGACTACATCTCACCGCCGACCTCTTCGACTGCGCCGCCACCCGCGAACTGATGACCGATCGTGGTGTGCTGCAGGAAGCCTGCATTCGTCTGGTGCGCCGCTCGGGACTCACCGTCGTGGGCGATGATTTTCACCAGTTCGCCGCCGTCGACGGTGAGCCGGGCGGCGTGACTGGGCTGGTGCTGCTGGCCGAGTCCCACCTCGCGGTGCACACCTGGCCCGAGCTGAACGCAGTGACGCTGGATGTCTACGTCTGCAATTTCCGTCAGGACAATTCGGCCAAGGCACGGGCACTCAGCGATTCGCTGGTCGAACTCTTCGTTCCCGGTCACGCCAACCGCAATGACCTGCTGCGAGGTGCACCACACTCGCCGGATTCACCGGACGGCGCGCATCTCACGCTGGAGTGGTTGACACCCGACGTGGTGCATGGCTTCGCGCGGCAGCGTCCGCCGGTGGCGATCCAGACTCCGGTGCAACGCCTGGAGTGGCACGACACCCGCGCCCTTGGCCGCGTCTTCACGCTCGACGGCGCTTTCATGGCCAGCGAGCGAGACGAGTTCATCTATCACGAGTGCATGGTGCACGTGCCGGCATTGACCCACGGCGATCCGAAATCGGCGTTCATCATGGGTGGCGGCGATGGCTGTTCAGCGCGGGAGCTGCTGCGCTACGCGGGCATTGAGCGCATTGTGGTCGCTGAGCTTGATCCTGACGTCATCGAAAGCTGTCGTCGGCAGTACTTCGCTGTCAACGGTGGCGCACTGGACCACCCGCGGGTCAACGTCCGCATCGGTGACGCGCTTGGCACCTTGCGCGAGAGTGAGGCGGAATACGATGTGATTGTGATGGACCTCACCGACCCTGGCGACGACGGCAGTCTGGCGAGCGAGCTCTACAGCACCGAAACCTATGCGCTTGTCCGGTCAAGGCTCACGGCAAATGGTCTGGTCACGTTGCACATTGGCAGCGCGTTCTATCACCCCGAGCGCTTCCGTAAAACGCTGTCTGACCTGCGCGAAGTATTTACAGAGGTCGCCGCTTACAAGGCTTTCATGCCGGTTTACGGCTGCGAGTGGGGCATGGCCTGTGCCAGCATGCACGGCAACCCGGCGAACATGGCGGCGCGTGAGGTATCCGCCGGGCTGGCGAAGCACGCCATTCAGGGCCTGCGCTTCTACACACCGCGCGTACACGCCAGCCTGTTCGCGTGGCCCGCGTATGCAGAGGCACTTGGGGCGTAGCCTGATTTTATTCGCAACGCAGCAAGCGAACTGATGCGGTGAGAACGGACGTGTCAGACGCTCCAATCGCGGCGCTACTAAGGCGCGACGGTAAGCGAACAAGTGCTCGCCAGATGTGCCCGAATACTGGCCCACGTGGTGCGCGTTGCGCAGGGTGATACCGCGTTGGCGATCACTGCGTTTCCGCTGATTCCAAGCAAGGCGCGCAACAGCAGCACACCGTCGGTGGCCGCATCGACACTCGAGTCTCCGTCAATGTCGAGCTTTTGTGCAGTCAGGTGATTCGCTATGTCAGCGGCGACAATTCGTTGTGCCGAGAGTCCGAGTGCGCCAGCCGTCGCCGCATTGCCCGTCATTCCAAGCATCCAGCGCAGCATCAGCAACCCGTCGGTGACGCTCCCGACACTGCCGTTGTTGTCGGCATCAAGCGCACAAGTGACCGGTTGTCGTGCTGTCACCCCGGTTACCGACGCATTGGCGGTCACTGAGGCAAGTGTGAGGGCCGGAGCAAAGATGGTGTCGGTCTTGCGTGGGTACAGTCGCCCGGAAAAGCCATAGGGCACGGAGCAACTGTAGTTACCGCTGGCATCGCTAGTGGAACACGTAGCGCCGGCGCCGCCACAGAAGGTGACGCCCCCAATCGCTGCGGCAGGGCCGGCAATGGTGCCCGTCACCGTCAACGGCCCCACCGCTGCCTGGCCCGAGTTGACATTGACCATCAGGGACGAAACGTCAACCGCCTCAAAGTCGCTGCCGCGAATGAAATCAAGCTCGTGCAATTCGTCGTTGTTCCAGCGATCGTCGGTAGCGCCAGAGATGTACCAGTTGCTGCCGTTGTCCGCGAGCATCATGCCGTACTTCTTGAGCGCCCGCAGGATGGTGATAGCCGTCGCCGACAGTGGCGGCATGCGCACTTCGGACACGCTGGCCTTGAGGCGAAAACGGGCGCCCATGGCCGGCACATTCGAGCTGGTGTTGCTCGATGCATAGTGCCGCGCTGGCCAGTCGAACGCGCGCCGCGTCACCTGTGCGGTAAAGCGGACTGCATGTGCAATCTCGCCAGCGGCCACCTCGTCGTAGCGGATCAGCCCCGGCAGGATGGGCAAGCCAGCAGCATCAGCAGAGGTCCAGGTCGCTGGACGTAACGCGTGCGAATTGAGATCCCACACTGCGCCGGAGTAACCTGTCCAGCTGGCAGGCGCAGCGGGATAGGCTGGCGACTGGTTCAGGACGCCCACCTCGTAGAGCTTGCAGGTGCCGCGATCAATAACGATCCCGTGGCGGTCACCAGACGGGAATGCAGCGCCACCTTCGATGGGGATGTTGGGCGGAATTGGATACGGACCTGGATCGCTCTCGTCAGCCACGTCAAATGTGATCGGCACCATTGGCTGGCCGGCCGGCACCGTAGTGAACGGAATGCCCATTGGCCGCCCCTGATAAAGGCCGGAGCCAAAGTCCAGATGCAGACCTGCGTTAATGCCGATACTGGCGACAAAGTTGGCCGAATTACCGTGGACTGGCAGTGTGTCGACCGGTACGTTCCAGATGCTGTTGGCCGGAAAGATCGGGCAGCCACCGATGACAGGCGCCGCGCCGTTGGCGCCCGAAGTCGCAGTCATCAGCACCAGTGATGTCAATAGCGCTCGCGCAAACCAGAACGCCCCATGATCGGGAATTGCATCCCCTCTGTTGGCGCTGCACGCGAGTGAGCCAAATTTCGAATTCATGCCAATAGCATATCGCGATATTTGCCCTGCGAGAATCATCGCAATCATTGATGAGACGAAAGACGTAATTTGCACCGCAATCCATGCAGTACCGGGAAATGTAGTCTTGGGGTCAGCCGCTCACCGCACGTCCAATAAAGCCGGAAGCACATCGCCCGCAGAGCCTTCAAGCCAGCAGGTGGCTTCGCGATTCGAAGCCGACAGGTTCGGGTCGACAACGATCACGGCTGCGCCCTGACGGCCTGCCCGTCGAACCAGCGAGGCCGCAGGTTCAACAACGCCCGATGTTCCAACCACCACAAACGTATCGGCAGTTTGCGCAAGCCGGGTCGCGCGGTCAAACGCAGCGGAAGGCAACGACTCGCCAAACCAGACAACGCCAGGCCGCACGGGGCCGCCGCACAATGCGCAAGGCGGCGGGCGGAGCCGGCGTCCGCCCTCGGGCTCATCAGGAATCATGTTGATCAGTTCCGGCGGCGCCGGCGTCGCGCACGCGAAGCAGCGCGGGGCGAGAATGCTGCCGTGCAAGTGCACGACATCTTCGCTGCCTGCACGCTCATGCAGGTCGTCGACGTTTTGTGTCACCACGTGGACGGCACGTGGCCTGACATTCGTGGTGAACGCTGCAATCGCGCGATGCCCGGCGTTGGGCGCCGCCTGCATCACCTTCTGTCGCCGCCATTCGTACCAGCCCCAAACCAGTTCTGGATCGGACTCGAAGCCTTCGGCAGAGGCCAGTAACGCCGGATCGAACCGTTCCCACAGACCGGTCAGCGCATCGCGAAACGTCGGAATGCCGCTTTCGGCGGACATGCCGGCGCCAGTGAAAAAGACGATGTGCCCGGCACGATGGATCGCATCACGCGCGGCTGACAGTGTGGCTGGATCCATACGGGGCTCCTTGTGGCCAGCAGTCTATCGCCGCACGCCAGGACGCAGCCCTAATGTGCGAGCAGACGCTTTGCCTCCGCCATGATCGCAGGACTGTAATGCCAAACTTTTCGTAGAGCGCATCTGCCGGGCCAGAGGCGCCGAATCCGCTGATCCCTATGAAGCCACCACACGTGCCAAGATAGGCATCCCAGCCCATGCGGCAAGCGACTTCGACCGCGATACGCGCTCCGCTGCCGAGTGTGGCTGCACGATAGACTGCATCCTGTCGGCCGAACAATTCCCAGCACGGTAGTGACACCACGGCGCAACCGATACCCTGGTCTTCCAGTGTCGCTCTCGCCTGCACCGCTAGCAGCATCTCTGAGCCGGTAGCCAGCAAGTCGGTCCGGCGCCATTCGCCACCACGTACGCTGTGTTCGGGACGCGGCGGGCTTACGACTTCATTCGTCAATTGATCGCCGAAGAGAATCTCAACCTCAAGATCTGCTGTGCGTTGCCGGGTTTGACGACAGGCTACGGTCCCAGCCATCAGGCGACGGAAGACCTAGCGATGATGCTGGCCATCCCCGGACTCACGGTGGTCGCCCCCAGGGACGCGCTCGACATCGAGCAGGCTGTACCGCAGATTGGGGCACATCAGGGGGCCGTCTGCATGCGGCTTCTGCGTGGGCAGGTACCGCTGGTGCTGGATGAGTACGACTACAAGTCTGAATTGGGCAGCGCCAAGCGCTTGCGCGGTGGCAATGACGCACTGGTGATTTCCAGCGGCTTGATGACAATGCTCACGCTTGAGGTCGCAAAGCAACTCGAAGCGGATGGCATCAAGGTCGCCGTACCGCACTGCCCGACCATCAAGCCACTGAACGAGGCCGCCATCCTCGCTGAAGCGCGGCAGCCCGGCCGTGTAGTGGCAGTCGCAGAAAACCACTCAGTCGTCGGTGCTCTCGGTGAGGCTGTGTCAAGGCTGCTGATGCGCAAAGGCGTCATGCCTGCGCGCTTCCGCATGCTGGCATTGCCTGACGCGTTCCTCGACGCTGGCGCATTGCCCACGCTGCACGACCGCTATGGCATTTCTGCCGAGAAGATGGCGGCGTCGATCAAGAGCTGTCTCAAATAGCCCGTTTTCAGCAGATCGCCCTGCACGAGCCGCTTGTTTCGCGCGCGAAGGCGTTCACCAGCCGCCAAAGCGCGGCCAGGTAACCACGTCCTTGGCCGAATCAAGGGCAACATATTCTGGAAACTGGGCCGCCGTGGCGCAAGCGTGATTCGGCAGGATGCGCAATTGCGTCCCGACGGGAAAGCGCTTCGCGATGTCACCGTCGATACCACCGACACGCGCGATGATGCCGTGTTCCTGATTTGCGCCTTCGACGATGTATCCGTCAACCGGCACGCAGTTGAGGTCGCAGACCTGGCCGTAGCCATAGTCGTGCGTCTGCTTCTGCGTCCCCCGGTCGCGGCTCATCGCCATCCAGCCGGCGTCAACCAGCGCCCAGCCTTTCTCTTTCTGGTGACCGATCACGGTTGTCAGCACCGACAACGCAACGTCGTCCATGCTCGCTACACCGATGTTGGTCATCACCAGGTCGTGAAAAACATACACCCCGGCGCGCACCTCGGTCACCCCTTCGAGATGTTTCGCCGAGAGCGCAGTGGGCGTCGATCCCACGCTCACGTTCGGACACGGCAGCGTGGCAGCACGCAGGCGCTCGGCGGCAAGCACGCAGCGTGAGCGTTCCTGCTCCGCCATGGCTGCAAGGGCCTCCGGGGTATTGAGTTCGTAGCTGGCGCCCGCGTGCGTCATCACACCGCCCAGGACCATACCACCTTCGTGCAGGGTGCGACCGACGGCGATCAGCTCATCGCCATCCGGTTTCAGGCCGGCGCGATGACCGTCGGTATCGAGTTCAAGCCACACTTCGAAAATGTGCCGGTGCTCGCGCCCGAAATCGACGATAGCCTGCGCAGCCTCAACGCTATCGACGATGATCTTGAGATCACACCCCTGGTCCCGTAGCGCTCGCACCTGCGGCAGCTTCACCGCCGCCATCCCGACCGCGTAAAGGATGTCGCTAATACCCGCTGCAAAAAACTGTTCGGCTTCCTTAAGCGTTGATACCGTGATACCGCTGGCGCCTGCCGCAATCTGCCGGAGCACAACCTCCAGGCATTTGCTCGTCTTCACATGCGGGCGCAGCTTGACGCCGAGCACCGTCATGCGCGACTGCATGGTCTCGATGTTGCGTCGCAAGCGGGTGAGGTCGAGTAGCGCGGCGGGAGTCGAAAGTTGAAGCATGGTGGCCCTGCTTTTGCGGTTTGCGGCTCAATGTTAGTGTGATCCGGTCGGGCGACGTCGCGAACCCGTTGGTAATCCGTTGGTTGGTCACCCATAGACTGCAGGCAGTCGAATCAGTCCTGACAACTTATGAAGTTCAGTCCGCGTTGGCGCCATTTCGCCCTGGCCGCCCTTGCCTATGCCACCGGCGTTAACGCAACAACCATTACGGTCACGTCCGTAGCCGACGGCATTGCCACCGGGGTCGGGTGCACGCTGCGCGCTGCGATCGAAGCCGCCAATACCGATACCGCTGTTGGAGATTGCCCAGCCGGCTCAGGAGGCGATGTCATCGCATTCAATATCGCAGGCGCCGGCGTCCATACCATTCTTCCAGCGACGCCGTTGCCGAGCGTCACGCAGTCGCTGACCATCGACGGCTATTCCCAACCCGGCAGCGCACCGAACACGCTGCCTGCCGGACAGGGCAGCAACGCGCAGCTTCGCATCGAAATCGATGCTGCGAACATCGGCAACGCTGCCGCCCTGTCGGTGGTTGGCCCCGCCGCAAATGTGACGACCATCCGCGGTCTCGCCATCACCTCCAGCGGTGCAGCGGTGTGCTGCACGCAACGTGGAATCCTGTTGAGCAACGTCAGTTTCGTCTGGATACAGGGCAATTTCA
>ERZ795060.2438-NODE-2438-length-18828-cov-6.558781_pt1 | contig 18828 bp, 22 predicted proteins | sample MGYA00375144_ERZ795060 | MGnify/ENA primary metagenome ERZ795060 (study PRJEB30189, sample SAMN05720157) | activated sludge metagenome | isolation source: anaerobic digester from wastewater treatment plant | place: Japan | collected 2015-05-15 ...
CCAAGATGGCCGCGGCGATCTTCTTCGAGGTGATGCAGAAGCACGCCAAGAAGCCCGAGCACATCGAGAAGGCCCACACGCGGGCGGAGGGCAACCTCGCGGCTCGCTCGAAGGCGCACGAGGGCCAGCGGGGCGAGCTCTACGGTGACCTCGTGGGTCGTCTCGCGGGTGGCGCCGGCGGCGCCTTCGCGGGCAAGAAGGGCGGCCCGATCGCGCAGGTGGCCGCCGCAGCACTCGGGCAGCACCTCGGGGGCAAGGGCGGGAAGCTCATCGGCAAGGAGCTCGACGTCCGCCGCGAGAAGGCCAAGCACGCCGGCGTGAAGTTCGCCTTCGAGGACACGATGAACATGCTCGCCCAAGAGCAGGCCGCCGAGGCCGCCGCGGTCGAGAACCAGGCCCGCTACTTCCAGGAGAAGGCGCGGTCGGAGCAGCAGGCCCGTGAGCAGCTCGAGCAGCAGGCCCAGCAGGCGCAGCAGCAGCTCGAGGAGCTCCAGGCGCAGCACGAGCAGCTCCAGCAGGGGATGCAGGCGACCTTGCAGCAGGCGAACGACTCCACGACCCAGGCGCTCATGCGGGCCGTGCAGTCGACCCAGGAGGCCATCCGCAACAAGCAGACGGCCGCCGACACGCTCGCGACGCACGACCAGCTCCGTCAGCAGCTCCGAGAGCTCGCGGACGGCGGCGGCACGCCCGGAGGTCCCACGAACCCCCAGAACGCGAACCCCGGTGAGGGGCAGGGACAGCCCGCGCAGGGTCCGGCCATGGAAGGCCCGGCCGGTCAGGCGCAGGGCGCCCAGTCGGCGCCTGGTGCCGCGCCTCCGGAAGGGGCGCAGGGGCCGGGTGGTGGGAACGCCCCCGCCCAGAGCCCCCAGCAAGGACAGGCCGCGCCGGCGTCCAACGTCGACCAAGGCCCGCCCGGTGGCGGCGAAGGCGGCCCAGGCAAGGTCAGCATCAAGGTCGGGAACGTGGTCCAGGGCCTCATGCAGATCGCCAAGCAGCGAGCTCCGTACGCGCTCGCGGGCGCTCTCGCGGGTGGCGTGACCCACGAGGCCCTGAAGGGCGGAGGCCCCGACGAGACCCGCCAGGCCATCCAGGCCGCGGAGGCCAGCGGGGCCGCTCAGGACAGCTTCCGGGCGGCCCTCGACCTCGCTCGCCTGAAGACGCAGCTCGCGTTCCGGGAGGCGGCCGAGGCCCACCCCGGGGCCTCCCTCGGGATGAGCGCTCTCGCGGGCGGTGCGCTAGGGGCCGTGCGCGGTCCCGAAGTGCACAAGAGCCTCAAGGACATCGGCAAGAACCTCTCCTTCCTCGCTGGGTGACACCATGCTCGACTCGTTCCTCGCAGTCGCACTTCGTTCTTCTTCTGCCGAGCAGGAGAAGCGGGCCTTCATCGACAACCTCAAGAAGCTTCCGGACGAGGAGCTGAAGAAGCTCGCGTCCGGAGAGCTCAAGCTCAGCCACTTCGGCTGCGACAGCGGGCAGGAGTGGCTCGAGAAGTACAAGGGCACTCCGCTCTTCGAGCAGGCCGTCGCGCTCGAGCAGCAGGACATCCAGAACGAAGTGGCGCGGACGCAGTCGCAGATGAACCAGCCTCCCCCCGACCAGTTCTGGCGGACGGGCGACCAGATCCGTCTCCAGAAGCGCCTGCTCGATCTTCAGCTCCTCCAGTCGCAGGTCATGCCGGCGTCGCCCGAGGCCCCTGCTCAAGGCGCAGGAGCTCCGGGCGCGGGCGCCGCGAACAACGAGGAGGCCATGAGCCCCGGTCCCGACAACGGGATGAAGATCAGCGCGGCCCTGACCAAGAAGGCCGAGAGCGCGTTCGCCAGCGTTCTGCGCTCCCGGGAGGGTGCGCTCGGCCGCCCTTTCGCCAAGGTCGCTGATCCGGCGGCCTTCGTGGCCCGGATGATCGCGGGGGCCAAGAAGGCCGTCCCGCCGATCGCCGAGAAGCTCCAGGGAGCGACGGGCGGTGCGCTCGGCGGTCTCGGGCGAGCCGTCGGGGCCGACGCGGCCGAGCACTTCGGTCCGAAGATCCTCGAGAAGGCCACGGGGCTCGGGAAGGAGAAGGGCCTCGGGCGCTTCACCCAGCTCCTATCGGGGAGCCGGGCCGACCTGCTCGACAAGCTGCATCGCAGCGCGGGCGCCGGCGCGGCCACGCTCGGGTCCGAGACCGGCTCGCAACTGCTCGGCGCAGGAGCGGGTCCGGCCGCGCGGGCTCTCGAGATGGGCCACGCGGCGCTCGAGCCCGAGCTCCAGGCCGAGCGGCTGAAGTCGCTCATGGCACGTGGCGGTCTGGCGGCTGGCGCCGGCGGGCTCGGCCTCGCGGCCCTCGCGCACGGGCAGGACACCGACAACCCTCACGAGGTGCTGCACCAGGTCCGAACGGCCTCGGCCGAGAAGACCGCGATGGCGGACGCCTGGGGCCGTGACCTGGCTCGTCGGGACGCCGACAAGCTCGAGAAGGTCGCGATCCCGACCAACCTCGGCGCGGGCATCCAGGGAGGGCTGAAGTCTCTCGGGGCGGCGCTCGGGAAGGCCAACACGGCCACGGGCGGTCGGCTCGGCATGGGTGCCATGCTGGGCGCCGGCGCGGGCGCTCTCGGGGGCCTCGCGACCGGAGCACAGCGCGACGAGCACGGGGAGACCCACATGCTCCGGAACATGCTCGGTGGAGCGGCGCTCGGTGGTGGCCTCGGGGCCGCCGGCGGGAACGTGGCTCACCAGATGTCGAAGGGGAAGGGCCTCGGGGACGCGCTCGTGTCGGGCGTGCAGGCCACCGGCCGGATGGGCCAGGGCGTCTTGCAGTCGACCCGGAAGGGCTTCAACCGAGGCGCGGTCATGGGCGGCATCGCGGACACCGTGAAGGAGCACGCAGCTCCTCTCGCGGCAGCCGCGGCCGGTGTCGTCCCGGCAGCCGCGGCAGCGGCCGAGAAGTACGGACCGCAGATCAAGGGCATGGCCAACAAGGCGCTCGAGGGTGTGCAGGGCGGCGTGAGCCCGCTCGTCGAAGGCGCCCGTAGCGCCCTCGGACGCGTGGAGCTCCCGCGCTTCAATCTCGAGGGGGAGAGTGGGCTCGGGCAGCGTCTTCGGTCTGTCGCGTCGGCGGCGCCGGGCGTCATCTCGAGCGCCCAGAACCTCATGAACAACGCTCGAGCAGCAGCCGCGGCGGCGTTACATGGCGGTCTCGATCGACCTCAAGGACTTCCGGGTGCGGTCGCTCGACCGCGACCTGTTCGAGGTCTCGTGGAAGGTGCTCGAGACCGCCGAGGACGTCCTCGACTACACGTTCGAGGTTCTTCGCTCCGAGTCCCCCTCGGGGCCGTTCGAGCCGCTCGCGCCGGCGTTCCGCGACCGCTACTTGTTCATCGACAACAACATCCCGACCGGCAACCGCTGGCGGATGCTCCACTACATCATCCGAGTTCGTCATGTTCCGACGGACTGCGTGAAGGACTTCGGGCCGGTCTCGCACGAACCCGACCCGGACCTGATCGCCCTCGAGCTGCGGCGGCACATGCAGCTCCTCTTCCACGAGTACGCGGGGCGCCGGTGCTGGGTCTTGCCCGTGCGGACGTTCGGCTCGAGGTGCGAGTGCTACAGCGTCTCGCTCGCGAAGCGCACGCGTTCGGGATGTCGCATGTGCTTCGACACGGGCTTCACGCGTGGGTACCTCTCGCCCATCGAGGTCTGGATTCAGATCGACCCGTCCCCGAAGGCCAACCAGGCCACGAACGTCGGGGCGCAGCAGCAGGTGAACACGACCGCCCGTGTCGGGTACTACCCGCCGCTCAAGCCCATGGACCTCATCGTCGAGGGCGAGAACCGTCGCTGGAAGGTCGTGACCGTGGCCCAGACCGAGCAGGGCCGGGCGCCGGTGCACCAGGAGATCCAGCTCCACGAAGTCCCCCCGCGTGACATCGAGTTCGCGGTCCCGCTCGAGATGAAGGACGCCTTGAAGGACATCTTCTTCAACCCGCCCCGCAACTACTCGAACCCCCAGAACCTCGACAGCTTCTTGGACAACGAGTTCGCCGCCATCCAGAAGCTCTATCGGCAGGTGCCCCGATGACTCCCTTCTTGCTCGACTACCTCCCGGAAGAAGGCCAGGCGATCCTGAAGCTGGCGGGCGCGAAGAAGCGCGAGCACTCGAGCCTGAAGACGCTCGGGAAAGCCCTGGCCGCCACGGCACTTGGGGGAGGGATCGGCTATGCTGGTGGCAAGCTCTTGGCTCGCAAGATCGGACCGAAGATCCCTCCGGCTGCGGTAGGCGGCGTGGCCGCCCTGTTGTCGGGAGCTCTGGCCGGAGCGCAGGCTGCCCACAACAAGAAGCTCACGGAGGTCCTCCATGAAGATCGCAAGCACCGACCCTAGGGGTCCGGTTCCGGAGTCGGACTTCAAGAGGAACCCGCTTCAGCACATCAGGTACCTGTACCTGGCGTTCGTGCAGGGCATCTTCACGTTCTCGCCCCGTGGTGCGTACCACTGGGACAAGGACATGGAGAACTCGGACATCATCATCACGGCCGAGAGCCCCCTGAACCCCGAGACGATCGGGCAGCGTCCGGCCATCACGTTCACGCGGGCGCCCGTGGGCTTCTTCCAGCTCGGGTTCGACGACATGCTCGCGTACGACTTCGCGACCGGGCAGAAGCAGAAGTCCATGCTCGTGCCGGGCACGATGGTCATCAACTGCTGCTCCAGGAACGACATCGAGAGCGAGCACATCGCGTGGGTCACGGCTGAGCACCTCTGGCTTCTTCGCGACCTGCTCATGAAGGCCGGCTTCTACGACGTCGGTCGGAACCTCCAGATCTCGTCGCCGTCGCCGGCGGGGAAGATCGTCGCGAACGACCAGGGGGACGAGTGGTTCTGCACGACCATCACGAGCCCCTTCCACTTCTACCGGACCAGCGCGTTCACGCCGCTCAACCAGAACGTCGTTCGAGAGATCGGACTGCGGCTGACCGCGAAGCCTCCTCAAGTGCTGGGCACGAAGATCCCGGACCCGATGCCGGGCGGTGCGGACTTGCCGTACGAGCAGGTGAATCGCTTCCCCGAGCCTGCTCTGCCGCAGCAGTCCACGACGCTGCCGAAGGTGCCTCACCCCTTGAATCCGGCACAGCTCGTGACGGTCAAGGTGGTGTCCGGAGGGCTCCGTCCGCCCTCGATCAACGGCCGGCCGCTTCCCATATTGCGGTCGAACGTGGGAGACTCGAAGCCGTCAACCGGCGTCACCGTCAACGTGAAAGTCTAGAAGGAGCTGAACAATGGCCGCAGAGCTTCCGCGCCCGGGGGTAGAAGTCATCCAGGTTTTCCGAACGGTCACTCCGACCGTCGTGACCCCCACGCTCGTCCCCTGCGTGGTGGGCGCCTGCAAGCAGGTGGTCGACACGGTCGTCCAGTCGCCGGCCGGAGGTCAGCAGATCAACCAGGGATCGCTCGTCCAGCTCCCGGCCTTCTTCCTCGCGACCCGCGCCCCCGGTACCCCGCCCACGTACGCGCTCCCGGCGGGCGTCCTCGTGTTCTCGGTCGATCGGCACCCGCCGGTCACGGTCACGTTCACGGCGGGCAACTACAAGCCCATCGACGTCGTGACGGTCGTCAACAAGGCCCTCGTGGCCGCGGGCGAGACCGACGGCTTCGCGGACATCCTCGGCTCGCACGAGTTCGCGACCGGTACGGCCTGGCGCCTGCGCACGCTCTCGATCGGCGACTCGTCGGACCTCCAGATGGACCCGAGCGGCCAGAGCGCCGCCATCCTGACGGGCACGGCCGACCTCTCGGCCATCGCGTACAACCCGGGTCCGCTCGACGGCACCACGCTGATCCTCCAGATCAACGGAAGCCCGGTCAACACGACCATCACGTTCTCGAACCCCGTGCTCAACCAGGGCATGGTGCTCACGGACGCGAACGGTGTGCTCGGTGTCGTGGCGACCGCGAGCTTCAACGTCGGCAACCAGCTCGTCATCACGACGGCCAAGATCGGCGCGGACGCGCAGATCAAGGTCATCGGTGGTACGGCGCTCGCGACGCTCGGTCTCGTGCTCAACCAGACCGCCAACGGCAAGGGCTCGACCCCGGGCATCCTGTCGGCGTTCGGGATCTCGACGGTCGACCACTTCTTCGGCGAGTCCACCTACTCCGGGTGGGAGCTGAAGATCCCGACCACGAACTTCCCGGACCCGCGCAAGAACCTCGAGGAGCTCTCGTTCGAGACCGACACGATCCGCGCCTTCGTGGGCACGAGCGGCGGTGCCGCGGTCCTCGAGGCCCTGCGGACCACCACGCTCCTGCGCCACCTCTCCGGTGCGCCGGGCCTGGTCACGGCCATCGACGACGGCAACGGTGACAACGTCACGCCCTACGTGGCCGTGACGGGCGAGGACTTCACCTCGCTCGTGACCCTCCCGACCCAGGGCGTCATGACGGCCGCGGCGGCGCCGAACTTCGGTCTGCTGTCCGGCAAGAGCGTGTTCATCTCCGACGGCAAGCACCCGCGAGAGGTGCAGTTCGGCGTCGTGGCGAACATCACGGATGTCGTGAACACCATCAACGCGGTCTTCGATCCGAACGACGGCATCGTGGCCTCGAGCTTCGGCGGCTTCCTGCGGCTCACCTGCACGAAGAAGCGCGAGGACGGGCTCACGACCGCGCTCGGCGAGGACAGCGAGGTCGTGATCTACGGCGGCTCCGCCGTGACCCCGGCGAACTACCTCGACACGGCCGTGGTCCCGACGCTGAAGATCGGCCGCGTGGCCGGTCTGCCCCAGAAGGCGGTCGTGGGCGACGAGCTCTGGGTCGACGGCGTCTTCCTGGGGAAGATCACCCAGGTCGCCCCGAACGGCTTCAACAACCGCCTGAAGATCGACAAGACGGTCCAGCTCACCTTCTCGGGGAAGAGCTACTACATCATCGCGAAGGCGCTCGCGCCTCTGCCCGGTGACGTGACCCGTCCGCAGCCGGACCTCGTCGTGGACGGCTCGGGCAACCTGCGCCTCAAGCTCGGGCTGCTCCGCGACACCGCGGGGAAGATCAGCGAGTCCGTCACGACCACGGCCCTCCTGCCCTCCAAGGGTGGGGCGTACGTGGCGTACCGGGCTCTGCGCCTCGACACCACCGCAAAGGCGAAGGTGCCGGGCCTGCTGCGCTTCAACGACACCGTGCAGGTGACCGACGTGCTCTCCCCGGTGAGCACCGAGAACCCGCTCGCGCTCGGTCTCTTCTTCGCGCTCCTCAACGCGCCGGCGGTGCAGTGCACCGGCATCGGCGTCTCGGCCATCAGCGCGGACAGCCCGTACGGCACCGTCGAGGCGTTCACGGAGGCGGCGGAGTACCTCGAGTCCTTCGAGGTCTACGCCATCGCGCCGATGACGCACGACGCGGTCGTGGGCCAGGTCTTCAAGACCCACGTGGACGTGATGAGCGCCCCCGCCAACAAGGGCGAGCGCATCACGCTCATGAACCCCTCGGCCCCGACCCACAAGCTCGACACGCTCGTGGCCTCGGGCACGAACGGGAACACGGTCGGGAACGCGGGCCTCACGTTCGACACGGGTGTGGGCAACTTGGCGGCGCTCCTGCTCGGGCAAGGCATCGACCCGACCTCGACCATCCCGGTCTCGGCGGGGCTCTTCCTCGACATCGCCGCGAACGACAAGCACTACTCGATCACGAGCGTCTCGGGCTCGGTGGTGACGATCCTCATCACGTTCGCGCCCGGCGAGAACGACGACGGGTTCTACTCGACCACGGACCTGAACGACCCGCCGCTTCCGTCGGCGCTCATCAGCGAGCCGTTCGCTCTGCGCATCCGCGGCGCGTCGCTCACCCAGATCGACGGCACCCCGGACAAGGACGGGATGGCCGACACGTACGCGGCGCTGGCCCAGAGCATCAGCGACCGCCGCTACTGGCAGACCATGCCCGACAAGGCGCGGGCGGTCATCGGCGGGCTCGAGCAGCTCGTCGAGGGCTTCTACATGAACGCGGCCATCGCGGGCATGATCGGCCAGCAGCCCCCGCAGCAGTCGTTCACGAACTACCCGATGGCGGGCTTCTCGGGCCTCCAGGGCTCGAACGACTACTTCACGGACCGCCAGATGAACCGCATGGCGGCGGGCGGTAACTACATCATCGTCCAGGACGTGCCGGGCGGGCCGCTCATCTCCCGCATGGCGCTCACGACGGACATGACCTCGATCGAGACCCGCACGGACTCGATCACCAAGGTCGTGGACTTCACGGCGAAGTTCCTCCGCCGCGGCCTGAAGAACTTCATCGGGCGCTTCAACATCACCCAGGGCTTCCTGGACTCGCTCGGCCACGTGCTCGAGGGCCTGCTCGACTTCCTCAAGGGAGCGGGCGTGCTCATCGGAGCGCGGGTCAACAACATCATCCAGGACGAGGCCGCTCCGGACACGGTGCTGATCGACATCACGCTCGATGTGCCCTACCCCTGCAACTACATCCGCCTGACCCTGGTGATCTGACATGAGCATCGACCGCATCCGCCAGGCCGCAGCGATCGAGATGGGTCGGCGCTTCTTCGAGGAAGCTCCGGCCCCCTCGGCGCACGCCATCAACCAGATCGAGTTCGCCAAGGTCTCGTCGGTGCGGAACCGCGATCTCTTCACGACCGCCTGTCTCCTCCGTCCCGCGGACCCCTTCGCGATGTACGAGGAGATGGGCGGGCAGTACAAGGTCGCCGCGGAGGTCGTTCCCGTGCCCCCGGTGCCCCTGACGACCCCGGCCGATTGGGCGGCACGACGGGGCGCTGCTCCTGCGCCCGAAGGCACGCAGGTGAACCTCGAGAAGCTCTTGACCGAGCGCCGTCTCGAGGACGCGGTGGGCGCCCCCAGGAGTGGTCTCGGCCGCGCCGGAGAGCTGCTCACCGGGTCGCGTCGGAAGGCCCTCGAGGGCGCAGAGGACGCGCTTCTCCGTCACGCCGGCGGCGTCGCTCCGGAGCGCCTGCCCGACTTCCAGCAGCACGCCCGAACGGTCAGCAGCGCGATCGAGAACGAAGCCAAGAACGTGGCCCGTGCTCGAGGCATCGCGGGAGGAGCTCTCGGGGGCCTGGCTGCCGGTGGCGCCGCAGCCGCGGCGGGTGTGGCGCATCACCGCGCCGCCCAAGAGGCGGCTCGCAAGGCGTTCATGGCCAAGGGGCTCCTGGGCGCCGGTGGCCTCGTGGGAGCCGGCCTCTTGGCCCACCACGCCCTTTCCAGTGACGATTCGCCGCCTGTTCACCAGGGGGCAGTGTGATGTTCCAGATGAACTCGTGTACCCTCGGGTGGAGGTTAGAAGAACATGGCCGGCAACTTCAGCGATTGGGCACCGTTCACCAACTACGTTCAGGCCGGTATGGTCGACGGCCGGTACGCCACCGGCGCGTTCACCATGATCGCCGCCGGGCCTCCGCGCCTCGCCAACATCGGCGGTGCCGCGGGTCTGGCACAGGCGGTGGCGGGCAACGGGCAGGCCGCGAACCAGATCGTCCTCCCGATCGGCATCGTCCAGAACTTCAACGTCAGCCACACCCGCAACTTCTCGCGCATCTTCGAGGTGGGGTCCGAGCGGTCCTACTTCATCTCGGGACGCACGGTCGGGCAGCTCGGGCTCGGGCGCATCTACTACCACGGCGCCTCGCTCCTCCGGACGCTCTACGCGTACTACCAGGACCTCGTCGACCCGACGATCGTCCCGGCCATGTTCCCGAACGCCGGCGCCGCCGTGATGGCGAACCCGCACGACGTCGTGATCCCGCCCGGGTACGAGAACATCTACATCAACCTCGCCTCGGATCTGTTCACGCAGCCGATCGGCATCCTGATGTACATCCGGGACATCAACCTCGCGACGCTCGGCGCCGTGTACTTCGAGGCGTGCTACCTGCCGAACCACACCTGGGCGACCGACTCCCAGGGCGTGCTCATCCAGGAGCAGGTCGCGGTGCAGTTCGAGCGCGGCGTCCCGGTCTCCGTCGCCGGCGTGAGCCTCATCAGCTCGAACACGTCGCCGAACGCCGGAGGCGCGAACGCAACCTTCCCGGGCATCCCCGGGTCCTGATAGGAGACACCACCGATGGCCGCCATCCAGCTTCCCTACTCGTTCGCCGGCACGCTCACCTTCACGCCCTACTCGGGTGGGCAGCCGGTGCCGGTGCCGTTCAACGCCTCGGGCAACTTCGCCTCGAAGAGCGACGACAAGTACGAGATCGTCGGCGCTCAGACGAAGACCATCGACTTCGGGACCTCGCCGGCCGCGGGCGCCAAGGTCGTGATGGTGGTCTACGAGCAGGGCACGGCTCCCGTGCAGCTCCAGATCGGTGCGCAGCAGATCGAGCTCAAGCCCGGTGGCGCGTTCCTCTACTTCGACCCTTCTCCGACGGCCGGCGTCACGGCCGCCAGCCTGATCACCACGGCCGACGCTACGGTCCGCTGTGTGGTTCTCGGCTGATGCCGAGGTCCACTTGGATGCCAGCCTCATTCTCAGCGCCGTGCTCGGTCTCGCCGGTGGCCTCACTGCCGCCGGCGGTCTTCTGTGGAAGCTGTCCGCTCAACTGACCGCCCAGGCAGAGCAGATCAAGAGCCTCAAGGAAGAGCAGAGGAAGCAAGAAGAGTCCTGCAAGGAGCAGTTCGAGAGGTTGAACACCGAGTTCGACAACTACGTGAAGGAGCAAGGAAACGCATGGCAGCAGCTCAATCGTACGCTGGGGAAGATCGAGGGAGCTCTGGAGAGACCAGCGCCTCCCCCGGCTCCTCCGCCCAGGCGCTCCGCACCATGAGCCCCGCCGCCCGCCCCCGCCGCCTCGTCCAGATCGAGAAGCTTCGTCTGGTCCAGGAGGCCGCGACCGACCGGGCGAACAGCATCCTCGAGAAGCTCGAGCCCCCGACCCCTCCCAAGAACGGATGACCCACACCGCCACCATCGCTGCCCTGTACGGGACCGAGTCCGACCTCGAGAAGGTGGCGGACGGGTCGGCCTCGGTCGCGTTGCGCCTCGCGGCGGCCATGCTCGCGATGGGCACGCTCGACCGGATGCAGAACTCCTACAACCACGCCCAGGCGCGATCGATGATCACGAACCGGGCGGTCCGCGGTTCGGACCGGGACATGATGGACGCGCAGGTGGCCGGTCCTCTCCGCCACACCCGCGCCCCCGTGCTGGTCGCGCCCGACATGTCCCAGGGCGCCTACCCGGGCATCGGCGTCTACCCGGGGATGCCGGTCGGGATGGACGAGGGCATGGTCCGGTTGGCGGCCGTGGCCGAGAAGACCGGCGCGGACCTCGCGGCCTCCCGGGTTCTCGAGGAGATGGAGAAGGACGCCGTCCTGGGAATGCCCCAGTTCGGGGCCACGAGCCGGATGCTGCACGCCGGAGGGATGGCGGGACCAAGCCTCGCGAGCCGCGCCGTGAGCGCCGTGAAGGCGGCCCCCGCGGCAGCGCAGGGCGCCATCGGAAGTGCCACGGGAGCCATCTCTCAGAAGGTCCAGCAGGTCCAGCAGGCCGTGAGCCCGACGGCGCGGATGCAGGCGGCCTACAAGGGCACGCCGGCCCCTACTCCCTCGGCAGCTCCAGCGGCCCCCACGGGCCCCGGCATCATCGATCGGGTGAAGAGCAAGTTCACCACGCCCACGTCCCGCCTTCAGGCGGAAGGTGTGCGGCAGGGCGTCATCGAGCCGGCCCCGAAGCCGGCCCCCGCGACCCCGGCCCCGGCCTCGACCGGACAGACCTCGCAGCAAGCTCCGGCTTCCGCTGCTGCCTCCGGGCAGCCCGCGCCCGCGAGCTCCCCCGCAGCGGCGGGTACATCGGCTGCCCCGGCAGCACCGCAGCAGGCGACGGCAGAGGCCCCGCCAAAGGACAAGGGATTCGATCTCGGTGGGTTCATCGACAAGAGCGTTGGTACCCCTGGTCGTGCGCTACGGACGGTGGGAGGGCTCGCGGCGACGGGCGCCCTCGCGTACGGCGCCAGCAAGCTTCTCGGCAAGGGCCTCCAGGTCATGTCCGAGGAGAACCAACCCGCCGACTGGGGCTCGACGAGCGCAGGTGCTCCTCGTCTCTCCTTCGGCGTGAATCAGTACGGGTACGCGCAGCCTGGTTCGCCGTTCGTAGGGTAGTCATGCCGTACAAGGACCAATCCTCTCCTGTCGCGAAGGCTTCTCGAAAGAGGAGAACGGAGAAGTACGTCCAGTCCGAGCACGGCAAGAAGAAGCGGTTGGACTACGCGTTGGCGTACCAGAAGGCGCATCCTGAGATGGTGCGTCGGCGCTGGCTTCGTTACGCGTACGGCTTGACGGTAGCGGAGTACGACCAGCTTCTTGTTCAGCACGGTGGGGTATGCGGTATCTGTAAGCGCCCTCCGTCCTCCAAGAAGCTGGTGGTAGACCACTGCCACAAGACCAAGAAGGTGCGTGGCCTTCTGTGCAGCACCTGCAACACCGCCATCGGTTCCATGAAGGACAGTCCTGACCTTCTTAGGGCCGCTGCTGTCTACCTGGAAACCGCGTTAGGAGAACACCATCATGTCGAACGGCTCTCGTCTCTTCAGCAACATGGTCCCGAACAAGCCCCACCTCGGTGGGCAGAACCGTCCCGACGGCCTCAAGGGCGAAGTCGGGAAGCTCCGCGCCGACGTGGCCGCGACCCTCGCGGGTCTCGTGGCCAACACGGTCGACGAGTTCACGAACCCGCCGGCGGCGTCGGTCAACAGCGTCAAGCTCGCGGTCGCCTCGAGCACGTCGGCCGTGAAGTACCGCAAGGCCAGCGACTTCGACGGCGCTCTCGGGCCGACCCTGAGCCCGCCCCGCCAGGTCTCGGTCACGTGCTCGAACTCAGCGCCCACGTGGGTCGGGTCCGTCACGGTCAAGGGCCTCGACGTCGACGGCAAGTCGCTCACGGAGACGATCGCGCTCACGAACAACGCGACCACGACGGGCCTGAAGTGCTTCGCGAAGATCCTCGAGATCGACGTGCCCGCCCAGGCCGACGCGCTCGGGACCTTCAGCGTCGGCCACGCGGCGCCCATCGGGCTCTCGAAGTCGCCCGTGACCCGCGCGGGCTTGCTCATGCAGGCGACCGTGGAGGTCATGGACGGCGCCCTCATCGCGCCCGTCACGGGCGTGCTTTCGACGCCGGCGGCGCACCTCCCGCACGGGACCTACACGCCCGCCGCGGCGCCGAACGGGGCGCACGACTACGCCATCTACTACGAGTACGACCCGACCGCGTAGTTCCCCGTCCCCCAGGGGGCTAAGAAGAAGGGCGCCCACAAGGCGCCCTTCTTCGTTTCTACGTCCACCAGAACGCGTCCATGACCGGCCCCTCGACGGGCTCCGGAGGAGGAAGACCCGGAGGTCCCCGGAGCTCTTGCCCGGCGCGGTTGTTCACGGGCGTCCTGGTACGCGGCGTGGCGGAGAAGAACTCGACCGTGGCCCGGTCCAGCTTCTCCTTCTCGACGTCCGACAGGGCCTCGAGGGAGAGCTGGCTGTCATAGAGCTTCTTCAGGATCTCGAGCGTCTCCTGGTCGTATGCGTCGGGGTGCTCGTGGGAGTCCTGGATGAGGTGCTCGGGTCGACCTTGCAGAAGCTCCTCGAAGAAGCCACGCCGCCGGCGGGCCGGAGGGTCACTGATCTCGATCCCGAAGCTGGGTGGCGAGGGCGGCTCGGGCGGTCGCGGTGGCTCGATCGGTGGCAGGGAGGTCAATGCCAGCTCGGTCGAAGACGGGTCGGACTTTCTTGACGGCAGCATCGAGTGCTCCTTGTTCTACTCCCTGGAAGGCTTCTTCGCCCAGGGTTAGGAAGAAGTGGGTCACGATGGCCCCGATGACTTCTCCCGTGGAGGGCGGTGTCCCGCCCCGGAGGTTCCCGAGGTGGAAGCGGTAGCGGTCGAGGAGCTCCCAGACCTCGTCGTCGACTCGGACGTGGAGGTCTCGGGAGGGCTTCCTCTTCTTCACTCGAGCTCGGCCAAGAGCACGCGGGCCCTCTTGACCGCCTCGACGTTCTCCATCTCGTGCTCCTCCCAGTCCACCAGTTCCATGATGGCCTGGAGGGTCTCTCGAAGGGCCGGGGCAGACTTGATGAGCTGGGCGTTCACAACGTCCCGGCTCCCTGACAGATCGGCCACGCGCCGACCCTCCGCGTCTTGTACCGCGATGGGGCCGAACCCGTCTTCGATGTGCCAGGGAGCGGGGGAGTGGTTCATCGGATGCGAGCCTCCAGGATGGAGAAGAAGTCTTCCCATCCTTGTAGGCGTCGAGCAACCGTCTTGTCGCCGCGGTTGTGCGGCGTGTCCCACAGGAACGCGGTCCCGTGGTTCGCTTCCGACCAGTCGTCGACGTGCTCGGCCTTGTCGTCGATGAACAGGTCGCCGGAGATGATCTCCTTCGCGGAGGCGTTGATGACGTGCCGCTTGGGCACGCCTCGGTGGTGGAGCCAGTTCGCCCGCTCGTAGCCCCACGTTGGGCTGCCGAGCCACGGGGACGTAACGATGAAGAGGTCGATCTTCTTCTCGTGCTGGAGCTTGAGCAGGCGGGCCAGCGCTTCTTCGGCGCCCGGGTAGGGCGCCAGGTTCGCGCAGAAGCCCGGCTCTTCGATGTGGGCGATGAGCTGCTTCTTCAGGTCGGGCTGCTCGGGGAACAGCACCTTCACGTGGTCGAAGACGTCCCAGACCGGGAAGTCTTCGGGCGTAAGACGGGTACCCGTCAGGACTTCGATCTGCGACAGGACCCCACCGACGAAGTCGGTGAAGATCCCGTCGCAGTCGAAGAGGATGCGGTGTTTGCGCATCCTCCGATCCTACTCCGCGACCGCCGTGAGAGCGGGTGCGTTCTTGACCTTGTCCCGGCACGCGTCGAAGAGCTGGCACTTCGGCCGCGTGTTCCCGCCGGTCGGCGCCGTGAACGTGGGGTCGTGCCCACCGTTGCACTCCACTGCCTCAGCGTCCCACGCCTTCCCGAAGCATCCCGGTTCCTGGTCCACGAGCCGCAGTCCCTTGCGGGGCTTGTCGGCCATGGCCTCCAGGACGCAGGCGTGGAGCCCCTGCTCGATCCGGTCGAGCTCCTTCTCGGTCAGCGGCCTCCTGAGGGCCTTCAGGTCCCGGATGACCGTGCCCGACTCGGCCGCGAACGCCTCGCTGCCGATGTCGTGCTGGAGCGCCAGGATGATGTCCGGCCGCACCTCGAGCCGCTGGACGACCATCTGGCCGTCCATGAAGCCCTTGATGAGCAGGAACATCTCCAGCCGCGGGGCCTTGGTCACCTGCTGCGAGACCGGCGCCGGCGGGGGCGCCGGCTGCCGGGACTTCTTCTGGTCTTCGATCTGCTTCTCGTACGACTGGGCCATCGCGGTGTGCTGCGCGGCCTTCACGGCATCTCCGAGCCTCAAGTACATGGCCGCCGTGTTCTTCTCGCGAAGAACATCGGCGGCCGTGATGTACTGGTTCTGCTTCTTGCTGTAGCGCTTGGTCATTGAGCCTCCAGTGGTGCTGAAGCGCACCAGGGCTCTTATTCCGCAAGCGCGAGAGGTCTTACCCGAGCCCGAGGGACCGGATCGGAATCCAGCCCTGGATGCCCTTCGAGACCCCGCTCGAGCCGACGAGCGTTCGGCCGACCTGCTTGCGGGTGACGGTGTGCATGGCCTGCTTGCCGTTCTTCCCGGTCTGCCCGCCGGCGGCTGCCAGCCAGTAGACGCCGTCCTCCCGCTGCTCGGCGCCCATGAACACCTCGACGTGCTCGGTGTTCGGCGGTCCGTTCGAGAGGAACAGGACGTCGCCCTTCTCGGGGAGCGTGCCCATCTTGAAGCGCTGGAAGGGCGGATGGCCGCCGCACCACACGCGGGAGATGTTCGCCCCGTCGACGTACTTCAGGCCCGCCTCCGGCTCGTTCCGGTTCACCACGTGGGCGTTCCGGTAGCCGAGGCGGAACAGGAGCCAGTGGACCAGGAAGCCGCACGTGGTGCCTCCACCCGTCCAGTCCTTCGCGATCTCGGCGAACTTCGCGTCCCCCTGGTTGCAGGGGAGGTAGTCCGTCAAGAGCGTGTCCACCAGCTCCCCGAGGTCCGACGTCGAGGCAGGGGGCTCGACCGGAGTCGGGTCCTCCGCGACAGCGGGCGGGGGTTCGGTGTCCTGCACGGCCACCGTGTTGTTGTTGATCTCTTCCGCGAGCGTCGGAGAGTCCGTGTCGGGGCTCACAGGATGAGCTCCTTCATCCTCGTTCCGACCCACAGGTCGTCCGTCCTCGGGTCCTCCAGGTACTGCTCGCTGATCCATGCGTGGCCGGCGTCGCCCCATTCTTCGCTCCATGAGTTGCGCACGAGGAACTCGCGTTTGCCGTCGAGACGACGACGCACGCCGACGATGATCTGCGCGTGACCACCGATGCTGTGAAGAGGTGCCTCGAAGGCGTTCCCGCCTCCGCGGTACTGCTGGTACTCGACCCCGACCGCCGTCCCGAACACGACGGGGTGGTTGGCCCGGACGGCCGTCTCGACGTCGTCGCTGCGCTCGTCCCCGTAGGAGTCGATGCGGAAGAGGCCGTTGATCTTGTTGTCGCTCGCGGCGTTGAAGACCCAGAGCGGCGGGGACGTGAAGACCTGGCTGATGTCGTACTCCCAGAACTTCTCCGGGGCGACGCCGAGGGTCATGCACTGGCTCATGGCGTTGCGGATGTACGTGCCCTTGTCGAGCTTCTGGTCGCCCGTCACGCAGCGGGAGATCCAGTAGAGGAACAGGCGGCTGAGCTGCTCGACGGTCGGCGTCTCCTCGGGGTTGAGGGCCACGAGCTCGACCCCGCGGAGGATCTCGAGCATGTCCGCGCCCGCGTTCGCCACGCAGGAGCCGATGTGGCTCTGGTCCGAGATGGGCGTGAACTCGGGGATGCTGAACTCGTCCCCCTTGCTGCCCAGGTCCATGAGCGCGGCGCGGCAGAGGCGGAAGCGCTTGTCCTGCTTGTTGTGGTCGGCGGGGTCCTTGAGCCACCCGCGGACGAGCGGGTTCACGGTGCTTGCAGGCATGGGTCGACCTCCTTGCAGTCGGTGATCTTGGCGAGGCAGGTGGGGTTCAGGGGCACCGCGGTGTTCTGCGTCTCGACGCAGCGATCCCGGAACGGCACCCCGTGCTTGTTGGGCCCGCCGATGAGCTCGCCGCGGGGGTCCCGGCACTGGAGCTCGAGCAGCTTCTTCTCGGCCGCCGGGCACTGGTCGTTGTCGGTGGGAGCGTTCGGGTTGCGACCAGGGCCGCACCCGACGAGTACGAGGATGGGCAGAAGCCCGAGTAGCGTTCGCATGGGCGCAGTCTACGCGTCCAGGCAAAGAACGCCCAGACCTTGGTACAAGGGGCGGGGGCGCGACGCCCCAGGAGACGACATGAAGAACTACGACTACATCATCCGCTCCAACCGGCCCGCCCCCACCGCCGGCGGGGACGAGAAGACCTGGTTCCTCTACTACAAGTGGAACATCGAAGGCGGGGCTTGGGTGCCGGCCCCCGAGGGCGCGGAGGTCGGCGACTTCCTCTGGTTCTACGTCGACGGCGAGCTGATGGGCGCGGTCGAGATCCTCCAGCTCATGCACGGACCGATGTCCTTCATGGAGGCGCACTACGACGCCGACCAGGCGCTTCGAGTACCGCCCAAGACCTACCTCATCATCGAAGACCCTGGGGAGACGATCACGCTGGTGGACCCCGAAGCGGTTCCTCGCGTCTACGCCCCTCGTGTGCAGAAGCACGGGTCCGATGACCACAAGAAGAAGTTCGGAGTACAGTGACGCATGGCCAACAAGATCCCCGATCGCAAGACCCCCATCACGATCCAGCAGTTCCTCTCAGCGCTCGCACATGCCTGGGTGAACCTGTTCGAGACGCCGGCGAACAAGAACCAGCTCCTCGTCTTGGCCGCGCAGTCGGCGCTCGAGACGGGGCGCTGGCACTACGCGCACAACTACAACCTCGGGAACGTGAAGAGCAACGAGGGCGACGGCCGCGACTACACGTTCTTCGCCTGCAACGAGATCCTCGACCCTGCGGTGGCGGCGGCCTACCAGGCCAAGTCCACCCCGGAGCGCCCGGCCAAGGTCACCGGCCAGACGAACGGCAAGTCCGAGATCTGGTTCTACCCCGAGCACCCGGGGTGCCGCTTCCGGGCGTACGCGGTCACGGGCGAGGACGGCAGCATCGACGAGGAGGCCAGCCTGTACGCGGGCATGGTCGACTACCTCGGCCTCCTGTACACGCGCTTCAATAGCGCCTGGCCTGCCGTGCTCGCAGGCGACCCCGTCGAGTTCGTGAAGTCCCTCAAGGCGAGGAGCTACTTCACGGCGCCCCTCGAGCCGTACGTCAACAGCGTGCGGTCGCTCTTCAACGAGTTCTCGAAGGTCCCGTTCGACTACGACTCCCTGCCTGTGCTCTCGGATCATCAGAAGGCGCAGGTCTCGAACTTCGTCACGCTCACCCTTCAGGAGAGCATCCGCGACTCGCTCGCCGAAGACCTGAAGAAGCGCGACGACTCGTAGTTCTTCTTCTTCGTTCTTTCTTGGTGGACAAGTAGCTTTCTCGGTTGTACATCCGAAGACGTAGTTCTTCTTCGCGCCTGGAGTGAAGGCCAGGCTCGGGGAAGACCCAGCCGCTCAAGGCGGCACCCAACCCTCACAGGAGATTGCATCAACATGGCTCACGAGACCGTGACCCTCGACGTGTTCAAGAAGAAGGTGAAGGCCGGCGCGTACGACAACGCGACCGCGGCCAAGCGTGCCCTCGGTCGTGCGGCCGAGATGTCCGACGGCGACAAGGACGCGGCCCGCGCGTTCGCGGACAAGCACTTCGGCGTCGAGAAGCCGGCCAAGA
>ERZ795060.2446-NODE-2446-length-18803-cov-4.348357_pt1 | contig 18803 bp, 12 predicted proteins | sample MGYA00375144_ERZ795060 | MGnify/ENA primary metagenome ERZ795060 (study PRJEB30189, sample SAMN05720157) | activated sludge metagenome | isolation source: anaerobic digester from wastewater treatment plant | place: Japan | collected 2015-05-15 ...
GGCATCTTTCACCTGTGCTTCAAGTTCTTTAGGATATTTCATTCTATTTTTGAAATATTCTACACAGCATTCTGTGGTAATGGTAAATCCAGCAGGAACCGGTAATTTCAGTTTTGCCATTTCTGCCAGATTTGCGCCCTTTCCACCCAAAAGTTCTTTCATCTTAGCATTGCCGTCAACTTTCTTGCGGCCAAAAACGTAGACATACTTCTTTTTGCTTGGCATTTTTTCCTTTCCTTTTTTTTGTTTTTTTGAAATTAAATTATTCTAATTTGCATATAAATTTATTCCATAGAAAGAGAAAGCGTCAAGAAAATAGCAGGTATTAAGATATTTTCAAATTAAAGTTTTATTTATTGAAAATTTTCAAATGCCCTGATAATCTCCTGTTCTCTGGGGTGTCCTTGATAATTGAGGAGCATAAAAACTCCGTTAACAATTACTTTATGTTTTATTCCGAGTATATTTATTTCTCCGCTTTCCCTTATCTTTTCAAGTTTCTGCCGTTGTTCAGGTTTACTAATATCATATTTATAAACTTCAAACCGAACACCATCAAGAACAAGAACAGCCCCTTCGCTAGCCTTAATCATCTCAGCAAGAGCCGGGTAAATTTTCTCGGCCTTCAATCCAGAATCGTCAAAGTAAGTAATTATGTCAACGATTGTTTTGTGTTCATTATGAACAGTAGAACAAGAAGAAAAAAAGAATACAAAGAAAATTACTATAATTGTAAAAACTTTTAAAATTTTCATTTTTTTTAATGATTAGAAGCCGTAAGTTAGCATACAAATAAAAAAAATCAAAAGGAATTATCTTCTTCCTGAACTTTTTTTTATCCTAAATTAAGCAGTTGCTATTTAAGTTGAAAGGGGAAGCACGGTCTGCCCTTGCTCTCTGATGCTGGGGGATATCGCATTTTGCCGTAGAATTTCCTGAAAGCTTGAGCAAGGAAGTGCACCCATCTGGGTCCTTGACTCAACTGCACGGCATAGGATTATAATTTGCACACAGTTTATTTTTTTTTCAGTTTTTGCTCGATTCACCCGCAAAATTTAGGTTTATAGTCACTGACAGGAAAGAGAATGCAAAGACTTTCGAAAATAATATAGTCAAGTCAATGCACGAAAGAAGATTAAATTTGTGAAAAAGAATCAGATAAGAACCACAACAAAGTGTAATCCTACCTATTCATTATTTGAATTTAAAATTATCCTGCAATTAGAATTTCTACAAAGAACCCAGTGAATTTGACTTCATTTATTGTCTAATCTCTATTTAAGTAAAATTTCGATTCTTAAGTATCAATGAGTATTTTTATTCCGAGCTCCCCTCTCGTAAGGGAAAGCAATTTTTCATGACTTTTCATTTTTTTCAATCTTATCTCCTCTCCGGACAACAAATCTTTTACTTTTTCTCCTTTGAAGAAATTTAGATCAATAATTAAATTTGCTTTTTCCCTTATTTCAGGAATAAATACAAAGAGTAGATTTTTTTTACCAGACCTACCTGCAACCACGTGGGTGAAATTACTGAAATCTTTCGAGCTTTTTTCGTTAACGTAAAAAGGATTCTCTTCGCTAAATACAACAATTAGTTCCTCAAGAAAATTCTCAAAATCAAAGTATCGTTGTTTATCATATTCATTTCCAAGATATGTTCCACAAAAAATAATTCTCCCTTTTCCAAATTGGCACATGGATATTATATTAGAATCTCTATCGTAATTTGAGAGGATTTCTAATTTTGAATCATTCTGAACAGGACACAACCATTGTGTTGGCTTAAGTGAAAATTTCTTTTTATTAAATAAGACTTTTATCGTTTTATCCTCAATTTTTCTACGACCTATTTCCTGTATTCCAGTAGCTAAAGCAATATGCCTGTCAATTGGATACCTGTATATGCCATATCTATCCCATGCACCTGTCTCACATTCACAGAAAATTACTCCACCTTCATTTACAAAATCCAGTAATTTTTCAGTTGTCCTGTCATCCATTACATTTGCTCTGGGGATAAAGAGTATTTTTATATCTTTCAATTCATCAAGGTGCTCTTCCTCCACAAAAGAACATGGAATATTTTTCACAGTCAAAGCTTTAAAATACCCTCTCATATCAGATAACACTCTAGCAGCATTTGATTCTTGCGAAAAGTGTAGATAATAGCTCTGAGGACTAAAAAATATTCCTACTTTTGGAGTAAACCTTTTATAATTTGCGAAAATCGCAGAATATTCTTTCATTGTTTTAGCAGTTATGCCTATCCCTTTCAATCTTTGTTGACTCATACCATCATTTCCAATTATGCCAAATCCCGACGATTCCGTACCAAAGACTTCATCTCTCCAACACCAAAAAAGAATTGTTGAAGCCCCGTGTGCAACGGCTTCCCAAACCCATTTTTGCTGTTTGTATGGAGGAACAGGGTCAAAGACGTCAAATCCTATTCCAACCCGTCCCCCTTGTAACTCACTTACCCAGAAAAGTTTTCTTCTAGCGGCAGAAGCAATAGCTGTCATTGCCATCACATAATCTGTATATGGCTGATCCCACCACATAGGAAAATTTGAACATCCAACTCCATCAAGAGAATCCGCAAGATACCAATCATTTCCCCTGTTCAATGCTTGTTCCATATGCGAATTGCCTGTCATATTATAACAGGGACACGGTCCATGGATTGTTACTGGGCGTTGTGGATCGATAGATTTTATGAGTTCATACCTTCTGGCCGCATGTCTATTTGTTCTTTCCGTAAGAAAATGCTGAAATGCCATCATATCAGTATAGGGGCGTGGTGGAAACTTTCCAGGAAAAACGTCTTCCCACAAATGATATCTTCTCAACCATGAAGAATTGAGTTTTTCAAGAGAACCATATTTTTCTTCAAGCCATTTACGATATGCTGAAACAGTATAATTACAATAACAGACGTATCCATCTGCCTGAACATTCCATCTTATCTCATTCCAACAATCCCAACCGGCAATATTTTTGCGATTTTTAAAGTGAGTAACTGTCTTTTCAATAAAGTCCATCATGAGTTTATTTGCTTCAGGATGATCAAAACAGGCACCCGGAGTTATGCCAAAGTGGATTTCATTTCTATTCGAAGAAATCACTTTATGTCCCATATTTGTAACCATGTAAGAGTCGGGAATCTCCCTTTCTATCCAATAAGGTTGAACTTCAGATATAGTACTTAAAACAAGATTCAATCCATTTTTTTCTGCTATATCTGCCAATTTATCGTAATCATCAAAAATAAATTTCCCCTTTTTCGGTTCAATCCAACTCCATAAGAGCCATAACTGCACTGTGTTAAGTCCAGAATCCTTTATACGTTTAAAATCATCTTCCCAATATTTTTGATTCGGGAAAGGCGGTCTGTAATACTGCGTTCCAAAATTAATCATATTTTTCTCCTCTTTTTATTGTGGTGAAAGCATATATGCATATGCATCTTTGCGAGAAATTATATTTTTTTCATAGAGATCTTTCAAACTTTTGTCCATAGTAATCATTCCATCCTTTGCGGACATTTCTATTGTTGAATTTATCAGGTGAGTCTTGCCATCTCGTATCAGGGCTTTCACTGCCGGAGTTCCAACGAGTACTTCAAATGCAGCTACGCGCCCTTTTCCATCTCTGCGTGGCAACAATCTTTGAGAAACTATTCCCAACACAGAACCTGCAAGCTGCATTCGTATCTGATTTTGCTGATGTGATGGAAATGAATCAATAATTCTATCAATACTCTGAGCACAATCATTCGTGTGAAGTGTTGCAAAAACAAGATGGCCTGTCTCAGCTGCAGTCAAAGCGGCTGCAATGGTTTCAGGATCGCGCATCTCTCCGACTAAAATTACATCGGGATCTTGTCTTAGCACATATTTTAATGCATTGGAAAATGAGAGTGTATCTGAGTGCAATTCACGTTGTTCAACAACTGCCCTCTTGTTACTATGCACATACTCGATGGGGTCCTCTATGGTGATAATATGGCATGCTCTACTGGAATTTATTATATCTATTAGACAAGCTAAAGTGGTACTTTTTCCGTGCCCTGTTGGACCTGTCATTAAAAAAAGCCCCTGTCGTTTATGAGCAAGTTCCAGGAGAACTTTTGGTAAACCGAGTTCTTCTGGACCCGGTATTCTCTTTGGTATCACTCTTACAGCGATAGCTACATTCCCTCTCTGAAAAAAGCCATTTATTCTAAAACGGAAGACAGCTTCTTTACCTGCATCTTCCCCATGAGTTCGCTTTATATTGACACTAACAGCGAAATCTATTTCGCGTTTTTCTTCAAAACTTTCTCGTTGTTTTTGATTCAATATACCGAAGAGAATTCTTTTTGTATCATTAGCCGTAAGAGATTCCGTATCAAGAGATTGTATTTCGCCATTAACCCTGACATATGGCGGTGAACCTGCAGTAATTAGAAGATCACTTGCATTATTAGCTACTGCAGAATGTAAGAGACGTTTCATATTAAGGACTTTTTCCGAATCGCTATCTTCAGAAAATCTAAAAGTTTCAGTCCCCGTTTCCATTCCCTGAGTCAAGAAGAAAAATTCTTCCTTGTTTGTAGCTGCTGCAGCTCCGTCTTCAATAGTTATTTTTCCTTCCTTATAAAGTTCGGCAAGAGATCTTGCAAAAGTTCGCATTCCTTCCTCATAGCCGCGTTTCATAATCTCTTCTAAATCGGAGAAACTTCTTGAAGCAATTGTCTTTCTTGATAGTGGTGTTGAAAGCAAGATTTCGAGAGCTGGATATAATTTCTCATTATCATCAGCCGAAGGAAGAAGACGATGCGCAACTATTCCTTCAAGAGCAAGAGAAAGATCCTCTGCTGCCTGCTCGCGAAGATGATCCGGAAAATGATTAACTATCCTCTCTATGCAAAGAGTAACATTAGCTGTATGAACAGTAGAAATAACGAGGTGCCCCGTAAGCGCCGCATTTAATGCAGCTTTCATAGTCTCAAGATCCCTCATTTCTCCTATTACAATAACATCTGGGCTCTCTCTTACAACATTTCGAAGGGCCTCCGAAAAGTCAGGCGTATCTGCTCCAAGCTCTCTTTGCGTTACAATACTTTTCTTATCATTATGCAAATATTCTATCGGATCTTCAATTGTAATTATATGTTTCGCAAAGTTTTCATTAATATGATTGACGATAGCAGCAACTGTAGTAGATTTTCCACTTCCTGCAGGGCCACAAAGCAAAATAAGACCACGTGGTTTTTCAGCGAGTTTTTCCAGAACAGATGGCAATGAAAGCTCTTGAAAACTCATATTCGAAATAGGAATAAAACGCGCAACAAAAGAAAGAGCTCCCTGTTTTATAAAGAAATTAACCCTGTATCTCATTGAGGTGTCAAGGGAAATTCCGGCATCACAACTTCCTCGTTCTGCTATACGTTTGTTTAACTCAGGCCTCAAATACCTCTCTGCAAAAGCCCTAATAGAATCCTGATCGATAATTTTATCTGACGCAGTCTTTATAGTATTTCCAATTTTATAGAATGCTTTTTTATCTGGAAAAACAAATAAATCAGCAGCTAATTTATGAGGCATAGCCCTCATTAATTCAATTATATCAGTAAAGTTACTCATACTCACAGTTTTAATAAGAATCAGGATTTTTTGAAAAAATACTATATATTTTTTTCATATCAAATTTATTTGTCCTATCATAGTTATAAATTCCATTTTGTTCTTGTTCAACATCTGTAAGTTGGGTATAACAATACCCGCAGATATGAGGTAAAGATAGTAATGCATCAACCTGTCCTTCAAGTCTTGAATAAAATTCATTTGAAGTTTTTGGCCCCTCTCCATATCCCCATGAGTCATTGGAGAATTTTTCACCATGAATCCATTTTATCCCACCAAATTCATCTACAATATATGGTTGCTCTTCATAATCGCATTCTTTTTCAGGAAAATTCCTCCATACTGAACCATTATTATTTTCAGGACTCAATTGTTTTTTTAATTTCTCTGGATCTTGTTCATAATTGTGAACTGTCCACAAATCAGTTTTTACATGCACATATCCACTTGCATCATTTACGGGCCTTAATGGATCAAGCGCCTTAGTTATATCATACAAGTCAGCATGAAGCCTGTTATGTTGAGCTTTGTCAAGTATTTCAGCTGTCTCATTAAGCGGTGTCCATGCAATTATAGAGGGATGATTCCTATCTCTTAAAACACATTCAGCCCACTCTGAAATATAATTTCTCGCTGCAATCATAGAACTCAAATTTGCACCCCAACTTGGGAATTCCGCCCATGTCAGGTAGCCAAGTTTATCTGCCCAATAATGAAAACGCTCTTCAAAAACTTTCTGATGTAAACGCGCTCCATTAAACCCTGCTTTCATCGAAAGCAAAATATCATTCTTCAATGAACTATCTGACGGGGCTGTCCATATCCCATCAGGATAAAATCCCTGATCGAGAACAAAACGTAAATAGTATGGTTTATTATTTAAATAGAAACGGCCATTTTCCAGATGCACTTTCCGCATTCCTGCATAGCTACGAACCTTATCCTGAAGTTTTTTTCCGTCCCATAACTCAAATTCTATGTCATACAAAAAAGGATTTTCAGGCGACCATATTTGAGGATTGCGAATTTCGCAAAAAAATGGCAATCCGTCAGAAGCAACAGATTCAATCTCCGTGATTAGCTTTTCATTAGCAAATATTTTTGTCTTTAACTTCATTAAACTGTTCGTCCTATAGAAAAGCGGAATGAAAATAAACTTATTTGAATCAATATCAGGTATTATTTGACAGGACTTTATATAAGTATCACCAAGCGCTTCCAGCCATACAGTCTGCCATATGCCAGTTGTTCTGGTATAAAGACATCCGTAAGAATTAAATTTTGTTGATTGCTTCCCAAGAGGTTGTACTCCAGACCGACAAAAATCTGAGACTTTTAGAACAATAGAATGTTCTCTTTCAATTTCAACAAAACGTGTTATATCAAAAGAAAAAGAGGAACTGCCGCCAAAATGCCTACCGACAAAATTTCCATCTATATAAAGTTCTGCTTCATAGTCAACCGCAGCAAAATTAATCATAATTCTCTTTCCCTGCCATTCCTTTGGCAGAGATATTTTCCTCTGGTACCACATCACCTCAATAAAATCCTTATATTCTACTCCAGATAACTTACTCTCAGGACAAAAGGGCACAACTATTTTGTCATCAAAACCATTACTCTTGAAAAATTCACGTTCATCGCCACTACGTGAGAAATCAAAAGAATACGTCCATTCACCATTCAAATTTAACCAATCTTCCCTCTCAAATTGAGGACGTGGGTATTCAGGACGTGGAATAAGGTAAGATTTTTTTTTCATAAATAACTCTCCTAATTTTTTGAATATTCAGAAATTACAGCTAATACTTCAAGGGTTTCATTTCCAAGAGCTTTTATTGAATGGCCTCTCCCTGCTCCCGTAAGAGAACTATCGCCTTCATTTAATATAAAGATATCACCATTATCATTGATTTCTGCAGTTCCTTTTAAAATATAAAACACCTCTTCTTCATTTTCGTGTTTATGAAAACCTATACTTGAACCAGGCTCTATAATGAGTCTGGCAAAAAGCCTTGTTTTTGCTTTTAGTTCGGAACCTGGTTCCCATAACTTTTCAATTTTTACTTCACCTTCACCTCCCCGCATTTTTTTGCGGTTTTCAAGAGTATAATTACCTTTCGTTTTTATCATTTTTTTCTCCTTCAATTTTTCAATTTATCTTTTAAATTTTTAACAACTGTAGAAATTATCTTTATTCTGGAAAAAAGCTTGGATTCAGCCTCAACAATTGTCCATGGAGCATAGGAGGTATTGGTTCTATATAGCATTTCCTCGGCAGCTACTTTATATTCTTTCCATTTTTCACGGTTTCTCCAATCTTCTTCAGTAATTTTCCACTTTTTATACTCATTTGTCTCGCGTTCTCTAAATCTTCTTAATTGTTCCTCTGGAGAAATTTGAAGCCAGAACTTGCAAATCAACGCTCCAGAACCGTACAAACAATATTCCATCTCATTTATCTCATCATATGCCCGACGCCAATCTGATACATCACAAAAGCCCTCAACTCGTTCAACCAGAACACGTCCATACCAACTGCGATCAAAAATAACAAAGTGCCCTTTTTTAGGAAAATTTTTCCAGAATCTCCATAAATAGTGATGACTCAATTCCATTTTATCCGGAGCGGAAACAGGTATTACATCAACACCTCTGGGATCAAGCCCCTGAATCAAGCGCCTTATTGCACCACCTTTTCCAGCGGCATCACAACCTTCAAAAACAATAATAACAGGTAATCTTTTTCTGTATGCTTTCAATTCGAGATGAAGTAAATCCTCCTGTAAACCATCAAGTCTATTTTTATATTCTTCTCTTGAGAGCGAAAGACTTAAATCTATATCATCAAGAGAAATTTTTTCTTCCTTAATATCATCAGATGTTTTATATATATTCGCATTTTTCGCAGAATACTCTTTCACTAAAGAATCCATGAATTCTGCTGTTTTTTCAAGTAATTCTCTTCTGGCAGTTTTCAGATCATTTGCATTAATTCTTAGCCACGGAGCATAGGAAGTAGAAGTTTCAGAAATAAGATTATCCATCACATCAGTATAATCTGCAAAATTTTTGTTTTGTTTCCAATCCTCATTAGAAACCCGCCAGCGAGTATTTTTATTCTTCTCAAGCTTCTTCAGTCGTTTTTTTTGTTCTTTTTTGCTTATCTCAAGATAGATTTTCAAGATTGCGGTGCCATTAGCAGCCAATGTTTTTTCGAAGTCTTTTATCCATCTTATGGTCATTCCCGATTTTTTATATCCTGACTCTACTAATTCTCCATAGTAACTTCTCTCATAAATAGCTATACGCCCGGCTTCAGGAGTATACAACCAATATTTCTGAAAAAAAATACGATTAACCGACTCTGAGAGAAGAGAAGCTGTAATCAACCTATAACCACGTGAATCAAAAAGTTGGATAAGCGCAGATATAAACCTGCCACGCCCTGCTGCAGAAGGTCCCTCAAAAATAATAAGCAAAGGTATTTTCTTTTCCCTCAACTTCCTCTGCAATTCACCTAAATGCTGCTCAAGTTCTTTTGGAATATCTCCTTTTCTTGACAAGGATAAAACTCCTAAAAAAATATTTAACAATCAAAAATAAAAATAAATTTAATACGGGATTTTGTTTTTGCAAAATAAAAGAATCTGTCCTTATATTGAAATTTTCATCGTTTCAATATAACTCGAACAAATTGGAACCTTGAATAAGAAATATCCTGTCTATACCAGACCCTAATAAAAATATATAAAGTTCTGTTTAGTAATCTGAAGAATACAATAGTAATATGTAATTTCCTGAAATTTTTATTTTTTACAGATATATTTTGATTTTAGAATTTTTTTTCAAAACTCCAAATTCCTACGAAAAATTTAGCTATAATGTGAGGTGTAAAAGATTTCCCCTAAATTTTAAATCCTGCTCTCTCTTTCTATAAAACTCAAATTATTTATCAAAATGTTCAGTATTTAGAGGAATTTATTTTATTTTTTCAAAGTTTTATTTGAATTGAGAATCTTGCGGTATATAATAACCTCAAACGTTTGAGATAAAAGTGAATATAACACAAAAAACCATAGCAAAAAAACTTGGCGTATCTGTATCGCTTGTTTCAAGGGCCTTATCTGGAAATGCCTTTAAAATAGGAGCATCACCAAAAACTATAAAACGAATAATTAAAGAGGCTAAAAAACTAAATTATAAACCAAATCCGGCTGCACTTTCACTACGCGGATACCCATCTATGTCCATCGGGATACTCGTAAAAAACTTTGATGATCCATATCTGGGACTAATAATAGAAACCATATATAAAGAAGCAATAAAAAGAGCAATGACAGTTTCTCTTGCGGGTATTCCAAAAAACAAAACAGAACTCAATTTATTACTTCGACAAAATCATAATGCAATCATCATCTGTGGTAGCAATGTATGTGGTTCATGGACAAAAAAGGTAGTTGATTCCGGGGTAAAATCTTTGCAAATAGGCTATGACAAAGATATTCCAGGCTTAAATAGAGTTTTTATAGATGAGGAAAAAGCTCTCAATCTTATACTAAAGCATTTGTTGCAAATAGGACATACAAAATTTTTGTTTGTAGGAATAAAAGATTTTTCACACATAAGGAGGTATAAAATTTTGAAATCCAGAATACTATCTCTTTGCAATACTTCAATAAAACTTGCCAAAATAGAATTTCCCAATAATTATAATCAAATCCCTGAACAATTAAAAAAATCAATAAAAAAGAATACTCCATTCACGGCAATAATTTCAGGAGACGATCTGGCAGCTATTGAATCCTTGCATTTTTTGAGAAAAAAAAATATCGCTATCCCTGATAAAATATCTATCACAGGATTTGATAATATTGCTTTTGCATCGAAAACATCACCTCCTCTCACAACAGTAGGAATAAACTTTAAGCAGATGGTAAAATATGCTCTTTCATTCCTTACAAAAAGTCCATATTCAGAAGAAGGAATCAAAATATCATTCCCTCCAAATTTATTCATAAGAAAATCAACATCAGCACCATTAGAAAAAAATACTAAAAAAAAGGAGAAAAAAAATGAAAGTTATTATCAAAGAAAACAGAAAAGAAATAGGACGCCTTGCTGCTGAGGAAGGCGCAAAGATTATTAAGAAAGCAATTGCAGATAAAGGAGAAGCAAACATCATAGTAGCAACAGGCGCCAGTCAATTTGAAATGCTTGAAGCTCTCGTTAGATTTACTGATATAAGGTGGGATAAGGTATCGGCATTTCACCTTGATGAATATATTGGTATAGACATTACACACCCGGCAAGTTTCAGGCTTTACCTATGGGAGAGATTCGTATCTAAACTTCCACTTCCGCTCAAATACTTTTATTATATAGATGGTTCAAAGAATCCAGATCAAACAATAAAAGAAGCAAATGAAACAATAAGTAAATACAAAATAGACCTTGCATTTATTGGAATTGGTGAAAACGGCCATATCGCTTTCAATGATCCTCCCGCAGATCTGGAGACCAAATCCCCATATATAATCGTAAATCTCGATCTTGCATGTAGAAGACAACAACTTGGTGAGGGATGGTTCAAAACTATAGAAGATGTTCCAGAAAAAGCCATTTCAATGAGTATAAATAAAATTCTTGAAAGTAAACAAATCATCTGCACTGTTCCGGACGAAAGAAAAGCGGAAGCCGTATATAACACATTATACAGGGAAGTTTCTCCGATATATCCATCAACCTCTCTAAAACTACATCCTAATGTATCACTATATCTTGACCGTTATTCAGCATCAAAAATAAAAGATAATTACAATATACAATGAATATGTTCAGGCTCTATTTGAAGGTAAAGAACGGGTGAATTTTTCAACCTTAATGCCTCCGGGTGGCTGCAATAAGTAGAAAACTCAATACCTTGAATAATGGCGCGAATTTCGCAAAATTCCCCTTTATCATGAATTGAAAGTATCTTTGCCGGGAACAAGTTAGGGGCACTTTTTTCAGGAATATCAAAAAATTTTATCATTTCTGGTCTGATGGCAACAAAACCAGAAGAGAATTCGATTTTTTTAGACAAATCCAATTTCAACTCCCCAATATCTGCGATAGAAAAATTTTGATTTTTGCTTTCAAATCTCGCAGGAAATATGTTCTTACAACCTGTAAAATCTGCGATTATGTGTGAATTGGGATTTCTGAATACTTCTGCAGTTTTGCCAAACTGTGTTATCGTGCCATTTTCCATGATTGCGCAAAACTTTCCAAGTTCCCACGCGTCATTTCTATCATGCGATACATGTATTATTGTGATTTTTAACTTATTATGTATTTCCCTTATAATTTCCCTTATAATATCACGTGCTGGCTCATCAAGCATCCCAAAAGGTTCATCAAGAAGTAAAATTTTAGGATTTGCAGCAATAGCCCTCGCTATGGCAACTTTTTTCCTTTCTCCCCCTGAGAGATTATTCACATTCCTATCTGCGATTTTCCTCAATTCAAAAAGTCCAATTAATTCATCACAGCTTTTTAGAGCATTTTTATCTCCTCGTACTTTTAATGGGAAAACTATATTTTCTCTCACGGTCATATGCGGAAAAAGGTCATTGTGTTGAGGAACGTAGCCTACGCCCCTTTTATGGGGTGGTAATTCGCTGATTTTTTTTCCATCGAGCCAGATTTCCCCACTTTTCGGTGTAAAAAAGCCGGCAATTGTCTTGAGTAGGACAGATTTTCCTGAAGCAATTTTGCCGAGTATTACAACGTAGGAATGCCCTTCTATTTTTAGGTTCAGGTTTTTTAATTCGAAGTTAGCAAGCTCTACACTTAAGTTATTTATATCTAAAAATTTCTTACTAAAATTTTCTTTATTTATTTCCAATAAACTCATCTTAATATCTTTAAAATTTGCTCAATTAGTTCATTTCGTGTAAATGGTTTGCGAATAAAGTTCGTTTCTTCTTCAATTATTCCTTTGGTCAATATAATATCACTGGTATAACCTGACATATAGAGGACTTTACATGTCGGGAATGTTTTAAGAACCTCTTCCGCAAGTTCTTTCCCATTCATATCTGGCATAACAACATCTGTTAACAATAAATCAATCTTTTTCTCTCCTTTTATAGTTCGAAGAGCCTCTCTTGTATTGGAAAAACTTAGCACTTCGTAATTTTCTTTTTTCAAAATACTTGTGCAGATAGCCAGAATACTTGGATCATCTTCAACTACCAAAATTCTCTTCCTTTCCTCCTCTTCTTTCATAGAGATAGGAGTAGAAATATGACTTGAGGCTCCGTTCTCTTGAACAAGAGGCAGATAGATATTGAAAGTGCTACCCTTTCCGGAAGAAGTGTCAACTGTAATGAAACCGTTATTTTGTTTTACAATTCCATAAACAGTTGAAAGTCCCAATCCGGTACCATATTCTTTCGGCTTTGTCGTGAAAAATGGTTCAAATATATTGGCAAGAATCTCAGGTTCCATTCCACAACCATTATCAGATATAGATATTCTGGCATAAAATCTCTCATTAAACGTATGAATATTTTTATCAGAATCTTTACTAACATCAAAAGGCCTAACAGCTATCTCTACTTTCCCATCTTTTTCTTCCCCTATAGCATCTTTTGCATTAATACAAATATTCATGAGAACTTGTGTAAGCTGAGACGGATCAATTTTTACAGTTAACTCTCTCTCAGAAGCTGTAAATAAGAAGGAAATATTTTTTGAAAGAGTTTTTCTCAACATGTTCAGATTTTCATCAATAAATTTATTAAGTTTTATAAATTCTGGCTTTGAAATATCCCTTCTTGAGAAAATAAGAAGTTGTCTTGTAAGCTGGGAAGATTTTTTCCCGGCTTTGATGATTTCATCTATATCTTTTGCAACAGGATGTTCCGCGACTTTTTCTCTTGCAAGTTCGGCAAAACCAATTATGACAGAAAGCATATTATTAAAATCATGAGCCACGCCGCCAGCAATACGCCCTATGGCTTCGAGTTTTTGAGCTGACTGTAACTGTTTTTCAAGGTTCAATCTCTCAGTTATATCTCTCTTAATTGCTACGTAATTAATGATTTCCCCTTTTTCATCTAAAACAGGAGATATTAATGCCTCCTCATGATACTTAGTTCCATCTTTTCGCTTATTGATGAAATGTCCCTCCCAAGTCTTCTTATTAATTAAATGATTCCACAAATTTTTATAAAAATTTTCATCATGTTCACCGCTTTTTAAGATGCTGGGGGTTCTGCCTATTGCTTCATACCCGCTGAAGCCAGTCACCCTTTCAAAAGCCTTATTTACATACTTTATTATTCCAGAAGGATCTGTAATTACTATTGCTTCTGAACTATTTTCAATTGCAACAGAAAGAAGGCGTTCTTTTTCTCGCGTCCTAAATTTTTCTATGGCAATGGTAAAAATATTTGCAATAGAAGATAGCAAATCCTCATCATGTTTTGTCCACTTTTTTCTATATCTGGACTCTTCAAAACCTAAAAAGCTATAAGATCGATCTGAAAAAGAAAGCTTTACTAATAATAATGATTTTATGCCTTGCTCTTCAAAGGATTTTCTTATGATTTCATTGTTTATTGTAGAAACATCTTCAATGGCAAGAAAAGATTTTTCTCCGAATCCAGAGAAAAGTGAGTCGTATTCAGAAAATTCAATTGACCGCATTTTATCTTTTTGCGAAGGGATTCCGTCGGCACACCATTCATAAATACTTGATATCTGTCTTTTCTTTTCATCTACGTCGCAAAGATAAATTCTGGAAACTGCGAATTTTCCTTTGAGAAAATTAAAACTTTTATTGATGAATTCATTCAGAGATTCTGAGCTAATAGCAATAAAAAGTATTTTTGAACTAATTTCTTCTGCAGAAAGCTTTTCATGCAATTGTTTTTCATAAGCTTTTCTACTGGTTATATCTCGAACAACACCCCAGAGATATAATATCTGCCCGTCCTTGTTCCTAACCGCTCCAGCATGTAATTCTATAGGGAAAATTTCTCCGTTTTTGCGGATATATTCTTTCTCATAAAGACCCGAATTTCCCAATTTAATTAGCCGCTTATCCCATATTTCTTCCCTCTCCCACTTATGCCATTTTTTCGGAGTTATCTCATAGAAACTATTAAATTTTTGCAACTCTGCCAGACTATATCCAAGCATATCACAGTAAGCTTTATTTGCATCCAGAATTTTCCCATTCTCATCAGTTATAACCACTCCATCTCTACTCGCCTCAAAAATTTCTTTACATCGCTTCTCTAAAAAACTGATTTCAGCGACTTTTTTCGCAACAGCAGAACGAAGAGACTTTATCCATATAAATGAAATCAAAAGAGAAAGAAGAAGAACAAATATGATAATAAAAAGATATTTTAAATTCTCCAAGAAGATATTTTTTACAAACCATTTTTTCTGAAGATTAAATAGAATTCCATTTTCTTCCAGCAACTTTAGCCCATCATTAAATTCGGCAAGCAAAGCCTTATTACCTTTCTTAACAGCACAACAATAATCCAATGTAAATAAGGCCTTATTATTTATTTTCAAATTCTTTATTTTTTCCTTCTCAATAAGATAAGTAGCAGTCGTGATTGGTAATATCGCACAATCATAGTTACCCGCCGAAAGTTGTAAAAGCGCATCTCTCATATTAACAGCAAAATGGAGATTCCCGGATAGCCCCTCATTACGGCAATACTCCTCAGCTATGTCATCATCCTCAACCACCACCTGTAATTCCCTTAATTGAGACAAGTCTTTTATATCTCTATTAAACGAACGGCGCGTAACAGCAACATAGCTAAATGTTAGATAAGGTCTTGAAAAGTCAAAATATTTTGCCCTTTCTTTTGAATAAAATATTCCCTGAATTAAATCAATCTCACCATTCTTAAGTCCTTTTAAAGTGTTTGTCCATTCATCTAAATGAAACTTTATATCACCCCCTTTTAGTTTTGCTATTTCTTTCATAACGTCCACATTAAAACCATCCGCAATACCTTCGTTATTTATAAATTCATAAGGAGGGAAATTGCTATCCCCCCCAATGATAATCGTCCGTTGCGAAAAATCATACCTGGTAAACCAATACGCATATAAATTATTATATGTCCCGTCTACAAATAAAGCAGAAAGTTGATCGTTTAATTCAGTAAGTAATTTTTTATCCCCTTTCTTAACAGCAAAACAAAATTCCTGATAAAAGTCTTTTATTGGCTCACTAAGGATTTTTAAATTATGTCTATAATCCTGCTCCTCTAATAATCTCAAAGCAACAAGCTGATGGATAATTACCGCATCAACCTCCCCCTTTGCAAGGGCTATAAGTGCTTCTTTAAAGGTGGGAAAAGTAAAGAGATTTACTTTATATTTTTTTCTAAAAAGATATTCTTCGGCATAATCTGCCTTTCTTACAGCGATTGTCCTGCCTTCAATATCGTCAATTGAGCGAATATCATTGTTATCAGCCCTTACCACAATCGCGCCATGGAGTTTTATGTAAGGGATTGTGAAATCAAAGACTTCTTCTTTCTCTGGTGTTCTGGCTACAAGTGGCAATACATCTATCTCTCTATTTTCGAGCATTTTTTTGACATCAGCCAATACCCCAGTTTTAAAATGAACATTCTTATTAACTCTTCTGAGTGTTTCGGTGAGCAGTTCTACAGAAAATCCAGTTGGAGAACCCTTTTCATCAGTATAACAGAATGGAGGACAATCTATCTCAGCTGCAGAATGGATAAGTTTTTCTTCCGTTTTAACTACAAAAAATGGAGAAAAGAAGGAAAAGAGAAAAAATAATAGAAAAATTAGTCCTTTTGTCTTCTTCATTAAGTTTTATGACCCCAGAACTTTTTACGCTAAGCCCTCGACGGAAAATCCTCCAATTACATTAGTATCTAAAAGTTTTTTTTCAAATATTAGAATTTGAATAAAAAAAATAATGATGTATAAAAAACATTAGAGTATTAAAACATTATGAAAACAAATATAAATTTACTGTTTTTTGAATCAGAACTCTGGGAAAAAGGGATTACGTTTATAGCCGGAGTCGATGAAGCTGGTAGAGGACCTCTCGCAGGACCGGTGGTTGCCGCTGCTGTAGCTTTGCGAAATTCGCAATTAGATATCCCCCAGGTTTACGACTCAAAACAATTATCAGCTAAAAAACGAATCAAATTGAAAGATGAAATCATTTCAAATAGGAATTTTATAGTTTCAATAGCTGAAATATCCGCAAAAGAAATTGATGAAATAAATATACTAAAAGCAACTCACAAGGCAATGGCATCTGCCCTTGCGAAAATCGCAGGCGTCCAATTTGCCCTTATCGATGGACTCCCGGTAAAGGGTCTCCCCTGCCCTCACAAAGCCATAGTGAAAGGAGACTCCAAATCAGCATTAATTGCAGCCGCAAGTATAATCGCAAAGGTTCACCGTGATGAATTAATGGATAAATTCGCTGAAATTTATCCAGAATACGGTTTTAATAAACATAAAGGCTATGGAACAAGAGAACATATAGAAGCGTTAAAAAAATATGGACCATCCCCTATTCATAGAAAAAGCTTTGAACCTATAAAATCAATATTCTTTCAAAATGATTTATTTCCGCACTTATAATTATAAAAAAAATCTTTTTTAGTTTGATTTATTCAAAAATTACTGTATAATCCCATTTCCGCAAAAGAAGATAATCATTTCCTTAAAATAAAATAAAAATATAACAAACGGAGGCTGAAATGGCTGTAAAAGTAGGAATCAATGGATTCGGAAGAATCGGAAGGCTCTTTTTTAGAGCAGCTCTAAAAAGAGATGAAGTAGAAGTCGTCGGAATCAATGACCCCTTCATTGATGCAGAGTATATGGTCTATATGCTCAAATATGATACTGTTCATGGAAGATTCAAAGGAGATGTATCTTCAAAAGATGGAAAACTCATCGTAAATGGCAAAAGCATAAATGTCTACGCAGCAATGAAACCGGAAGAAATTCCCTGGAAGGAATGCGGAGCTGAAATTATCCTCGAATCAACCGGGGTATTTACTGAAATTGCAAAAGCTGAAGCGCATTTAAAAGCCGGCGCAAAGAAAGTCGTTATTTCTGCTCCTTCAAAAGATGCCCCTATGTTTGTAATGGGGGTAAATCACGATAAATATGCTGGACAAACCATTGTCTCAAATGCCTCATGCACAACAAATTGCCTTGCCCCTATAGCAAAAGTTCTCCATGATAATTTCGGCATAATCGAAGGACTTATGACAACAGTTCACGCAACCACAGCCACACAAAAAACAGTTGATGGCCCGTCAAAGAAAGATTGGAGAGGTGGCAGAGGAGCTGCATTCAATATCATCCCATCAAGCACTGGTGCTGCAAAAGCAGTAGGAAAAGTTATCCCTGAACTCAATGGAAAACTAACCGGAATGGCATTCAGAGTTCCAACTGCAGACGTATCAGTAGTTGATCTTACATGCAGACTTGCCAAGCCGACAAAATATGAAGAAATAGTAGAGGCTATGAAAAAAGCTGCTGCTGGACCTATGAAAGGTATTCTCTCTGTAACAGAAGATGATGTTGTATCATCAGATTTTATCGGGGAATCCTGCACTTCAGTTTTCGATGTAAAGGCAGGAATAGCTCTCAATGATACCTTTGTTAAAGTTGTTGCATGGTATGATAATGAATGGGGATATTCATGCAAATGCGTTGATTTGATAATTCATATTTCTAAAGCTTAAAAAGATAAAAAGTTTTTGAAAAACAGAGAATGATAGATTGTCATTCTCTGTTTTTTTTTCTCTTCACTTCTTTAAACTAAAAATTTACCTCCTTGATAAAAACTCTCAAGCAAATATATTTTATTCCTATCTGATAAAATCCGTTTCACAGAAAAACAAAATTACAAGTAGAACGTAAAATGACTAAACTCCTTATAGAAAATAAAAAAGCAAGACACGATTATCATATTCTGGAAGTATTTGAAGCTGGCATTGAATTGAAAGGAACCGAAGTAAAGAGTTGTAAATTAAAAAATATTTCTCTTAATGAAGCCTTCGCAAAAGTCGAAAAAGGTGAAGTTAAACTATATGGATGCCATATTGCTAAATATAATATGGGGACACATACCAATCATGAACCA
>ERZ795060.2449-NODE-2449-length-18794-cov-17.557767_pt1 | contig 18794 bp, 16 predicted proteins | sample MGYA00375144_ERZ795060 | MGnify/ENA primary metagenome ERZ795060 (study PRJEB30189, sample SAMN05720157) | activated sludge metagenome | isolation source: anaerobic digester from wastewater treatment plant | place: Japan | collected 2015-05-15 ...
TTAAGGATAATATGAATAATTAGGGTAGGAAAAGTGAAGTTATGGCAGGAAATAACTTTCAGGGCTGGTATGGGAAGAAACTAATTTTAAAGTTATCGTGTATTCAATCTTACAACAAATGTTTATAAGGTAAAATAGTAAACTTTCTCATTTGCTAATTCCTGACATCTTATGCTTTTAAATGGCATGTTTGGATTTTCTTTTTTAAAATTTTCAAATGCTTCTTTTTCGTTATTTCCTTTTTGCCAATCTAAAATCTGGCAATTTTCAGTCTGGTTAAGGTTATTATCTTCTGTAAAACCTTCTGTTGTATAAAATATGTAGGTTCGCATAAAGATATATAATCCCTCTTTTTAATTCTTTTTTATAATAAACGATAAACGCCAGGTGAAATAAATTCAATATATCATTTCACATATTTATTGTACATTAATAATTTTGTCAAGTCCATATACCCAGTGTGCTTTTTTACAATATGCATCGTATTGTAATCGTAGTTTTTTATTTATCTCTTTTTTTCTTGACGAATTGCATACACTTCAAAGAATTTGCCAAGTTAATGATTGGTAATTAAACTATGAAATTTAAGTTATTTTTACTGCTTGTTGCATCCGTTGCAATAGCACTTTCGTACCTGTATGCGCCGCAAGTTTACAGGTACTATCTCACAGTATACTATCATAAAATCCTTAAAATGGATCAAGCAGCATTTGTGAAAAAAATAGAAGATGCCTATAAAAACAACGATTATGCCACAGTACAACGGTATTGCGACCATGGCAGCATGCTGTATCCTGCAAATAAAAAAATTAAAAAATATACCGGATTGTATTTACTATCGCAGGATAATGTAAAAGGTGCGTTTATCCTTATTGCGTTAGATGATATCCCCAATGATACCCGGCATTTAGAAAAAATAATTAGCACTCTTGATACAAACAGGTCGTATAAAGAAGTTATTATGGTGGTAAGCAAAAAAGGTGCACGCACTCCATTAATGCAGTTTCGTTATGGAAAAGCACTTTTTTTTATGGGTGATGACAGGCAGGCTTTGATAGTTTTAAAACAGTCCTATGGCACCGGAATACGTGAATCGGATTACTTTATTGGGGCAAGCTATCACCACCTGAAAGATTACAACAATGCTCTTGTATGGTATAAAAAAGCATTAAGCCGTGAACCTTCCAATCAGGAATATATTAAGGCAATAGCCTCACTGTATAAACAGATGGGTGATTATCCAGAAGCAACACAGTATATCATGCGCTTGCAGCAATAGTTAACGGAGGAAGTTATGAAGCATGAGTTAGATTATTTTTTTCATCCCGATGGTGTAGCTGTACTGGGGGCAAGTGAAAATCAGAGAACCGGTGGTTTTCATATCCTGCGAAATGTGCTGGGTGGATATACCGGGAGAGTGTATCCTGTTAATCCACGATATACCGAACTATTAGGTGTGAAATGTTATCCGGATATACAATCCATTCCTGATACATTTGAATGTTTAATTTACTTTATCCCTGCACGGTTTATTCTGGATACCATTAAAGAAGCAGCAAAAAAAGGGGTCAGAGCAATAATAATTGAGTCAGCTGGCTTTGCTGAGGTTGGCAGCCAGGGGCAGGCGCTGCAACAGGAGGCGGTGGCACTTGCAAATAGCCTGGGGATACGGCTGTGGGGTCCAAACTGCATGGGGTATCTTGATGGTCATACCCGCAATGTCTTTTCATTTATGTACACTGACAAATGGAAAACATTAATGAAGCCGGGAGACGTGTCGCTCATTGTGCAGAGTGGCATGCTGTCAGCTGGCTTTTTAATGTCGGTACTGGAGCGCGACAACATTGGCATAAGCAAGGTGTGTTCTATTGGCAACAAGTGTGATGTCAATGAAATAGATTTGCTTGATTATTTTTGTGGCGATAGTGAAACGGGAGTGGTGGGTTGCTATTTAGAATCAATTGTTGATGGTAAAAAATTTTTGCAGATTGTGAAAAACACGCAAAAGCCGATAGTTGTTTTAAAATCAGGACGAAGTGAGCAGGGTAAAAAGGCTGCAATGAGCCACACAGCCAGTTTAGCCGGTAATACAGCGGTACAGGCTGGTGCGTTTAAACAGGCTGGCGTTGTGCAGGTGATTGACCTGTATGAACTTATTGATACCGTAAAAGCGTTTTCATATATAAAGAACTATCGCCCTGATAAAGGGGTTGCGCTTATGACATTTTCCGGAGGTGCAGGCATTGTCACAACCGATTTGATGGCTGATTATTCTATTCCTCTTGCAAACCTTTCCAATGATACACTGCAAGCAGTGCAAAAATTATATCCTTCATGGATGGGGGCCTCCCACCCACTTGATCTGTGGCCTGCTGTTGAACAGAATGGACTTGATGCAGTGTATACCGCTACCGTAGAAGCATTAATGAGTGATACATCTGTTGATTCAATCATCGTTGAATGTTTTGCAAGCCGTTATTATGATCCTGCTTTTTTTAAGGATATTGGTAATATGATGCGTACCCATAAGAAGCCAGTGGTGTTATGGCTTGTTGGTGAAAAGGATGTGGTTGACAATTATAAGATGCATGCTGAAGGTTCAGGTATTCCTGTATTTGGTGAAATTGGCAGGTGTATTCAGATTATACAGGCTTTACGGTTTCATTTCAGCAAGCGCGGGAAAATGTGAAAAGGGGGTACCCCCCAAGTCGTTTCGATACAAATTTCGCAACGCTCATTGAGTAATTTTGCCAGATTTTGTGGCAAAATTGTATCGAAATGAGCGAGTATTACGATATAATGTTTGCAAAATTTACTCAACGACCTCTTTTGGGACACCCCCTTTTAATTGTACTTGTGGATAAATCACTATTAAGGCACTTCAATGTAATAGCCATCTGTAATGACAAGCGGTTCAACCTGGCCATAGTATGAGGTAGAAGTTGTCTGTACACCTACATTATGCCCTGATGGATTTGTATATGATGACAGTAATAAATGGTCAGGGGCATTAGCTGTAGCTGTTACCTGATTAATATAATTTCTCCAGTATGAAGATGTATCGGTTGACCTGTCAAAACCAAACGTATTGACAATCTGGTTGGCTATTTTTTCATCGGCTCCTGTACCAAATAAACCTTCTATATCAATGATAAATGCACCAAATCCTCCAGCCTCATCACGAACCATATTTTTAACTGATGTATAGAGTGAATTGGCACATTGTGTAACAAGTGCTGGTGGTATTGTAGCTACAGCCATTGTCTTGCCGGCAAAATAGTTAGCATACCAGCATGTACCCGAACAATGGTTGCCACGGCCAGTAATGTAGTAGTTGGCATAGTCAAGCTGATACATATTGACATATGCATGTACACGGTAGTAAGCTTTGAGGTAATTGAAAACATCTGCAGCAGCATTCAGGTATTGCCTGTACAATGCTTCATTTGCAACAGTGGGTTTAAGTACAGCGCCACCCGCAGCATGGAAATTCAGCGTTGTATTATACGCGGTATCAATATCTTCAGTCAGAATACCAGGAAGCCCATTGCTTAATCTTGTTGGATCAAGGCGTTTTGGTGTTGTTTTGATAAACCAGATGTAGTTATACTCTATCGGTATCTGGCTGACATACATGGTATTATGGCGGATATTATATCCATTATCAACAGCCATTCCGCTATGGCTCCAGTAACAACCCAGAATAGCAAGCAGGTCCATAATAAACCCGGGGCTGGTTGAAAGGACAATATCGCCTTTTTGAGCATTAATGCTCATGGGCACATAAACCCATGCTGCAAATACTGTTGTGCTGGCAAAGAGCACAAGCACAATAAAACAAACCTTTGTTAAAAATTTCATAGAACCCCCATATAACATTTAAGTGTTATTCACCGTGAGATAGGAAATAGGATCGTTTGCAAAATGAGTGATTATTCACTCAGTGCGGTGTAATTTGCTGTATCTAATGCTATAAGCTAAAAATTGTCAACTAAAAAAATACCATATAGTCGGTATTTTATTAAGATTTTTAATTTTGGGGTCAGAGCCTTAAAAATCCTTTTATTTGGAATAATTTTTTATACAGTAACAAAAAAAGATTGAATCTCACTAAAGTTTGCTTAAGATTACTGTATTACTTATGCTAAGTAAAATTCTTTTTTTAACCGGTAGGGTATACATACTATATTTATCAGGCAGGTGGGGGCTATTAATGAGAAATTTTGCAAGCATTTTAACCTTTGTCATTGCTATTGTTGTTTTTGCATCTTCATGCGCTACGCTCAATACCCAGGATACAAAACTTGTGGATCAACTGAAAGCTGAAAACAGGGTTTGTTCGCAGAACCTGAACCTCTTCATGCGTGAAAATGATGTGCTGAAAGCTGAAAACGCAAAATATAAAAAGGAGAACGTAAATCTGCAATCAAGGATAAATCTGTTGCAGTCAGACCTCAATGCGTTGCAGACAAAATATAAAAATGATATTGCAATGTGGAATCAGCGGTATGATTCACTACAGCAAAAATATGATGTTTTTGTAAAGCAGAGTGATGTTAAATTGCAGGAACTGGATCAGCGCAATAAAGAACTTGAAAAAAAGATGGCAGATGAAATAGCGCGGTTAAATGAAGTTATCCGCAAACAGGAAGTTGATTTTATCAAAGAAAAAGAAAATATCATAAACCAGAATGCAAAAAAAGAGATAGAATACCAGGCTACTATCGATAGTTTGCAGAAGCAGGTGACATCATTAACGTCGGAAAAAGAGCAGCTTAAAAGTAAATTAGCTGAGGCCGAGGTGCTCATTCAAAAAATCCAGAAAGAACTGGATGAGATGAAAAAATCCAGTATAACAGAAATTAAGAAGGCTGAAGATACTGGGACTGAAACAAAGAAAGACGAGCAAAAAAAAGAAGAAAGCAAATAAACAATGCGTTTTGGTTATTACATCATTACAACATGCATTTTTGTAATGGCATTTTTTTCCGGTGCATTTGCGTATGATACGCTCACTATCATTGCAACAAGCAATCTTAAGGGAAATTTTTCACTGGATATGGATGATGGTACTGATCCGCTATTATCAGTTGCCCGCGGCATCATTGCAGAACGTGCATCTAAACAGGTTGATTGCTATATTGATTTAGGCAATGCATTTTCACCAGGTGTGCTGTCTAAGTACAGTTATGGTGCTGTAATGCTTGATTATTTTGAATTTTTACAGTGTGATGCTGTGCTGATTGGTTCACACGATATTGCTGTTGGATTACGTAACCTGGAACTGGCATCACGCAGCCGATCAACACAACTTCTATCGCTTAATATTACAGTAGACAATAAACCAATTTTCAAGCCATACTGGGTATACAAAAAAAATGATATATCAATTGGCTTTGTTGGTATTACTTCATCAAAAGGCATATTTGACATTGCAGAGAAAAGCATGTTAAGCATTTCGCTTGCAGGATATGCTGAGTATCTTACCAGCACCATTGTGGCACTCAAAGGAATGGGGTGTAAATACATTATTATCCTGTCAGGCCTTTCAGCAGATCAAAACATGCTTCTCATGAAAGAATATCCTGATATAAACCTTATACTGGCCGGGGGCGATGCAGCAGGTCTGTACTATGATGTCTATGCACCACGTGTTGACCTGGAAGATGGACGTTCGGTGATTACACTTTCAAAATCAAATGGTCATTATACCATCAAACTTGGATTGAAAGATAACCTTGTTTGTGAAACCATACGTTTTTCCAGTGCAGATAAAAAGGTAAGCGATAGCTCCTACAATGAACTGGTTGAACGGGTCAATCTGTGGAAAGAGCGGTATATGGAAATTGGAACAGCAACACTGGCTGACAATTTCCCGGCAACCAATGTATCATCAGTAACTATCGCCCATTTGCTGCGCCACTACTATAATGCTGAGGTTGCTGTGGTTACTGTGAGCGATATATTTGCAACAACGTTAAGCGGGAACGTTACCAGCATTGATGTGCAGCGGATTATTCAGAACGATTACACCATTTTTACCTACAGGCTCAGTGGTAAACAAATACAGACAATAAGTAGCGCTTCTTCACTTATTTTCTCAGGGCTTTCTGCAGGGAAAATTCAGGGTGTGGCGGTGGATCCTGACAGGATGTATCGTGTGGTTTCAACGCAGTCGGCCTATGATACAATAGCTGCTATAGTGGGTGAGGTTTCGTATACCAATACATGGACTCCACTGTCATCAGTGATTACCAATGATATACAGGGGAATAAAAACATTGCTAAAGATGATTTTTCATACTTAGATAACCGTTTCAGGCTTACGGTTGATATTAACCTTTCAAATATATATGATAACTCCGTTATTACAACCGATGATACGGCTTCCACACCTCCTGGCATGCCATCACAAACATATAAAAAGTGGGGTATTGAGGATAGTGCTGATATTACGGTCTATAATCAGTACCACCGATTGACAGTCACTCCCTATATCTATTACATGCGGCAGGATGAGCTATACTTGCAAAATTTACTGCGCGGGACGCTTTTTTATACGTTTACATTTAACCCATATATAAATCCGTATCACAAATCTCAGGTTGATACGGTGGTGGTTGAAAAAGAAGACGGGTTGCGCCCGATATTGTTTCGTGAAACGGTTGGTGCCTCTTTTGTATATAGCTATTTCAGTGGCAGGTTAGGCTTTGGATTTGAAAAGCAGACGCAGGATCCTGAAAAAGATTTACTCTATGGTGCTGAATCCATTTTTCAGATACAGATACCATTCTGGGATTATTTTACATACACCTTTAACGTAGATAATTTTATCTCGGCTCCTGAAGGTGGCGATAGTTCTTATCAAATAAGGACTGATATAAAAAATGCCGTAAGCATTAAAATTAATACATGGCTTTCATTAACAATTAGACACAGGTGGTTTTACTATAATCCACTTGATACGCAAATACCATATACCTATACCCAGCTTTTAATAAGCCTTGATGTAAAAGCAAAGTTTAAAGTATTTTAACTTGTTTTATTCATTATAGTGTGGTATATTGTTAATGGTGATATTTAGCGATAGTAACTGAATAGATAACTGGCTGCATATATTATTTTCAAATAGTATGCACTCACCGTAATCCCACGTATTATTCTTCCTGACATCCCTAAAAAATCACTACGCAAACAAGAAATGTGCTTTGAGTATAATTTTTTGTTGATTTAATTATTTAAATTTCGTAAATTAGGCAAATGCCTAAAAAAAGAGGTATCAATGTCAAGCTTAATAGTATTATTGCTAAACAGAGCGCTGCGTGACCAGATTTCTGAGGTTTTTACACAGAAGGGATTTCAATTGTCTTTGGTGGAACGCGATGAATGCAGTAAAGAATCCATTAACAAAAGTACTCCTGATATTGTGTTGTTTGATGTGGGCATGCACAGTGAGGATGACTTTTTACTGTATTTAGACGTTGTACGCTGGAGTGAAGTGCCGGTATTGCCGGTAATATACCGTAAAGAAAATTCCCACTGTACCATGTTAAAGGCCCATGAATTGTTAAAGGATGTTGAAGCAATTTTACTTGGAACGGATTATTCTGACCAGAAAGATAATCTTGCGGCAGTACAGCAGTATCCGTACGCCCTGACACATTACCATGATATATTTGAAACAATACCGTATGCAATATTCATCCATGATATACATACTGGTGAAGTGCTTGATGTCAATGTGGCTGCTACGGAATTATTTGGGTATTCACGGGATGAATTGATGTATGAAAATCCTGCCGTTGCTTATCCACACAATAATGAATTTACACTATCAAATGCAATGAAGCATATTGATGTAGCTGCATCAAAGGGTGCTCATACCTTTGAGTGGTGTGCGTACAAAAAGAGTGGCCAGGTGATGTGGCTTAAAATACATCTGACGTTGGTTTCAATATCTGGAAGCAAACAGATAATGGCAGTGGTGCACGATATTACCCGTGAACGGCAGTTACAGAAAGCACTGGAAGCAAGTGAAAAGCGATTTAAGTCAGTATTTGAAGAATTTTCTGATGGGCTAATGATTATTGATAAAGAGGGCATTATTGACTGCAATACCGCAGTTGAAGTAATGTTTGGCTATTCTAAAGATGAATTGATTGGCCTTCATCCTGCACAGCTATCGCCACAAAAGCAGCCTGATGGGTCGGATTCACGAATGCTTTCCAATACAAAGATACAGGAAGCTTTGCAAAACAAGACAGCACCATTCAGATGGTTGCACAGGCGGAAAAACGGACAGGATTTCTGGACAGAAGTTACACTGGTATTGATTACGCTTGATGGGGTCAATGTTATACTATCTATCGTCAAGGATATCAGCGATATAGTACAATATGAATATGACCGTGAACAGTTACAGCAGCACATATATCAGTTACAGAAGATGGAAGCTATAGGAACATTGACCAATGGTATTGCGCATGATTTCAATAACATGCTTACCAGTATTATTGGCAACCTTAACCTTGCCAGTATTTATATGGAAAAAAAAGATTTTGATTATACAAAGGAACTGCATCATACTATTGAGTCAGCTATAATTTCAGCGTCGCAGGCAGCGGATTTAGTAAAAAAGCTTTTGACGGTATCACGTAAAACAAAGGGGAATGTTGAAAAAGTATTGATACAGGAAGTTATTAATGATGTCAAAACAATCTGTACCAGCAGTTTTCCAAAGATTGTGCATGTGTTTTATAACATTGATAAAGAGCCTGTATATGTCAATATTGACAGGGTACTATTGACACAGGCACTGATTAACTGCTGCATTAATGCTTCGCATGCAGTTACATTGATGCGAAGTGATGGTCGTGAAGGTGGCACTATTACCGTAGAGTGTACAAAGAGTACCTGCCCTGAACATATTTGCGCAGTACATCCTGAAGCCAACAGTGATGCGGTGTATGCGGTAATATCCATCAGTGATGATGGTGTTGGCATGGATGAAGAAACACGGCAGCGGATATTTGAGCCATTCTTTTCCACCAAGGACAAAACTATAGGAACAGGTCTTGGGCTTTCCATTGTATATTCAACCATTACCAATGCCGGTGGATTTATCCATGTTGATTCTGTACCCAACAAAGGAACTACAATAAGTTTATATCTGCCTGCAGTATAGTTTTTAACGCATACAATACTTTATAATAAATAATGACATTCGCCAGGAAATGATCGATTTATGATCTATTTCACATTGCGTCATCCTGAACTTGATCCAGGATATCAAATAAGCATATCAACACTGACTCGTGGCTGTCCCAAAAGTTGTTTCGATACAAATTTCGCAACGCTCATTGAGTAATTTTGCCAGATTTTGTGGCAAAATTGTATCGAAATGAGCGAGTATTGCGATATACTGTTTGCAAAATTTACTCAACGACCTCTTTTGGGACAGCCTCCTAAGATTAAATATCAATTTCAAAATGACTATATAAGAATAGATTCTGGATCAAGCCCCAAATGACGTTATATGTAGATTATAAGTCCAGCTCATGATTATGGTATAGTAATCAATTTATTATAGAATAAAAAGTATACCATTTGACAGCATGTGTGTAATAATGCTTGCAAACAAAGAAAATCTGTATGCAACAAAACATAACATACTGCTGAACACAAAATATGCTGCAAATTCCATCGGTGTGTTGGGCAGGTGAATGGTTGCAAATACAAATGAAGCAAAAAACCATGAAGCAGTATACCCGTAGTGTTTCCCACCGTGCAAAAAGATGATCCCCCTGAAAAAAAGTTCTTCAGAAAGCGGTACTGCTGTTATGGCAAATATCGATGCAATGATTGAAAGTTTAGTAACCGGTACTGTATTATGAGGAAAAATAAAGGAAAAGATAATAACAATTGCAGTTGCTGCTATGATAGCCATCAGTATATCAAGAATTATATGTGAAGGTTTTACCAGCTGAAAAAAAGGTTTCCTCATAAGCTTACCAGCATACATCATAATAAAAGGCACTAGCACTGCATGAAGCCCGCCATACTGGAGAATATAATACATAGAATCAACGACATGCCAACCGGATGAAACTAAAGCCGAAAGAATGATTATGATGCCAAAGATAATACATGAAGCAATAATGCTGATATCGCGTATGTGCTTTGTATGAATCTTGATGGCATTGATTATATCAATGGCTTCTTTCAGTATGCTAATTTCCTGTTGTATTGATAGTGATGTAATGTGTTGTAAGCCTTTGTTTAACGTTGCCTGTTGTTTTGAATCCAGCGCTGTTAAACACCTGCTTTTAACAGGTTGCGGTAGAAGCCAATAGATATATGCTGCTTTAATATAACCTTTCATGCTTACGCAATTATGGAGAAATTATTGTTATTTTCAAGCAAAAATACTCATTTGACTTTTATGCGTAAAGAAGGTAGATTGATTGTACAGTAACGTTGCTGTATATATCTAATTGATATAGTATAAAATGGAATTTCAAAAAATTTTATTATTGCTACAAAAGAATGCGTAATAAATCTTTGTAATTTTCACTGGCATCAAAAAATTAATTGAAAAAACAGTCCAGTTGTACTAAAATTGGTCAAGTATTGAAACTATTAAGGTAATCATGGCAGAACAGATACGCACTATAACAGATAAAGGGCAGTTCCCAAAGATATTTTCTCTTTTTTTTGCCAATAATGATGTTTTTTTAAGAACTGCCAGTGGTGATTTAAAAATAGTCTATATGGGTTTTGCTGATGGCACGGTTGCATTTAAAATCCCCTATGTTAAAAATATGCCTGATTCATGTGTTATTTTAACCCGTAAAGATAGTTATATCGTTAATGGTGTGTTTAAGTTAAAAGAAAAAGATGCTGATGATATGTATGTCTTTTATCCTGTACAGTTTCAGATAATTTCAAGTCCCCGAAAGGAAGAAAGAATTGAGTTAGGCACAGGAAAATCAGTATTGTTTATTACTAACCTTATTTCTGATTATATATTGCAGAATTCGCTGGCGCTATCGCTGAAGAAAGTAGATAATGTTAAGGAAATTTTGCGGTTTGATTTAGAAAAACGTTTCCCCTATGTAAAGATATATTTTTTGAATGAGGGAATGGCTGATCCCCGAATGAAATATTTTTATGCAAATCCAGTACCGTATTTTATTCCCAGTATGAATGCACAGCCTGATGCTAAAGGTCAAAAGATGTTCAATACCTATGTAAACGAAATCTATTCAAAAGATTACATGCTTCAAAACAGAAAGAATTTAATAGCCGAGATTGCAGTGCCGGTATTATATCATGGCAAGATACCCTATGGCTACATACAGGTCAATAGCGATAAACCATTGACTGATGGCATGTTTTCGGTGATAAAGCGGTTAGGGGTGGTTGCAGATGAACTGTTTAAAAAGAACAAGCTTTTTATCCCTGAAACAGACCGCCTTCTTATTGCTGATGCATCATTTAGCGGAATTGGCATTGTGTTCAGGGAACGAAAGTATATACGATATTTTAAAGAAGGAAGCTATGTTATTGGGGATATTCTGCTTCCCAATGGTGCCAGGGCCAATGTGTTGTGTGTGGTTCGCAATATAACATTAATGGAAAATAAGATAATTAAAGTTGGTTGCCAGATTAAAGACATAGATGCATTGAGCGAAGTCCATTACCACGAGTATTTAGAATCCGCTGGCGTAATAGATTAAGTAACCTGCCAAATAAAAATCTTCATGAACTAACAAAAAATTCCGATAGGAAACAGTAGTATCCTTATATCCAAGGAGGGAGTTCATGAATATTAAAGACCTGCAATCTATCATTTTACAGGAGATAGATATATATAGCACGTTAGTACAGCTGGAAGAACAAAAGAAAGAAGCCATTACAGCCTTCAATGGTGATTTGCTTTTTTCATTATCAAAAGACCAGGAAACATTAATCCTTAATCTGGAAAAGCTGGAAAAATCACGGCAACAGTTCATAAAAACCCATGTAACCGGCCATGCGTTTCAGCCACACGATATGACGCTCAAGGACTTTATTACGCTAACCCGAATGCATGATAACGAAAATCTTATAGTGCAGGCTCAAAAGCTTAAAGAAACAATTGAGAAATTTGCACGCCTTCATGAAGCCAATAAGAAGCTGATACATGACAATATAGAGTTTTTTAATGTAATCCTGACTTCATTGCGGAAAGCGGTAACAATTGAAACAGGGTATGGGCCAGAAGGATTGGCAAAACGCAGTGCCAGCGGGTCAGTATTGATGAATAAAACGGTGTGAGGTGGTATATGAATTCAACATTCATGGGAATAGAAATTGGTAAAAAAGGGTTACTTGCCCACCAGCAGGCATTGCATGTTACCGGTCACAATATTTCAAATGCTGCAAATGAAGAATATTCGCGCCAGCGTGTGGTTATAACAGCATCTGATCCATTGTATGTGCCGGCATTAAACAGGGCTAATCAGCCTGGCAATATTGGACAGGGCAGTGAAGTGGCAATGATTCAGCGCATCCGTGATGAGTTTATTGATGATCGCATCATGGTTGAAAAGCAGGCCTTTGGGTACTGGAAAGCACGCAATGATTTTATCTACCAGATTGAAATGGTGTACAATGAACCATCAGACCAGTCAATACGCAGTCGGTTAGATGCGTTGTGGGAAGGATTTCAGGAATTGTCAAAATATCCGGAAGAGCGTTCAACCCGTGAGGTGGTTAAGGAAAAGGCGATAGCTCTGGCAAATGAAGTGAAATATACGTATGGTAAACTGTATGAACTTCAGAAACAGGCAAACAGGCAGATTGGGCATACTGTGGAACAAATAAACGAATATGCGCAGACTATCCGCGATTTGAATGAACGAATACTGAAAGCCGAAGCGTTAGGCGATAATCCCAATGACCTCAAAGACAAGCGTGATGCATTGATAGAAAAACTGTCTCAGCTTGTCAATATTAATGTCAGCCGCACCGATAAGGATGAGCTTATTGTGTATATTGGTGGGGAAAACCTGGTACAGGGTGAGGTGTTCAGGCCACTTGCTGCCATTGAGGATCCGGACAACAATGGTATGTATAAGGTACTGTGGAAACAGACACTCACTGATGTTAATATTCAAAGCGGTGAGTTAGCAGGCCTTATTTCAATACGTGATGGGGTTTTGCGGCAGAATATAAATGACGTCAATGCATTCGCAATAAATCTAACTGACCTTATTAATGAAGTGCACCGTGATGGCTTTGGGAAAAACAATCAGACAAATAATAATTTCTTTAAACACATTGCAGTAAGCGACAATGTGGAGGGAAACTTTGACCTTAACAATGATGGTATCAATGATGTAACAGCACTCTTTAAAATTTCAGGCAACAATAAGGTTGATGCTTCCGCTGCCATTGGCATTACCGGTACACTTACCTTTGTGAAGAACAATGCGCTGGATCAGGAAATCAAGATAAATTATTATGCTACTGACACGCTGCTTGATGTCATCAAGCGTGTCAACGATGCAAAGATTGGCGTTGTGGGATACATCAATCATAACAGCCAGTTAGCTTTCAAAGCCACTATCGCCGAAGATACCGATAAGAAAAATTTTATTATACGGCACCTGGAAGATTCAGGGCAACTACTGGTGGGATATGCAGGTATTTTGAAAGAGTCAGGCCCCCAGGGTGCATTTGATTATCGCAGGGTGGATGATATACGCAAAATAATTGCATCGCGTGAACATATCACCATCACGCCCATGTTTAATCCCGCATCGTATATGGATATTGATGATGCAATCAAATACGATATTGATTCAATAGCTGCTGCAAAAGGAAAAGATTTGGGTGGTACTGGCGACTACAACACATCAAATGGTGTTGGTGATGGATCCAATGCACTCGCACTGGCAGCACTGAAGCACAAGCATGCTATGATAGACTCAAATGCAACGTTCAATGATTTCTATACATCGCTAATTTCACGCATTGGTTCGCAGGGTGAGGAAGCAAAAGACCGAATTGCCAGCCAGGAAACATTGCTTAAGAATCTGGCCAATCTTCGTGAGTCGGTATCGGGAATTAACCTGGATGAAGAGATGGCCAACATGGTACAGTTCCAGCACGGTTATAACGCTTCAGCGCGGGTGATTGCCATGATTGACCGAATGCTTGAAACTATCATCAAATTAGGTCAGGGGGTATAAGCCATGCAACGCGTAACCAACCAGATGATTAACAACACCATGATATACAACCTGAATAAGCATCAGCAGGAAATGGATAAAATGCAGGATATGCTGGCTACGGGGAAAAATGTGCAGTTCCCGCGTGATAATCCTGTGGCCGCCACCAATCAGATGCTGTATAAGACTGCACTGGTTGAAATAGAGCAGTATATTAAAAACATTGACGAGTCAAAATCAAAATTGAGTGAGGTTGATTCGGCACTGCAATCGGTCATTCGGATTTTTCAGCGTCTGCGTGTTCTGGCAGTTCAGGGTGCACATGGCATCTATACTTCATTTGAACGAAAGGAGGCCGCAGCAACCGAAATAAATCAGATGTTAGAAGAGCTTGTCAACATAGCAAATATCAAAGGGGCGACAGGTAAGCCCATCTTTGGCGGCTATCAGACAGGAACTGAAAATATACCTGATCCATTTGTCCCCATCTATCAGACGCTTACTGCAGGCAATCAGGGAAATGCCATGATAGGCGTGCAGTACCGTGGCAATATTGGCAAAATACTGCGCGAGGTTGCAAACAGTGAGTATCTGGATGTTAATGTTCCGGGAAACTGGGCATTCTGGGCAACCAATCAGGTGCTATCGGCTAATAAAGACGTGTCACAATACCGAGCGCTTGCCACACAGTCGTTTAAGATTGATGGAGTTTCAATTCAGGTTGCTGCAGGTGATACCATTGATATGGTTATCGACAAGATTAATAATGCCGGCCTCAGTGTAAAAGCATCAATAGGTGCGCGCAACAATTTAGTTCTTGAAACAACGGTTCCGCATGCTATATGGCTTGAGGATGAAGGCAGCGGAACATTTTTACGCGATGCTGGGATGATAAATCCTGATTTCCCCAATCCGCCAAATAATATTGATCCAACAGTGTCGGTAAGTGGCATGTCAATTTTTGATATGGTTATACAACTGCGTGACGACCTGGTACGTGGTGATCAGGAGCTTGTTGGTGGGCGGGACCTGGGACTTATTGATATGGCGCTGGATAATGTGTTACGCCACATTGCTGCAGTGGGTGCAAAGGAAAACCGTATTGAAGAACTGGCAAAACGTTCAGAATATGCAAAGAGTAATATACTTGACATACTGGCAAAATCTGAAGGGATTGATTTCCCAGAAACCATAATGAACTTCCGATGGCTTGAATCAGTACACAACTATGCGCTGGCAGTTGGTGCGCGGTCAATAAAGCCCACACTGATGGATTTCCTGCGATAATTACACTATGAAGAGGTGCTACCGTTGGTAACAATTGCAACAAAACCATTTGGGCAAATTGAAGTTGATGAACGGCAGATCATTGATTTCCCTGAAGGCATTTACGGGTTTGAGGACATTAAAAAATTTGTCATTCTGGATGCCAATGAAAAATCACCGTTTAAATGGCTGCAGGCCTATGATGAACCTGATTTAGCCTTTGTGATTATACGTCCCATAGATTTTATGATTCAGTATGAACTTGAAGTTATGCAGGAAGATTTAGAGGATATAGGTGCAAAAAGCCCTGACGAAGTAATAGTGTTTGCGATAGTTACCATACCAGAAGACCCTTCCAGGATGACAGCCAATCTGCAGGGGCCAGTCCTTATTAATCCTAAAACCCGTAAAGGCAAACAGGCCATATCACTGAGTGATAAATATACGGTGCGCCATTACATCCTGGAAGAGATAAAAAAAGCACAGGTGAAGGGGTGATTGCATGCTGGTACTGGCGCGAAAAGTTAACGAAAGCATCATGATTGGCGATGACATTGAGATAGTCATTATAGATATTAAGGGCGATCAGGTTAAATTAGGAATCAAGGCACCAAAATCTATTGCTATTCACCGTAAAGAGATTTATGAGGAAATACAAAAGGAAAATATTGCTGCCATGCAATCGCAGTTAAAGCCGGATACCCTGAAAGATATTACCGATATATTGCAGACACATAAAGAAAAAAATATTGACAATTCAAAAAAATAACTATCAATAATATACATCTCCCAACCAATATGATGGATATAGAGAGGACCCATAATGCCTGATATTATTGTGCAAACAAATGTTGCATATCTTGTGGCTATATTTTTTATTATTTTTATAATCCGTGAGATAGTTGCTTTTAAAAAGATATTGAAACTAAAATATATTTTTACACCTCTTATCACCTATATTGTCATTATTATTGCTTTATACTTATCGTATGTTCGTGGTTTTACAGTATATAATATCTTTATTATTGCCGGGCTTGTATTTGCATTAATCGCCGATACTTTTCTCATGATTGAAGAGGTCAGCTTTTTTATCCATGGACTTTTTTTCTTTTTATTAACCCACCTTTGCTATGTGTATGCGTTAAGTATTAATTATCATTTTGGAATCATTGATGTAATTATTATGCTGGTTATTCTGGCAATTTTCTTTCTGTATTATCTGGTAATTCATAAGGCAAAAGGTACAGTATATGTTCCGGTCATACTGTATATGCTTGTTTTATCACTGGTATTGATGCTGGCTGTTGGTACATGTATTAAAAATGAATATCCCAGGGGTGCCATTGTAACCATTGCTGCAATCCTTTTTGCTATATCTGATGGCGTTCTTGCATTTAACCAGTTTGTACACAGAATCCCTCATAGTACTGTTGTTACATGGTCATTGTATGCACCTGCACAGCTTCTTTTTGCAGTATCCTGCTATTATTGATGAAAAGATATTTAAACACCCAATTCTTATTTTGGTGATGGAAGATCATCTTGTATTTATGTTCTAGAAAATTTTTGTTATTTTTCTTGTAAAGAAGTACTTATATTTAGTATAATTTGTTGATAATACTTTGTACATAGTGTAAATCATATACTGGTGGTGTGTTATGAAAAAGATACTTATTTTTGTACTAATATCTTTACTTTCTTGTGGGCAATTAATAAAGCAGAGCTCACAAAAGGATTATGAACTTATATATAAAAATTTAACCAATGCAGAATCACTGGAAAATCCTGTACAAAAAGATAAGCTTATCAACAAAGCCTATACTCTTTTGATGCAACGACAGCGTGAACTGTTAAAAGAAAAAAAATCTGATCCAACAGTAGCTGCATTGCTTGCCTACTATTATTTTTTAAAAGGAAACTATCAGGATGCATCAGCACAGATTGAACTTGCACAGTCTTCTGTATCAGGGAACAATCCACTGGGGGGCATTATACAGGCACGTGTACTGCTTGCTACAAAAGGGAAAGCAGGTGCTCAAGACGCACTTGATATCGTGAAGTCACTGACTGTAACAGAAAGCCCAATGGCATATATTGTAACGGGCGATGCTTATTTTTTAAAGGGAGATTACGATAAGGCACGTGATAATTACACAAAAGCGTTATTGCTTAACAGGGAATTACAGGTTGTTGCTGCCAACCGGCTTGAAGTTATATCCCGCATAAAGACATTGTCCATCAATGTGGCAAAAGTATCCGACTTTATTCTTGAACCAACAATGACAAGAGAAAAACTTGCATACCTGATGTATGAAATATTTGAATTGCAAAAGTATATTGCTGCTGGAAAACCCTTCGATGCCAATTTTATTGATCTGGAAAAATCTCAGTATAAAAATGCAATTATATCGTTGCGTGGAAAAGGTTTCTTTTCGTATATTCAGGGTAGTGTATTTGAACCGTTCATGGTAGTATCCCGCGGTGAGATGGCAAAGATTGTTGAGGATTTTTTGGTATTAACACGAAATAATGAGGGATTGCGATCAAAATTCAAAAATGAATCACCTTCTTTTTTCAATGATATAAAAAATGATAATGAGTATTATAATGCCATGCGATTGGCTGTTGATATGGGTATTATGAGCGCCTCATTGAGCCAGGATGCATATCCTGATGAATCAGTAACAGGATTGCAGGCAATAATGATACTTCAAAAATTAGTAAAGTAAGACACCATTTGGGGATGAGGGGTATATATGATTATAAAAAGAAGATTAAAGATATTTTTTACAATAATAAGTGCTCTGGTTATAGCAGCAATAACCTATGCGCAATTTACCGATAATGCTCAAAGCGATGAAAAAAACCGCACTTCTAAGATAACATATAAAAATTATATATGGATAGAAGGTGAAAACGCGGTATCAACGAATTTTGCCCGTGAACCCATATATAACTTCTTTTGCAGTAATAAGTTTGCGTTACAACTTTCAAAAGATGTTGATCCCCCACAGGACGGTTATTTTGCTACCTATGTTTTTTATGTTACCCATACCAAGGAATATGATTTCTGGATGGGATGCACCCCTCCCGGATCAGCATATAAGGATAGGCCTGGCTATGCATCCCCCATTGAATGGCAAATTGACAACGGCCCGTTTCAGACAGCATCAGCTGAGAATGTGTATGTGAAAAGTTTTTATGGTATTGGTGGGTTCTACTGGGTAAAAATTGCCAGTGGTACACTCAATGCTGGGAAACACACCCTGACAATAAGAGTAAAACAAAAAAGAAGCAGTGGGTGGGATTATT
>ERZ795060.2451-NODE-2451-length-18790-cov-4.801815_pt1 | contig 18790 bp, 17 predicted proteins | sample MGYA00375144_ERZ795060 | MGnify/ENA primary metagenome ERZ795060 (study PRJEB30189, sample SAMN05720157) | activated sludge metagenome | isolation source: anaerobic digester from wastewater treatment plant | place: Japan | collected 2015-05-15 ...
TACTTCAACAATAACATAATTTCTGTCTTAATATCAAGTGTTAATTCTTCGCCTACAATATCTATAAGTTTACTCCCTCTGAAAAAATCTATGTTTTCATTAATTTTCTTTTCTAAGGCTTCTTTGATTTTGTTATAATCATTTCCTTCAACGTTAATATAAACACCATCTGCTATTCCTTTTATTGAAATCATCGAATTACTCATTAAATACCTCCATAATGGCAAAGTAAAATATCATTGTTGATTGTTTAAAATTGTGTTTTCTATTGGCAGAGAATTTTCAACACCTTCAGAATTTAATCCCATATACTCAGCAATTATTTCTCTTACCATAGGTGCTGCATACCCACCTGATCCTCCTTGGAAAATTACAGCAGCAACTGCTATCTGAGGATTGTCATATGGTGCAAATCCTACAAACCAAGCAAAATCATCAAATGTTTCATTTGTGTAAGGGTTTCTTCCACTCCTTTCGGCTGTTCCTGTTTTTACCCCTACTTTTACAGGAAAATTTTGAAATGTTGTTCTAGCTGATCCATCATCAGCAACTCTCAACATACCTTGCTTAACATGCTCAAGATTTTCATAATTATTTAATCCGATTTTTTGTGTTTCAACTTCCCTCTTATAAAGCACACTTGAGTTATTATAGTCCATTATACTGTCGATTAGTGTAACTTTATTTCTATTTCCGCCATTTGCAATAGTTGATATATAATTTGCCATTTGTATCGGTGTATAAGCATTTTGTCCTTGGCCAATTACAACATTTAAAGTATCTGTTATAGTCCAACCTGCTTGATTTAAATATGTGTATTTTATTTTATCAGCTAATCCTTCTCTTTCAGAATTAATTCTCTTTTCTGGATCAAAACCCATTTCTTCGAGCCTATTTACTACTTCTCCCCTTGAAAGTGGTATATCCAATTCAGTCCAACTTACTATCTCTTCTATTGCAGCATCTATCTGATCATCAGTGAGGCTTTTGCCATCAGCAATATAGTTTTTCAAACTATCTTTCAACATATTTCTTAGTAAGACTTTAGTAGTTATAATTTTCTTTTGTGGATCTGGGACTCCTCCAGACACTTCTGCAGGAACGTTAATTTCTATTCCAGTCTTATCATTAAGTCCCAATTTTTTTGACATCTCCACAAGATCCTCAATTTCAACTTTTACACCTATATCTTGTCCTGTTCTCTGGTTTTTACCCAATGCTAGAGTGTAAAAGTAATAGTTGCAAGAATCAGCAATTGCGTCATATAGATTTTCATAACCATGTGTTCCGCCTGTATTAGTATATATTAAACAGTGAAACTTTTTATCTCCAATTTCTACATATCCCATATCTCGAATTTTTAGCAATGGATCTAAGCCCTTTTCAAGAGCAGTCAAAGCAGTAACCATCTTATATGTTGAACCAGGTTGTACTGCGGTTTGTGTTGCTATATTGTAAAGTGGTCTTGCGGCAAGTGGATTATCTATATCTTCGGGGAATAAACTTGCCCAATCAGAACTAGAAATTCCAGTTGCGAATAAATTCACATCATAAGAAGGGTAACTTGCCATTGCTAGCACCTCTCCTGTATTTACGTCTAGGACTACTACAGCCCCAGAATTAGCATAAATATATGGCCTTCCTTTTCTCCTGTTGATTCCAAATTTGAAATTTCCCCATTTGCTTTCAAATGTACCACCTTTGCTTAGTTCGCTCAGAGTCTGTTCTAAGGCTTGTTCTGCAACCTTTTGAAGTTTCAAATCTATTGTCAAGTACACATTGTTGCCAGGAATAGGTTTTTCTTCTTCAATTATATTTGTCGTATTGCCTACCGCATCAACCTCAACTTTTTTTATCCCGTTTACTCCACTTAACTCTAGTTCATAGCTTTCTTCAATCCCGGTTTTTCCTATTAAAGCATTTGGTGAGTATCCGTTTTGGTTAATGTATTTTTCAACTTCATTGTCTTGACTTATCTTACCAATATATCCGAGTATATGTGCTGCTGTCTTACCTTCAGGATAGTACCTAATGGGTTCTATAGATATTGATATGCCTGGAACAGTAGATAAATTTTCTTCAATCTTGGCAACAGTTTTATCTTTTATCCCATAGGCAATATTTATGGGTTGATAAGCCATGTACCCTTGCGAAGTTAGTTGGTTTAAAAGTCCAAGGATAGATCTTGCTTCATACTTACTTAGATCTTTGTCTATCCCATTATTTTCTTTAATTGTTTCAAATGCTTCTTCAATCGTCATTCCTGATTTTAGTTTGTTCTTCTTTTCCCAAGTTTTGAGTTCACTTGTAAAAGTATATTCAATTCCTTTTGAAACTGTTATTTTAGGATTTATTCCATCGCTTATAAGCTTAGATTGAGCGTGATATCTTATCTTATCACTCTTTATAAAATCATCTATAATGCCGTTTTCTTTAGTAAACTCAATAAGTAATTCTAAAGGATCTATATCTTTAGCTTCATTTCCATTTGACAATTTATAGATAACTGCATTTTGTTCTTCATTAATTGCAATTTCAACTGGGCTTGTCAATCCTTTATCTTTTATCATTGATATCAATACTTCACCTGGAATTAGCTTTTCATTGTTACCTAAATCAATTATATTAGTTAAAAATGAATTTAATGAATTTTCGACAAATAAATTAATAAAATCTTCCTCAGCTGTTGTGCTGAAAGTTATGTAGTCGTACTTCTTCATTAAACTAGCTTTGTTCTGAATATAATCATCTAAATAAGTAGAAGAAAATTCATCTAAACTTAAATTACCTTGTAAACCTTCTTTTTCTAATAATTCATATGCCATAAGTCTTGATATTGGATGCTCTAATATCTTTCTGATATCACTTTTGTTATTGCCTATAAGCTGAGACAAATATAGAGCATAAGATTGCCTTGTTTCACCATCTGAGATATCCCTAACGTTATTTGTCTTGGATAGTAATTCTTTTACATTGTTCAAAATATCATATCTGTAGTGATTTTCATAGGGAAGTTCAAATTGAGCATTTAGAAGGTCATCTATCAAATTATTCTCAATTAAAATATTAATCACAACCTCTATCGGCTCAAGGTCACTAGTAACATAATCATTGATATCTCGAAATTTAATGCTATTTAGTTCTATTTGATAATCATTCGAATAGTAAACTCCATCATCTTCTAAAAAGCGAACTAACTTTAATAAATAATCATTTCTTTCCCTTTTATCTAAATTATTTAGTTCATCTTTCAACAGCTGTACAGTAAAGCTAGGTGTATTGCCCGCCAAAAGCCTTCCATATCTATCTCTGATTTCTCCTCTTGGAGCCGATGTATAGATTTCTTTTATTCTCTTGTTATCTGCTAAATCTCTATAATAATCACCATAAGCAATAGTTAAACTAGCTAGCTTGAATAATAAGACTACCACAAGAGCAATCAGTGAATATTTTATAAAATCAAATCTATTTAATTCTCTCTTTTTATTGCTCAAAATTACCACCTATTCTAATTGAACTTAATTTTAGGGCGAGTAAAGATTTTTGAAAAAATCTTATAGTAAATAATAGAAAATATTGCATTGTAAACTATTTCAAAGGAAAATATATTCTGAAGTGTAAGCTTTAAACTAATATCAGCTGTTAAAAAGTAAACTACTAATGCATATATAGCATTAAAAAAAATAGTTGACAATACAGTAAAGATTACTGGGGTTAGCAAATTATCTCTAGCAAAGGAGTCTTTTGCGAACCCTATAAAATAGCCAACAAAAAACAGTATCAATGAATTTATCCCAATAACTGACGAATATAAGATATCTGTCAATAGTCCAACAAACACACCATATATAGACCCAACAAACCTTCCTTTAAAAAGGCTTATTACAATAATTAATACTAATGCCGTATTCGGAACTACTCCAAATATTTCGATACTAGGAAATACAGTGCTTTGTAGAATTAAATTAATAATCGCTGCCGCTAATAAAATTAATATATTCATTTCAACCTCTTATTTTATAACATATACATTATATAACTTTTTAAAATCTACAGCGGGTTTTATGACAATTTTTTTAGTGAGCTCTTCTTGGTTATCAACTATATCCGTGACTTCACCAATAAAAATATCTTTTTGATATACCTCCCCAAGTCCAGAAGTATATACCAAATCCCCTATTATGACATCCGCTTCATAATCAAACAAAAGTCCCTCAATTGTATTATCGCTGCTTCCAGATATAATACCACCATCTTGTGTTCTAAGTATTTTAAATGCAACTGAATTTTTTTCATTAGTTATGGACACTACTTTTGACCAGCTGTCTCCAATGTCAACAATTCTGCCTACTAAGCCTTCTTGGTATACATTGCTGTCAATTTCAACTGCTTCAATAACAGTGTCTCCAATTTCTAGCCCGTCATTTTCCCCTTTGTCGATTGTAAATACATCAAACCAATTTTCTGGCTCTCTTCCTATGACCTCAGCTTTTACTAAATTATATTTAGTGTTTTCTAATAATTTTTCTTCTTTCAACAAATGATCAGATTTTCCAATTATATTTCTTAAATCTCTATTTTCGCTTTCGAGTTTTTCGATCTCTTTTTTTAATAATTCATTTTCTTCCTTAGCATTGATAGTATCCTTGACAGAAGTAAATATTCCACTTACGCCATGCTTTATATTATTAGTGATTTTATTAAGTGGAGTTAATACTCCACCTAACAAGTTTTCAAATTTTGACATAGATTCACTTCTTTTACTTGTCAAACCGATTGTAACTATGAGTATAGCAGCAATCGCAATGACAAATATCTTCTCTTTGTATTTTCTAAAAAAATACATAGTCATCACTACCCAATTCTATTGTATTTTGAAGTCGTTCTTTTTAATAGTTCAATGCTCTCTAAAGCTTTTCCAGTTCCCAAAGCTACACAATCAAGTGGTGATTCTGCAACTCTTGTCAAAATACCTGTTTCTCTATTTGTCAGTACATCGAGTCCATGAAGCAGTGCGCCTCCACCTGTCAACATTATGCCATATTCCATAACATCTGCAGCTAACTCAGGTGGTGTTTTCTCCAAGGTAGCTTTGATTGCATCAATTATACTTGTGACTGGTTCTTTTAGAGCTTCATAGATCTCTTCAGAAGATATAGTTACAGTTCTTGGAAGCCCACTGACAAGATCTCTACCTCTTATATCCATTGTTCCTAAAGTTTTATCTTTTATAGCAGAACCAATTGTAATTTTTACTTCCTCAGCTGTTCTTTCGCCTATCATTAGGTTGTATTCTTTCTTTACATAATTAGTAATGTAATTATCAAGCTCATCTCCGCCTACTCGAATGGATATGCTAGCAACAATACCACCTAATGATATAACTGCTACTTCTGTCGTGCCTCCCCCAATATCAACAACCATGCTTCCTGTTGGTTCATGAACTGGTAATCCAGCACCTATAGCAGCAGCCATAGGTTCTTCTATCAAATACGCTTCTTTAGCACCTGCCTGTATTGTAGCCTCTTCTACTGCTCTTTTTTCGACTTCTGTAACCCCACTTGGTATACATACAACTACCCTTGGTTGAAATATCGATTTTTTTTGTGTTGCTCTTTGTATAAAATATTTTAACATTTCTTGAGTAACATCAAAATCGGCTATTACACCATCTTTCAATGGTCTTATCGCTACGATATTTCCAGGTGTTCTACCAATCATTTTTTTTGCTTCTTCTCCCACTGCCAATACTTTTCTGCTCATTTTTTCAATTGCAACCACTGAAGGTTCTCTTAATATGATGCCTTTTCCTTTCATAAATACTAAAGTATTTGCTGTCCCCAAATCTATTCCCATATCACGAGATCCATTTCCAAAAAACGCCATAATATTCCTCCATTAAATATAATTTTTTTCTTTCATGCTTAAGTAATTTTCATTTCCAACTATAATATGATCAATGACTTTTATTCCAATTATATCACCAGATTTAATTAATCTATGTGTAATTGTAATATCTTCATCGCTCGGCGTAACATCGCCACTTGGATGATTATGTGCAAGTATGATTGAGTTTGAGCTTTTCTTTATAGCTTCCTTAAATACTTCTCTAGGATGTACTATTGAAGAATTAAGGCTTCCTATAGATATATTTTCAATCGAAATAACTTGATTTTTAGTGTCTAATAGAACAATATTAAAATGTTCTTTTGTTAAAAACTTCATCTCTTCAATAAGAATTTGTGCTATTTGATAGGGTTCTAAAATTCTTATGTTTTCGTAAGGATTTACTTTCTTTATTCTCTTAGCTAGTTCTAATGCAGCAATTATCTGTGCAGCTTTACATTCGCCTATGCCATTTATCTGTTTTAAATCATCTATACTAGCTTCAGCTAGATGTACAATCCCTCTTTTATCCAATCCAATAACTCTGTTAGCTAAATCAATTGCTGTCGAATTTCCTTGCCCGGTTCTTATTATGACAGCTATAAGTTCAGCATTAGACAATGATTCCGGACCATATGCGATCAATTTTTCTCTAGGTCTTTCATTTATAGGCATTTCTTTAATAGTGTATTTTTTATCATCTAATAAGTATTTTCCCATATTATCTCCCTTATAAAAGTGAAATATCAAAGTAGTTTTTGAATAAGTCATTGATTTTAGAAATAGGAAGTCCGACTACATTAAAATAGCATCCATTAATTTTTTTAACTAACAAAGAACCTTTGCCTTGTATAGCATATGATCCTGCTTTATCTAGATACTCATATGTCTCTAAATAAGCTTCTATATCATCTGCATCTAAATCTTTAAAATACACCTCTGTTAGTTCATAATCAACAACTTTTATATCTCTATTATTGTCTATTAAAGCAAATCCTGTTATCACATCATGTTTTTTCCCACTGAGCAATTGTAAAGTCTTTCTTGCATCAAGTTTATTCTTTGGTTTCCCAATTATCTCGTTTTCTTTGACAACAATTGTATCTGCAGCTATTACGATCGAATTATTGACTTTGTTTGATACATCTATCGCTTTTTGAAAAGCTAAACTCATTGCGATTTGTTCTGGCTCTTCATCTATTCTTATGTTCTCCTTAATAGAACTCTCTACCACTTCTATGTCAATTCCAATTTGTTTGAAAATCTCTTTTCTTCTCGGTGAAGCTGAAGCTAAAATAAAATTATTCATTTTTTATTCCTACTTTCGAATATTGAGTTGAAGTTAATTTTTAGGTTTTTAACAATATAGTGAGTAGCCAAACCAACAAAAAAACCTGTGAATAAACTCATAAGCAATAAAAATGGCAAATAAGTATAAATCATTATATTATTTAATATTATCGCTGCAATAGTAACTTGTCCTATATTATGAAATACTGCTCCAATTACACTAGTGCCTATCATACTAAAAAATTTAGACAAATATCTATAAGATATATACATTGCTATGCAGCTTAATACTGCTCCAGTAATACTATATATAAAAGATGTAACGCTGCCTGTAATGAGCATCAGTAAAATGCTTTTTAACATAGCTACAATAATACCTTCTTTAAATCCAAAAACTACTAAAGTAACTAGTATCACTATATTTGACAATCCTAATTTCGCACCTGGTACTGGTATTGGTATAGGTATCGAGGATTCAAGAACGCTTAAGGCAAGACCTACTGAAACTAGCAGGGAAATAAAAATTAATTTATTGGTTTTTCTCATCTAAAACCCTCTTTGTCATAAAATAATCAGTAAATTAACACTAAAAAACAATCATAAACACTTTATAGTTTATCATTAATAATTTTTATTTACAAGTTTTAGATTAACTAAAAAAATAGAGCTTTCAACAAGCTCTATTAACTGGCAATTATATTATTTTCTTTTAAATCTAGTTTTGTTGCATCTACTATAGCTTTAGTAGGACATTTTTCAACACAAGTCATGCAATTAGTGCACTTGTTGTAATCAATTTTTGCTAGGTTGTTTTCAAAAGTGAATGCATCTTCTGGGCAATTCTTAACGCATATTTTGCATCCAACGCACCCTATTGAGCAATAGCTTCTTACGAGTTTGCCAGGATCTTCACTCTTACATTTAACTATAGCCTTATTGTCGTATGGAACTAACTCAATAATATGTTTAGGGCAAACTTCAATACATTTCTTACATGCTGTACATTTTTCCCTGTCTATAATAGCAATTCCATTTACAATAGTTATGGCATCAAAAGCACATACATCAAAACAACTTCCACATCCTAAGCATCCAAAGGAACATTCTTTTTTCCCGTCTGCTAAAGTAGTCTGAACTCTACAATCCTCTAGGCCTTGATAAATGTACTTTTCTTTTGCTTTATCGCAATCTCCTTGGCATAAAACAACTGCTACTTTTTTTTCAAACTCTCCTGCACTTACACCAAGTATTTCTGAAACAGCATTTGCTACCTTTTGACCTCCTACTACACATGAATTTGGCTCAGCTTTTCCTTCTGACAAAGCTTTAGCTAAGCCTTCACACCCAGGATAACCACATGCTCCACAGTTTGCTCCTGGAAGCACTCTTAATAATTTTTCTACATTTTGATCTAATTCAACAGCAAATATTTTTGATGCAATTGAAAGTAAAGCTCCAAATAAAAGCCCCATTCCACCTAAGATAAGTACAGGTTTTATAATATTCATTATTTCCATCTAATCGCCTCCTACATTAGTCCAGAGAAACCAGCAAAAGCTATAGACATCAATCCAGCTGCTATCAAAGTTAGAGGAAATCCTTCAAGCGATTCATGAATCTCTGCTATTTCTAACTTTTCTCTAACAGAAGCCATTAAGACTAGAGCCAATGAAAATCCTAGTGCAGCGCTAAATGCACTTGCAGCAGTTTCTAATATGTTGTATTTTTCTTGGATATTTAATATTGCTACTCCTAGTACAATACAATTTGTTGTTATCAATGGTAAATAAACCCCCATAGCATTATAAAGTGCAGGAGACGTCTTTTTTAAGACTAATTCAACAAATTGAACTAAGGATGCAATTACTAATATAAATACAATAGTTTGTAAATACTCAATATGTGCGGTTTCCAATATTAGCTTTTGTATTATAAATGTTATAACTGAAGCTAAAGTTGTTACAAAAGTAACCGCTACTCCCATTCCAGTAGCTGTCTCCATTTTATTTGATACTCCCAAAAATGGACATGTACCTAAAAATCTAGAGAAAACATAATTGTTTATAAAAACATTAGCGATTATTATATTTATTATGTTCATTTATATCCCCCCTTATTATTCGGAAAATCTTTTTACTACTACAGTTCTAAATATAGCAATCAATATCCCTAATAAAATAAATGCTCCAGGAGGCGCTACAAATAAAGCTGCAGGTTGAAAGCCTTCACCAAATAACTGGATACCCCAGAGGCTACCTGATCCTATTATTTCTCTAATCGTACCTAAAATTGTGATAGCAATTCCATAGCCTAAGCCCATTGCGACTCCATCAAGAGCTGATTTAAAAACGCTATTCTTAGAAGCAAAAGCTTCAGCCCTTGCTAAAATAATACAATTGACAACAATAAGCGGAATAAATATTCCCAAAGCTTGATACATTGGTTGCATAAAAGCTTTCATTAACATTTCAACTAAAGTTACAAAAGTTGCAATAACAACTATAAAAATTGGAATTCTAATTTTTTCAGGTGTAACTTTTCTTAACATAGATATGACTATATTTGATAAAACTAAAACTCCTATTACAGCTATTGCCATAGTAACGCTATTTTTCAGGGAACTCGATACTGCTAATACAGAACACATGCCTATTAATTGCACAAAAATTGGATTCTGTTTTATAATGCCATTTTTAAATATATCTGAAATTTTCATTTAATCACCCCGCTATTTAGAAAGATAATTTACATATGCGTCTACCGCCCCGTTTACTGCTGCTTGTACAGCGGTTGTAGAAACAGTTGCTCCACTTAACGCAAGAAATTCATTGTCTGCAGATGGATTTTCAACAGGTACTAATTTCTCAGTAGCAGATTTTCCTATAAAAGATTCCGCAAATGCAGGATCATCGACAATCCTAGAACCAACGGCAGGTGTCTCACTCATCTGTAATACATTGAAACCAACTATTCTACCTTCAGTATTTATGCCAATTAAAGATATTATATCTCCACCATATCCAACCGACTTAACTTTTAAACCATATCCTATTATTTCCTCACCTTTTAAAGCTTTTGTTACTTCTTGAACAAAATTGTTACTTGCTTTAATTTCATTCAATTTTTCCTCTTCTAATGGCTGAAAATCATCAGCTTCAGGAAATATCTCGGCAATTGCACCAAAACTTCCTTGTTTCTCTATTTCAGCAATTATCGGTGCTGTTACCTCATTTGCAAAAGCTAAAACTCCAGCAGAAACTGCTGCGACTAAAAATAATATTAACCCAAGTTTTAAGGTTTCGTTCATCTATTTTACCTCCCCAAATGCTTTTGGTTTAGTTAATCTTTCAATTAAAGGAGAAGCTACATTCATAATGAGAATTGCATATGTTACTCCTTCAGGAAGATTGCCTTTAACTCTAAACAATGCCGTTAACAAACCACATCCTACTGCAAAGATTATTTTACCCAATGAAGTTACTGGAGAAGATGAATAATCAGTTGCCATAAAAATTGCACCTAGTAATAAGCCTCCTCCTAGAACATGATAAATTAAATCACCTTTATCTACACCTAAAATCAATAGCATTATAGCAGTAGTACATATATATATTGTTGGAACTTTCCAATCTATTACTTTTCTAATAACTAAGTATAATCCACCAAGTAAAAGCAAGGCTGCAGATGTCTCTCCTATTACTCCACCAATGTTTCCAATAAACATCTGTTGAATTGACGGTAAGCTTCCGCCTCCATTTTTTAGTATTTGAAGTGGAGTTGCAGTGCTAACAGCATCTGGGAAAGTATATGTAGACATAATATTGGGCCATGATGCCATGAGTGCTGCCCTTGCTCCTAAAGCAGGATTCATAAAATTCGAGCCTATACCCCCAAAAAATTCTTTGACAATAATTATGCCGAAAAATGAACCAAATACAGCAACCCACCATGGTGCTCCTGCTGGTAAATTTAATGCTAATAGAATTCCTGTGACCACTGCACTTAGATCTTTGATTCGAATTGGTTTTTTAAATAACTTTTGAATAAATGCTTCTGCACATATAGCAGAAATAACAGAAATAAGAATCAATTTCATCGCATTTAACCCGAAAAAATACACACTTGCTATCATAGCAGGTATTAAAGCAATTATAACATCAGTCATAATTCCTCTAACAGACTCATTTGATCTCATATGTGGAGATTGTGACACAATGAGTTTATCATCTAAAGAATAAATACTATCTTTAGTTTTTTCTAATGTTCTCTCAACCATTCTTCCACCCTCCGTATTTATGATTTCTTCCTTTTTGCAGTTATCTCACGTTTAGCTTTCTTAATGGATTCTGCCAAAGGTCGCTTAGCTGGACAAATATATGAACACGCTCCACATTCCACGCAAGCTAGAGCATTTAGTTCATCACATTTACCATAATTATCTTTTAAAGAATAACTAGACAAGTATAAAGGTTCTAATCTCGAAGGACATACATCAATGCATTTTCCACATTTTATGCAAGGATAAACTTCTTCATTCTTTATCTCCTTCATAGATTTGACTAATAATCCATTGGAACCTTTTACGATAGGAGTTTTTAGAGTGAATTGAGCAATTCCCATCATTGGTCCTCCGACTATTACTTTGCCAGGTTTATCTTTAAATCCTCCACAAGCTTCAATTAAATTCTCTATTGGTGTTCCTATTTTAACTAATAAATTCTTAGGGTTGTTCACTGCCCCAGTTACTGTAACTACGCGCTCATACAGCGGTTTACCCTTTAGCACAGCATCATTTATAGCTTTTATAGTAGCTACATTGGATACAACACACCCAACATCCATAGGCAGCCCACCAAGTGGCACTTTTCTACCTGTTATTGCATTTATTATTCTTTTCTCATCGCCTTGGGGGTATTTAGTTTTCAATGAAGCAACAACAATTTTAGTCTCCGATCCGAGTTCTTTTTTCATAGCTTCAATTGCATCTTGTTTGTTGTCCTCTATTCCAATATAAGCTTTTTCTACATTCAATGCTTTCATAGCCACTTTTATCCCAGAAATGATATCACGAGTGTATTCTAACATCAACCTGTGATCAGCTGTTATATATGGCTCACATTCTGCACCATTGACAATTAACACATCAATTTTCTTATCTTCAGGTGGTGAATATTTTACATGAGTTGGAAAACAAGCTCCCCCCATTCCTACAACTCCCATTTCTTTAAAAAGAGTAATTATTGTTTCACGATTCAAAGATTCAAGTTTTTTTTCTTCTATTCCATCAACCATTTCATCCTTGCCATCGTTTTCAATTACCACACACTTACTTTTAATGCCATTTGGAGCATAAATTGTAGATAATTCTTTAACGATTCCAGATACACTTGAATGAATTGAAGAAGAAACAAAAGCATTTGAACTTCCTATCTTTTGCCCTACTTTCACTACATCACCAACATCTACTATTGGCTCGCAAGGAGCGCCTGTATGTTGATGTAGTGGTATGTAAACTATCTCGGGACTTTTTAATACTTCAATAGGATTGTTGCATGTCAATTCCTTATATTCAGGAACAGAAACGCCACCCTTAAATGTTAATTTACCTAATCCCATCACTCTACACCTCTTTGCAAGTATTTATTAAGTTTTTACTTAAACCATCAAAATATATTATAACATTAAAAGCTATCAATGTATACTAAAATGGGGATTTATTGCACAAAAAAAGAAATGGTGCGAGTGATGGGACTTGAACCCATACGCTATAGCTAGCACATGCCCCTCAAACATGCCTGTCTGCCAATTCCAGCACACTCGCAATTAGATATGATAATATTAAAAAATACACTATAATTATTATATAATCAAATTTATCTAATTTCAACTAAAATATATCATATCTAATTAATATTCATTTACTTATCCAAAGCTAAGTAACAGTTTTGTAGTCCATTATATATATTGAAATAATTTGGATTTAATTCCCCTTTGATAGAAGAATCTACAATTAAACTATCATTAGTATACAATAAACATATATATGGCAATTCATCTATAAATAATTTTGAGAATTCCTCATAAGAGTTTTTCTTGCCTTCTTCAGTGATTGAATTGGCAATACTCTCGAGTGCATCGTCCATGATTGGATTTTTATATCTTGAGTAATTATCATTTCCTATTAAATCAGATTTGAGTAGAGGCTCATAGCGTTGAAAAGTTCCAATTTGATATTTAAATATCGCTAAATCAAAATTTCCATTCACTAAGTCGTTCAAATAATTTGTGGAACCATCATTTTTCATTCCAGTTACTGCTGAAATCTCTATATTTATGCCCACTTCTAACAAATATGATTTTATTGCATCTGCTAAAGCTACGGATGTCTTGTCGTCTCCGTCAACTAGAAGCTTAAAGGATAAGACCTCGCCTTTTTCGTTTCTTCGAATGTTATCAGAATTCAAAATATTATATCCGGTCATATCTAATAGCATATTTGCCTTTTCTACATTATATCCATAATAATAAGCTGATTCTGGCATTAAGTAATAATTTGGATGTATTATCGTATCGACAGCTGTTGCATGAGATAAATATATTTTTTTAATTATGTCTTGCCTATTTAATGCATACATCATACTTTTTTTTATCTCACTGCCATATAAACTATTAAAGAATTCTTTTTCATGATTTACTGCTATACCTATGTATTCTCCAGATACAAATTCTTTTATTGCAACTCTATTATTACTTGAATACTTTTCCCAATCATATTCTAGACTCTTTGCAATATTTACTTTACCCGCTTCAAACGCAGTTAATATCAGTTGCTCATTTTCAAATACCTTGCCAGTTATATATGTTATCTTTGGTGTTTCACCCCAATAATCATCATTTGCTTTAAGGTGAATTTCTTTATTGTTTACATATTCTATAAACTTATATGGCCCTGTTCCAATTGGTGTGAAATTATCTTTTACAATCGCTAATTTCCCAGTGGAACTTGGAATTATTGGAAATGTCAATATATCCAAAAATGATGTTGTTGGTTTATTGAGGTAAATTCTCAATGAGTATTTACTCACGGTGTTAGCACTAATGCTCCGATAGTTGCTATCCCCATAAGCATTCTTGAGCAAATCATTATAAATACTGTCAGTTCCTGCATTTTTAAGCATATTCACAGTAAAAACGACATCTTCAGCCGTAAGCTCTGTGCCATCATGAAATAGAACATTCTCTTTTAGTTTAATGTCTATACTCAGTCCATCGTCACTAACAGTATAACTTTCCGCAAGCTTTGGCACCAGCTTTAGATTTTCATCATAATCAAATAATCCCTCATAAATCAATTTGCTAAAGTAGAAATAATAGAGATTATCTGTATATATAGGATTTAATGATTTAAAACTAGTTAATGGTAACACTATTTCTCCATTTTCAACTATTATCTGCTGTAAACTAGACGTATTAGATTCATCTGATTTATTTTCATCTACTTTTTCGCACCCCGTGGAGAAGGATAATAAAAATACTGCTAAAATAATAAATTTAAAATATTTATTCAATTAATCATTCCCCTTTCTTAAATCTAAAATAAAAGAATGAATTTTATCTGTTATAGATTCAAATATTGATTTATCTTCAATAAATATTTCATCATCATATAAAAAATTGTACATTTTTAAGTTATTCAACACTTTGTTGACGAAATTCTCTGTTTCTTTGAAAGGGATTTTATAAAGAGTTGAAGAATCATAACTATATTCCCCATCATTTAACCAATTTGTAACATTTCCACTTCCAGCATTATATGCAGCTAAAGCAACTTCTAAGTTTCCAAACTGATTGATTAGTTTGCTAATATACCAAGTACCAATCTCAATATTTAATTCAATATCAAATAAATCATCTACTTCAAAATTTTCAATATTCAATTCATCTACAGCCCATTTAGCTGTTCCTTCACTAATTTGCATTAAACCTCTAGCATTTTTTGAAGAAATTGCATCTTTATTAAAATTGCTTTCAGTCTTGATTATTGAAAGTACTAAAAAAGGATCTAGTCCATATTTTTTTGAATACTCATAAACTATTTCTTTATATTTAATTGGGTAAACTATTGATATAATGCAATTAATCAAAAATGCCAAAATAATTAACACTATTAATATTTTAATAATTCTTCTCATACTAATCACAACTTAACTTCCTCAAAAAATGTTCGACAGTTTCCTCTAATTGATGTAAATCACCATTGTTATATATAATTACATCACTATTTTCTTTTTTAAAATTCAAATCCAGTTGAGATTTAATCTTATTTAAAGCATAAATATAATTTATTTTATCCCTTTTCATAAGCCTATCTATCTGAGTTTGTTCATCGCAATATACAAGCCAAACCTCATCAAAGGAAAGGCCTTGTTCATTAAATCTATCTTTGGATTCAAATAGCAGAGGTACGTCGATGAATATAACTTTTTCCTGTAAAATATGCTCATCAACCGCTTTAATTATTTCGTTAATAATTATCGGATGCAGAATTTCATTTAATTCTTTTCTCATTTCTTCATTAGTAAATATGATCTCAGCTAATTTTTCTCTATTTAACTCACCATTATATAGCAATATATCGGATCCAAATTTTTCTTTGATTTTTTCCAATCCTAATGACCCTTTTTTTACTACATCTTTAGCAATTTCATCTGCATCTATAACAAAATAACCTTTAGATTTTATAATTTCTACTACAGTGGATTTCCCAGTGGCTATCCCCCCGGTTATTCCAATTATTTTAGCTCTATTTTGTATCATACCAACTTGCTCCTTCTGCAATTTCAACTTTTAATGGAACTTTTAGTTTTACCACATTTTCCATTTTTTCTTTCATCATACTCTTTACATATTTCTGTTCTTTGACATATGTTTCAATAATCAATTCATCGTGTATTGTTAAAACTAAATGCGATTTCAAATTTTTATGTTTTAGATCCCTGTAAATTTCAACCATCGCCATTTTGATGATATCCGCTGCACTTCCTTGAATAGGCATATTCATAGCGACTCGTTCTCCAAAAGATCTTATGTTATAATTATTTGAATTTATTTCAGGGATATACCTTCTTCTATTTAATATTGTTTCTACGTACCCTTGTTCTTTTGCTTTACTTACAGAGTTTTCCATGTACTGCTTTACCCCACTGTAGTTTTCAAAATACTCATCTATATATTTACGAGCTTCTTTTCTGCTTATTCCTAAATCCTTAGATAAACTGTAATCAGATATTCCATATATTATACTGAAATTTATTGTCTTTGCTTTTGCTCTTAAATCAGGAGTTACGTCAGTTAACTCGACCCCAAATATTTCACTTGCAGTTTTCATATGAATATCCTCATCATTTATAAATGCTTCTATCATTTTCCTATCATTAGACAGATGTGCCAAAATTCTCAGTTCTATTTGTGAATAATCAGCATCTAAAAATAAATAATCTGGTTGTTGAGCAACAAATGCTCTTCTTATCTTCTTACCATCTTCTGAACGTATGGGTATGTTTTGTAAATTGGGTTCAGTACTTGAGATCCTGCCGGTGCTTGTAACGGTTTGATTAAACTTAGAATGAATTCTTCCAGAGTTTTTGTTTATCATAGGTTTTAAGCCCTCAATATAAGTTGATTTAAGCTTAATTATTTGTCGATATCTTATCAATTTTTCAGCTATTGGATGGACATCTTTAAGTTCCTCAAGAACTTCAATATCAGTAGAGTACCCTGTTTTGATTTTTTTTACTGTTGGTAATTTCAATTTCTCAAATAGAATATATCCCAATTGTTTTGGTGAATTTATATTGAATTCTTCACCTGCTAATTGATATATGTCATTAATCAAATTATTAATCTCGTTGTCAAAACTCTTTCCAATATCGTCAAGTTCTTTTTCATTTACTAAAATTCCGAAATATTCCATGCTGGCAAGGACTTCTACTAAAGGCATTTCAACATTTAAAAATAGCTCTTCCATTTGTCTTTCTTCAATTATCTCTAACATTTTAGGTTTTGATAGCTCTATAGTATTTAACACAAAAGCTATATAGTTAATTATTTCCTTTTTTTCTATATCTTTAAAATTCTTTTTAGATTTCCCTTTGCCCAATAAATTTTCAAGATTATTTCCATTGATTTCAAGATATTCTTCAGCAATTTTATCTATGGCATAATCACTTTGGTCTGGATTTATAAGATACTGAGCTATTGCTGTATCGAATTCTAAGCCTAAAACATCCCAACCCATTTTGAACAAGCTAACAATGTCAGATTTACAATCCCAACTGTTTTTTATGATATCTTCGTTTTTAAATACATTTTCTAATACTTTCAAATTTTCTAATCCAATAGTTGTAAAATCGAGGTAAGATGCATTTTCTCCTTTTACTTTAATACCTAGGCCTATTGCATTCTCATAAATGTAATCATCTACAACAAATTTAAACGTAATTTCTTTGACTTCCTTTATTTTATTAATTAAATATTCTAAGTCTTCATCTGTTTCTATTTCCTTTATTTGAAATACCTTCATAGGCTTTGTTTCTTCAAATCCACTATCTATCTTATTCAATAAACTCTTGAATTCAAGGTCTTCAAATAAATTCTTAAGTTCCTTAGTATTTTGATTTCCGAATGTTAAGTCTTCTATGTCGAAGTCAAGTGGTACTTGTGTTATTATCTCGGAAAGTCTTTTGCTAAGAATAGCAATGTTTTTGCCTTCTATTAATTTTTCTCTGAGTTTCCCTTTAATCTCAGTGACATTGTCAAATATATTTTCAATACTACCATATTGCTGTATCAATTTTAAAGCAGTTTTCTCCCCTATTCCATCAATGCCCGGTATATTATCCGACTTATCTCCCATCAGAGCTTTGACTTCTATAAATTGTTTAGGTTCAATTCCGTATTCTTCATTAATTCTCTTCCTGTCATATTCTTCAATCTCAGTAATCCCTTTTTTTGTCATAATTATCTTTACTTTATCCGTAGCAAGTTGAAGATAATCTTTGTCACTTGTCACTAAATATACGTTAAGTCCTTTATCTTCAGCTTTTTTTGCCAGTGTGCCTGCGATATCATCAGCTTCGTACATATCAAGGTCAATCGTCTTTATTCCCATATTCTCTAATATTTCTTTCAATATCGGAAATTGCATTGATAGCTCGCTTGGAGTCTTATCCCTTGTTCCTTTGTAGTTTTCATATTCTTCATGTCTAAATGTTTTCCCTTTTCTGTCAAAAGCAACACATATATAATCCGGTTTGTATTCATCTAATACTTTATAAAGCATAGTTAAAAACCCATAAACTCCATTAGTATAAACTCCACTCTTGTTACTTAATAGAGGTAGTGCATAGAATGCTCTATGTACTAATGAGCTGCCATCAATCACCATTAATGTTTTAGCTTGCATCAATATCCCTCCTCTTTCAAATAACTATAGTATATCATTATTTATACATACAGGTAAACAGTATATCAATTTAAGATGATGTGAAAAAATATTAGTGTCAATAGTCAGTGAAAATGTCATATAAAAGTATAAAGTTTTATTCAGTGAAAA